>Ga0210097_1000010_pt1 | contig 101527 bp, 78 predicted proteins | sample Joice_CattailNLA_2_FD_185521 | JGI IMG/M metagenome (GOLD analysis project Ga0210097, IMG submission 185521) | Wetland microbial communities from San Francisco Bay, California, USA, that impact long-term carbon sequestration - Joice_CattailNLA_D2... | ecosystem: Environmental > Aquatic > Marine...
GGCAAAGCCGTCCGAAACGAAGATCTTTGCATCGGTTGCGGGGAATGTATCCGGGTATGCCCGGAAGCGGCTGTCACTGCAGCCACGGCCAACCTGAACCGGCTTAATAAAGACGAGATCTCTGTCGCTCTGGTAACGCCGGTGCTTTATGCTCAATTCCCGGAAGTGATGCCCGAAGACATTCTGATGGGGCTTAAGGCCCTGGGTTTTCAACACACGGTGGATATGTCGTATTTCCTCGAAATGTTTCAGTACGCCACCGAGGAATTCATTGTCAGAAACAAAACCGGCCGGCAGTCTCCCTGGCCGCTGATTTCTCCGGTCTGTCCGGTGGTCATTCGACTGATCGCCTTCAGGTTTCCGAGTCTTATGCCCCATGTCCTGCCGTTATTAAGGCCGGTTGATCTGATGGCAAGGGAAGTCAGGCAACGCATCATGAAGGAATACGGCGTCAGTCAAGACAAGGTAATGCTGTATTACATCAACCCCTGCCCGACCAAACGCGGTCCGTTGCGCTCCGCCTCAGCTAAAAGAAAAGATGATACCAGCATGGCGATCGGCATAAACGATATTTATGCCGACCTGAAACGCCAGATTGAACACATGCAAGACGCCGATCCGATCTCCTATGCCAACAACATTCGATTTGATTTTGAATACTGCCACACGGGCAACGGTCCGATGTGGGGCATGTCGGGCGGAGAGATCGCCGACATGAATATCGAAAACTCCCTGGCGGTGTCCGGATTGGATGAAACCATAACTTACCTTGAGAAGATCGAAATGGGTCTTTTCAGCAATATTGAATATATAGAGCTTAGAACCTGCCGAGAAGGGTGCCTGGGCGGCGCCATAACCGCCATTGATAAATATTTGGCTAAAAGCGCTGTCAATAAAATGATCAAGATGCTCGGCCTGGGAAGACGTTTGTCGCGGGAAAAAATTTTGCGCCAATATGAAAAGGGCAAATTCCTGACGGATAAAGACCCTGCGAAGCTGATTCAAATCTTCGGGTCCCATGCAAAACCGACGTCCATTGAAACCCTGCAGAAAGTCGATGAGATCCTGGAACGTATCAAGGGTCACAACTGCTCAGTATGTGGTGCGCCCAACTGTAAAACCTTTGCCGAAGATGTGGTCAAGGGAGAGACATCTCTGACTGAATGCCGGCTGTTGGGTGGAGACAGAGCGTGTTAAAAAAATTCAGGGCCGACCTTCATATGCACAGCTGTCTGTCACCGTGCAGCGATTGGGCCATGAGCCCTAAAAAGATTATTCAGAAAAGTCGTGAAGTCGGTCTGGATATAATCGCCCTCTGCGACCATAATTCGGCGGAAAACGCCGGTGCTGCCATGCGCGAGGGGAATAAACAGGGTCTGCCGGTGCTGCCGGGGCTGGAGATCTGCTCCCGGGAAGAAGTTCACATCCTGGCTTTATTTGAAGCATTGGACCCGGCGCTTGAAATGCAAGCCTATGTCTATGCCAATCTGCCCGGCGAAAACAATTCGGAAGTGTTCGGCTTTCAGGTGGTCGCCAACGAAGCAGATGAGGTTATAGGAGAGAATCCGCGTCTGCTGATTGGCGCCACCCGTCTGGGCCTCCATGACATTGTAGAAAAAACCCATGTGCTTGGTGGCCTCAGCATCGCCAGTCATGTCGACCGGCCGGCCTATGGGATTATCAATCAGCTGGGCTTTATTCCTGAAGACCTGAATCTTGACGGCCTGGAGGTATCCTCCCGCATAAAACTTGCGGAGGCAGCGCAAACCATACCCGGTATCGGAAACTATTCCTGTGTTACCGCCTCGGATGCCCATTACCCTGATGACATCGGAAAAGCCTGTACCGTTTTTCAACTGGCCGGGCCGACCCTGGCTGAGATCCGTTTGGCGCTTGCGAAAAAAGATGGCAGAAGGATACTGATCTGATTGCGGGAATTATCGCTGCACATACTGGATATTGTTGAAAACGGAATTACCGCCGGTGCCGATTGCATTCACATTGATGTGATAGTGTCCCGCGCCGAAGACTTTTTGACAATTATTATCAGGGACAACGGCCGCGGCATTCCTGCTGAAAAACTGAAAAAATTGACAGATCCCTTCGTCACCACCCGCACCACCCGCAGGGTCGGTCTGGGCCTATCCCTTCTATCAGCAGCGGCAGAACGCTGTGATGGGAAACTGAAGGTTGCGCTGGGAGCCGGCGGCGGCACTGAGGTTACGGCAACATTTCGGTACAGCCATATCGACCGTGCCCCCATCGGTGATATGGCCTCTACCATGGCCACATTATTGATGGGCAACCCGCAAATCGACTTTGTATATACGCATGTCATTGACGGCGAAGAATTTATCCTGGACACCCGGGAGCTGAAAAAAGAATTGGAAGCGCACTGCCTGGAAGATCCGATGGTAATTTACCGCCTGGGAGAGGGAATCCGCACCTCTCTGAAACAGCTTACATCAAATGCTGACAAACCCGAAGCAAGGGAGAAAAACCATGGCAAAACTGACGATTGATGACCTGAAACGAATTAAAGAAGAAACCGCCAAGAGCACTTCGGTGCGGAATGGTGTCGCGAACATAAAGATTTCGGTCCACATGGGAACCTGCGGCATCGCGGCCGGTGCGCGCGAGGTAATGAACGCCCTAATGGAAGAAATGGCAGTGGCGGACCGCCAGGACATTCGCGTCGTCACCTCCGGCTGCATGGGCATGTGCAGCAGCGAGCCCAATGTAACCGTTGAAAGCACAGAAGCCGAACCGATCGTTTATCAAAAAATGGATGCCAACAAAATGCGCCAAGTGTTCAGGCGCCATGTCCTTTTAGGCGAAATTCAATCCGATTTTGCCCTGGGCAGGATGTAAGCCGCTCGAAGTCAGTTGTATGTGGTCCGTAGTTAGTAATTCACTTTTTAGACCATTTCAGGCTTAGTCAGGTTTCAGGTGTCGGGTGTCAGGTGTCAGGTTTCAGAGGACAGAGAACAGAAGACAGATGCAACTCAGAATGTTCGGACCTAATTTCACAATCCGTTCCCTGAATGTGAAGGTGGGTCATCTGTTTCCTGTCATCTGACACCTGACACCTGAAACCTTTTAACTTATGACACCTGCAATATTTTCAATTCTGACTACCATATATATATACAGGAAGGATCTCTATGAGAGTTGATGGAAAGGACCTCCGCACCATCTGGCTGGATGAAAATGAAACCGTCGTAAAAATAATCGATCAGCGCAAACTCCCCCATGAATTTGTGATTGTCGACCTTAAAACCGTAGACGATGCCATCACAGCCATCAAAGACATGTATGTCCGGGGGGCGCCCCTGATTGGCGTCACCGGCGCTTATGCCGTTTATTTAGCGACGTTAAACGCGCCGGACCCTCAAATCGCTAACGCCTATTTGATTGGGGAAGCCGCTCGTATCAAAGCGGCCCGCCCCACAGCCGTCAACCTTAGCTGGGGGGTTGATCAAGTGTTGTCCGCCATATTAAAGCGCATAGCCCCTGAAGATAAAATTAAGGCGGCCCGGGACAGCGCCGGTGCCATCACCGCACAGGAAGTGGAAAACTGCCGGAAAATAGGTCAACACGGTCTGCCTCTGATTGAGAAAATCAGTCGCCACAAGGCAGGTAAGACCGTTAATGTATTGACTCACTGCAATGCCGGATGGCTGGCCTGCATCGAGCATGGCACTGCCACGGCGCCGATCTATGCTGCTTTTGACCACGGCCTTGATATCCATGTCTGGGTGGATGAAACCCGCCCCCTCAACCAGGGAACCCGGTTGACAGCCTGGGAACTTGGCAAGCACGGTGTCAGGCACACCATCATCACCGACAATGCCGGTGGTCATTTAATGCAGCATGGGATGGTGGACCTGGTCATCGTGGGCACGGATCGAACAACGGTAACCGGTGATGTGGCCAATAAAATCGGTACCTACCTGAAAGCACTCGCCGCCCGGGACAACAACGTGCCCTTCTATGTTGCCCTGCCCTCCAGCACCTTTGACTGGAACATTAAAGACGGTATCGGAGATATCCCCATTGAACAGCGTGATCCTGAAGAAGTTAAATATGTCCAGGGACTCGACAAAGACGGACCTACCCGCGTATTGATTTGCCCGCCGACCAGCCCGTGCGCAAATTTTGCCTTTGACGTCACACCGGCCAGGTTTGTAACCGGCTTTATTACCGAACGCGGAACCTGCAAGGCGACGGAAGAGGATATCAGAAAGTTGTTCCCGGAAAAAGGCTGACAACGTTAAACAAAGATCGTAGTGGATAATAGAAACAAATTATTTGCACGGATCTCCGATTATTAGTATAAAAGGTCTCAAAGCCAGTTTTTTAAGTCAAAACACAACCATCTATTTGATTTTGGTGACCACCCGCATAACCATTTAGGCGTCGTTATGGTCCGATCCTGTGATTGGAAAATTGTTTTAATCGACGATGAAGAAGATATTAGGGAGGTGTTGACAATTGCCCTGCAGGATGCCGGCTATGACGTTCAAACCGCAGCCGACGGTGCCTCGGGGATCCAGCTCTTTGAAGCCTTCGCGCCTCAGATTGTTGTCACCGATATCCGTATGCCCGGAATAAACGGGCTTGAGGTATTGGAAGCCATCAAGCAGAAATCTCCGCAGACCGAAGTGATTGTGGCGACTGCTTTTGGCGAAATGGACCTTGCCATACGGGCCCTGCAGCTCGATGCCTCGGATTTTATAACCAAACCGATTGGTGATGAGACCTTACATCTGGCCCTCAAACGAGCCCGCGACCGTTTTACTTCCAGAAAACAGCTCCAGGACTACACATCCCTGCTGGAAAGGGAAAAGGCTGAAACCAGCCAGGAACTTCTTAAAAGCCTTGCCTTTCAGCGCAATCTGATTGACAGCTCAATGGATGGCATCCTGGGTTGCAATGATGACGGTGGCGTGGTTACCTATAACCAGAGCATGGAAAAAATGCTCGGCTATTCCAAGACCGAAGCGCTCCAAAAAATGACCCTCAAGCAGTTCTTCCCGGCCGGATCAGAACAGCGTTTCAGGGAGGAATTGGCTGGTGCCCGGTATGGCGGTGAAGATCGCCTGCTTCTCTATGAAACCAATTTACTGGAAAAATCCGGACGTGAAATACCGGTTCAGGCATCGGCCGTGCTGTTGTTTGATGAAGGTATAGAAACCGGGCTGGTGTGCTTTTTCAGAGACCTGCGGGAAATTCGCAAACTCGAACAGGAAATGTCGGATCAAGCCCGCATCCTGCATCAGGACAAAATGATGTCCCTAGGTCGCCTGGCTGCCAGTGTGGTTCATGAAATCAACAATCCGCTGTCCGGAATTCTAAATTATCTGCGCCTGATGAGCCGAATTTTACGCCAGGACTCACTCACGGAAGATCGTAGAGAAAAATTCCAGCGCTATTTAAATCTGGTGGAAAAGGAAACCAATCGCTGTTCCCGGATTGTTTCCGGCCTGCTCAGTTTTTCCCGCATGTCACCGCCGGCTTTCGACAGTGTTCAAATCAAGGAGTTACTGGAACGCTGTATCCTGTTGAGCCAGCACAAATTAGAGCTGAGCAACATCCGTTTAGAATTCGGCATCCCGGCCAATTTACCGCCGGTGGTGGGGGATTTTAACCAGCTCCAGCAATGCGTCATCAACCTCATTTTCAATGCGATCGATGCCATGCCGGATGGCGGAACTTTAAATTTAGACGGTCAACTCGATGGCGATCGCAGGACCGTGAGGGTCATCGTCAAGGACTCGGGTCGCGGGATACCCGAAGAGGATCTTCCCCACGTCTTCGAACCATTTTACACCACCAAAAATGAAGGTTATGGGGTGGGACTCGGACTTTCTATTGTTTACGGAATCATAGAGCGACACGGGGGCAATATTAGCGTTGAAAGCCGGGCCGGAAAGGGGACCGTCTTTAAACTTGAGCTGCCGATTTGCACCACGCAAAAAAGCTGTGGAGATAAATGAGCGCATTAAACTGAGATCAATACAATGGAATTTTCGATCGAAACACCCGGCGACAATATTTCCTGCGATCAGTGGTTGCAAATACTGGATGAATTAAATATCGGGGCCTTCACCGTCGATTTGCAACGGCATGTATCCGCCATGAATCTCAGCGCCCAGGCATTGATTGGGCAGAAGGATATCGAAGCCACCGGCAAGGATTGCCGCGAGGTCTTTGTGGGGGTTCCGTGTCTGGCGCATTGTCCCTTCAAAGCTCCTGGCGACATGATTACAGATGAGCCCATAATCAAGATTCAGGACGAAAATCAAAGCACCCATCTCGTGACACGGATGGCCGCTCCTGTTTTCGGGGCCGACCATCAAATCGTTGGCTGTATGACCATCCTGCAGGATCACTCTCCCATCGCCGACCTCATCGATCGAATTCATTACGAGGAACGCAGTCTGAAGATAATCCTCGATAATCTGGATGTCGGGATTTTCACGGTCGATAAGGGGGGGTGCGTAACCTTTTTTAACACTGCGGCCGAGAAGATCTCCGGTTTTAACCGGCGCGAAATTTTAGGTGAACCCTGTGCAGAAATTTTTGGAGGGGAAAAAGCCCAGGAAGTTTGTTCCATGCAAGATACGATCGTCAATGGCCAACCCCGCAGCAGTCGGCAGGGCAAAATGAGGACGCGGGACGGAGGGTCCATCCCCATTCGGGCCAACTACCTCGCGCTTCGCAATGAAAAAGGCACCATTGTTGGCGGGCTGACGACGTTTCATGATCTGACCCTGGTGCAGCAGCTGAAGCAGGCCATGCGGGACCGCTACACCTTCCATGACATGATCGGCAGAGGCCCGGCCATGCAGAAAATTTTCGAGATGATCAATGTGGTGGCCACCACGGATGCCACCATTTTGATTGAAGGTGCGACCGGAACGGGAAAGGACCTTCTGGCAAAAGTGATCCATTCCGCCAGCCGCAGATCAGATCAACCTTTTGTTAAAGTGAACTGTGCGGCGATTCCGGATAATTTGCTGGAATCGGAAATGTTCGGCTACGTGAAAGGCGCGTTTACCGGTGCCGAAAGAGATAAAACCGGGCGTTTTCAGGAGGCTGATGGCGGAACCATTTTCTTAGATGAGATCGGCGATCTTCCCCTTGCCTTGCAGGCTAAACTTTTGCGGGTTCTGGAAGATAAGGAATTTTATCGTTTAGGGAGCCGGCATACGGTCAAGGTCAACGTCCGTATTATCTCCGCTTCGAATCGTAATCTGGAGGATCTCGTTGCCAAACGGCTTTTCAGAGAAGATCTCTATTACCGCTTGAACCTATTCCAGATTGAACTTCCCGAGCTCAGAGACCGCAGGGTGGATCTTCCAATCCTCATCGGCCATATTTTAAGGCGTCTGAGCGCTGCCCGCGGCAGCCGGCTGCCGGAGGTCTCCGAAAAAGTGATGGAGATTTTGCTAAACTATCACTATCCGGGCAATGTCAGAGAACTTGAAAATATTCTCGAACATGCATTGATTATCTGTCAGGAAGATACGATTCAACTAAGTCATTTACCTGAATATCTTCCAGCACGACCGAGCGCCCGCAAAGCGATTTCATTGGATTCGGCTGAGCCTGGTTTTCCGTCAGACAATAAAGAACACGCAGAGCTTCTTGCCGCGCTTCAAAAATTCAGCTGGCACCGCCGGAAAACCGCCTGCGCATTGGGAGTGGACCGAACCACCCTTTGGCGCAGGATGAAAAAATACGGCCTCCTGGAATGAACCGTTAACAATAACTACAGTGGGTATTGCTATTGGCTACAGAGTTATAAGAACATGAATTTAATTGATTAATACTCAATATGCTCCCCTTTGTACTTCAGAGTGTCGCCAAATTAATCGATGAGGCCCTCCCCGCGACCCGATCCTGCAAAGCATCCGCTATCCCCAAATTTAAAAAATCCCAATAAATAAATATAGTTATATCCGATAAAACTAGATTGGTAGAAAATGGTACCGTCTTTGCAATTACGGATTACCACCATCTATCAAGAAATTATGGATATAAGGAGGACCGCAAGATGAAAACACACAGAAAAAATCAGCAAAAAAGTAAAACCCAAAAACGGGTCATCGGCTTCCAGGTTGTCGAAGATGAATGTATCTGGATGAAGGCCGGGGTTGTCAATTTTAGGGCTTGTGACAATGCCTATGACTGCAATAGTTGCCCTTTTGATAAAGGAATCAGACGTGCGATGGGTTTAGCTAATGATTTCGAAACGCTAAAGCATGCGCCCGAATGGGTTGAATATTTAAAAAAACGTTATCGGGGTGCATCCCGGCCATGCCGCCATGCTCTCACGGGTCGGATTGATGCACCCAAGATCTGTACCCTGGACTATGAATGCTATCATTGCCCCTTTGACCAAATGCTGGATGAAGCCGATCTCGTCCGCGTTACTGAGGCGCCGCGTTATAAATTGGCCTCCGGCTATCAATTGGCAGATGGCTATTATTACCACATGGGCCATAGCTGGGCGCGATTTGAGCATGGGGGCCGGGTCAGGGTCGGGTTTGACGATTTTCTGGTCAAACTTTTTGGACCCCTACAATCCCTGATGCTTCCGGCGCTGGGAGAGACTCTGGAACAAAGCCAGGTGGGTTGGATATTTGAAAGAAATAAACACAAAGCAGGTGTTTTAGCCCCGGTGACGGGCAGGGTCCTGGCGGTGAACCATAAAGCCCAGGAACATCCGGAAATCACCCATGAAGATCCCTATCATGAGGGGTGGCTGTTTATATTAGAACCCGATATGCCGAAAAAGAATCTCAGAGGACTCTTCTTCGGCGAAGAGAGCTTTAAATGGATGGAGATGGAGGGTCAGAAGCTATTGGCGCTTATCAGTCCCGAGCATGAGAACCTGGCAGCTACCGGCGGTAAGTTGGTTGGCGATGTGTTCGGCAGGTTTCCGGAAATCGGATGGCGTGTGTTGACCACAGAATTTCTGCACACCGACACGATTTAGGGGTATATGTTAAACACCGCATTATTTGTACCTAAGCTGTCTGACTGAGAAAACGTCAAGGACGCCCAAGTGCATCCTTAAAATAGGTGTTGCAATATCGGCAAAAATAGAACGGTATGTCATCCAGATCTGCAAGTCCTCCTGAATAATGCATCAGACAATTTTTTTCCACGCAATGCAAAAGGTTGTAGAGGTGACCCAGTTCATGCAGGGCGACCTTGGCCGCTCTTTCCCAGAGAATAGCAGATGGCGGATGGCGGCCCTCGTTTCCCCCGGTCAGTCTGAACAACGATACCAGGGCATGCTTGCCGCCTTGCCTGGCCTCTCCAAAAACGTAGGCAAAGGTAGGAATGAAGAGGTCAACATTAAAGACGCCGATGACTTTATCATAATGATCAAAGGGGATGGAGTTAAAACCACTGAGAATCGTGGCTGCATTATACTGGCGGTGGATTTCATCTAAGGCGGCGGCCGGGAGTTCCAAAGGAGTGAGAATCTCAGCCGCAAGTTTCAGGTAGCCGACGATGTGGGCCGCGATAACTTTAGGCGCCAGTTCAGGAACGTCTCCAACAGGTAAAACCCCGATGATCCTTTTTTTCGATTTCATGGGATGAGCGTTTCAGAACGATTACGCAATGTTTTTTTGCATTTCGAAACGTTTTATCTTCTTGTGAAGGGTTACCCGGTTGATATCCAGTATTTTAGCTGCCCGGGTTACATTCCAGCCGCATTCTTCCAGAATCCGTTGGATATAGTGTTTTTCCATATCACGAAGTGACATGGGGTTTGAAAACATCGCAGGGGTTCTTTGAAGAAACGCAAAATCTTGACTGTCTAAAGTTCTTGATTTGGAAAGAACTACAGCTCTTTCAATGGCATTTTCCAATTCTCTGACATTTCCCGGCCATTCATAGGCGGTTAAACGCTCAATGGTGTCACGCGAGACATGATCAACGCGTTTGGTCGTTTCATGGCTGTATTTTTCGAGAAAGTGCTCAATCAGTAAGGGGATGTCTTCTTTTCGATCTCTAAGCGGGGGGATGTGGATGGTAATGACGTTGATACGATAGAAAAAATCCTCCCGGAAATTACCGGCCGCCAGCGCCTGCTCCAGGTCCCGCCGGGTCGCAGAGATGAGCCTGAAATCTACCGCGACAGACTGACAGTTTCCGATGCGACTAATTTTCTTGTCTTCCAGGACACGCAGGAGATCGATTTGCATCTTGGCACTGATTTCTCCAATTTCATCAAGAAACAGCGTGCCGCCGGAGACAACTTCTAAAAAACCCTTGCGGGAGTGGGTCGCACCGGTGAAAGCACCTTTTTGATGCCCAAAAAGTTCACTTTCCAGGAGCGAATCAGGAATCGCCCCGCAGTTAATGGGAATAAAAGGAAAATGAGATCGTGGGCTCTTGGCGTGGATGGCTTTGGCCACCAGTTCTTTGCCGGTACCGGTTTCGCCGGTCAACAAAATGGAGGAGTCACTCTGGGCCACTTCAGGGATCAGGTCAAAAATTTTTTCCATGGCCGGGCCTTGCCCGATAATATTATCAAACCGTGTGATTTTCTCGAGGCGGCCCTTCAGATAGTTGTATTCAGTTGAAAGCTTAATCTGCTGGGTAATCTTTTCCATCACCAGGGAAAGAAAATCCGGCTTGAACGGCTTGAGCAGGTAATCGCTGGCACCCAGTTGCATGGCTTTTACGGCGGATTCAATGGATCCATAGGCGGTGATAATGACGACGATGGTTTCCGGATATTCTGTCTTAACTTTTTCCAGCAACTCGATGCCATTCATTTCGGGCATTTTGATGTCCACAAATAAAAGGTCAAAAGGATTTTTTTCTAATCTTTCTAAAGCCTCAAATCCAGAAGATGCCTTTTCAACGGTATGGCCGAGTTTAGTGAACCAGTGGAAAAGGGATTCCCGAACGATCTTTTCATCGTCCACGATCATGATAGTCATTTTATCGTCCATGGTTTTCCTCCCCACCATCGCTTGAAAGGGAATGGCAGGGGAATGTCAGTTTAAATGAACTCCCCGTCCCCACTTCACTTTCAACCCTGATGTGTCCGCTGTGATTTTTTACAATGCCATACGCAATGGATAAACCAAGGCCTGTCCCCTGGCCGGCGTCTTTGGTGGTAAAAAAGGGATCAAAAATGTGGTTCAGATTTTCTTCCTGAATCCCCGATCCGGTATCGCGGATTTCTACCAGCACGTTTTTTTGGACGGGTTCCAGTTCGGACACCACCCACAGATCTCCGCCCTCAGGCATGGCCTCGACGGCATTGAAAACCAGATTTAGCAGGCACTGCTCCAGGCGGCTTGCATTTCCCCGGACCCATAATAGACCGGGGTGGAGATGGGTTGATAATTTGATGCTCTGGAGTTCAAGCCTGTGGCGGGTCAAGGCGATAACGGCTTCCAGAACTTCATTGAGATTGATGCTTTTGTATTCCAGAGCTGTGTCCCGGGAGAATGAAAGAAGTCCGGAAACGATTTTTCCGCAGCGTTCCAATTCCGGGGTCATCAGTGACAAATACTCCTTAAATTCTTCCAGGTCTTTTGATGTGGGTTGTCCTTTTGCTAAAATTTCCTCCATCAGTCGGGAGAATGTCATTAATCCCTGGATGGGATTGTTGATCTCATGGACACAGCTGGCAACGAGTTTTCCCAAAGAAATCATACGATCTTCCTGGATCATATAATTAAAATCCTGCTTTAACTTCTGAACCTTCTGTTCCCAGCGGAAGGACAGTTGCTGGGTAATGTCCCGCTGGAGCTCTATCACCCGTCCAACTTCTCCGGCCGAATTTTTAATCGGATAGGTAACAATTTCAAAATAACCGGATCGGCCTTTGGACAAAGGCGCATCCATGATCACATGAGCAGATTCGCCGGTCCTCAGGGTCTTCAGCATGGGGCAATCATGTTCCGGTTTATAGTTTGAACAGGGAGTGTCAAAATCGTAAAAAACCTTGTAGCAATAGGCGCCAAGGACTTCCGCCCGGCTCTTGCCGGTTGCCTTTAGATATGCTTCATTGGCTACAGAGATCGTAAAATCCGTATTGAGGATCACGATGGGTTCATCGGTCTGCTGGATGAGAAATTCAGAAATCATCTTTTCATGATCTATCTGCTGCTCTGCTGATTGCAGTTGTTGATTAATCAGGGAAAGCGACCGCAACAACCGACCGATGTTGTGTTCCAGGATGCCGACTGTCTTGGGCCGCAGTTTTATGAGTTCCAGGAGGACTTCTTTACTGTTGGTGAGTTCGATGATGCCGTCAAGGCCTTTGATATTAAAAAAATCCTTGAAGTTAGCGGTTGTATAAATACCCATTTGCCTGGCCATCAGAAAACCTTCGGCCTCAGGATTAATGTCGCAAACCCCGACAAGATGAATATTTAAATAAGGAAAGGATTCATTTTTCAAAAGCTGCAGTAGAAACTTGCAAGTTCTGCCTCCGCCGACGATCGCGATATTTAATTCCAATTTGGGGGGATAAGACTTGTTTGATTGGATCGGCATGATTTCACCCTCCCAGAAAAATCCTGGTCGCTGAGAGATTTAAATCCGGAGCCTATCCTTTATTTATCAATAAATGATTCATAAAAAAAGAATTATTTCAACTTCTCAGGAATGCTTCAGATTTACGGTTTGGTGGACCTAGGGTGTAATGATGAAACGTTTCAAAAGTGTTGCATATAATGTTGCGCAACATATTTTATCCGTATAATTATTTGTTATTATATAATTTTTTAAACATTCTGCCATACAATATGTTGCACAATTTATGGATTTTGGCCGGATACGGGCAGCGCTTTTTCAGGGAAATTTTTCAATACTTGTTGTAATTACAGTTAGATACAAAAAATATTGAACCCATGGCACAGTCTATGCTGTATGTTTTGACCAAAGTTGGAGGATCCTTTGTACACGGAAATTGAAAGAAAAAAAATACTCATCGTTGACGATGAATTGGATATGCGGATTTTCCTGTGCAATTTGCTGGGTAACTGTGGTTACGAACCCATCGATGCCGGTGATAGAAAAGAGGGGATGCAAAAGGCATTGAGCGTAAAGCCTGCCCTGATCATCCTCGATGTCACGATGCCCAAAGAAACCGGCATTCAACTGTATCGAGAGCTAAAAGAGCATGAAGACCTCAAGAATGTTCCGGTGATCATGGTTTCAACCATCGACAAAAAAACTTTTTCATTCTACCAGAAATTTCAGGGCACGCCCCGGCAAAAAGGTGTCCCTGATCCTGGTGCTTATTTAGAGAAACCTTTGGAGGCCGAGGAACTCATCAAACTGGTCCGCGCATTGACGGAAGCTGATGGATGCCCTCTGGCTGAGGATGATAACTAAGTACATATTTTCGCAAACAGGTTAACCCATGGTCCGGTGCAGCATAGATATTGGCCAACATTTTTTCTCACCACAGAGACACGGAGAGCACAGAGATGTGATTTTTTTCGTTTGCCGGGAGACGACGGCAAACGATAAGCACCAGGTTTCTATTCTAGTGTTTTTGCTACTCTATTAAATTGTGGCATGTTCATCCAATGTCTATAACTTTTTTGCCCATCGCCGTCTCCCGATGGGCAAAAAGAAATAGTGTCTCTGTGTCCTCTGTGTCTCCGTGGTGAAAAAGATTACCGTTGCGAATAGATAATAAGAGAGCCGGAAATTAAAACCAGGAAGAGTGGTCTTAAATGATGAGTACCCGCGTTGTTCCCGAACTGTATCTCGAGCTGGCCAAATTCGGTGCCAGAGATATGGAGATCTGCATGCAGTGTGGCACGTGCAGTGCCTCGTGCCCGCTGTCCAGCGGAACGAATCCGTTTCCGCGTAAAATATACCGCTATATTCAGCTGGGGTTGAAGGACAAATTGCTCAAGTCGACCGAGCCCTGGCTGTGCTACTACTGCGGTGACTGCAATAAGGACTGTCCGCGGGGGGCCGAACCGGCCGAGACGATGATGGCAACCCGCCGCTGGCTGACCGCTCAGTACGACTGGACCGGGCTCGCCCGGCGGTTTTATCTCTCCGAGGCCTGGGAAATCGGCGCGCTAATTGCGGTGGCCCTTTTCATCATTGTGCTTTTCGGTCTGTTCCATGGGCCGGTGGTCACCGATCATGTTTCCGTCAATTCCTTCGCTCCGGTTATCTGGATTGAAATGGGCGATTTGGTAATGGCTGCCATCCTGTCGGCTTTTCTACTGTCAAACGCATTTAGGATGTACCGCTTTATCATGAGCGATACAAAGGTGCCGTTGCGGCTTTATATTACCGAAGCCAAAGCCTTTGTGCTCAACTTCGCAACCCAGCAGCGCTGGCGGCAGTGCGGAGAGGACCGCAGTCGCTGGCTGAAGCACTTCATCCTGGTGAGCGGCTATCTAACCATGATGACCCTGGTCATTGTTTTTATCCGCTGGTTCCAGGTCGACGACCGCAGCTGGCATTTCACGAGTATTTTCGGCTACTACGCCACCGGTGTCCTGCTCGCCATTACAGTGGAGATGTTCCGCAGCCGGCTTAAGAAAGAGGAATCCCTCCACCGCTACTCAGAGTTCTCCGACTGGCTTTTTTTGATCCTGCTTTTCTTAACGACCCTGACCGGCATTATGATGCACGCCCTGCGCATGGCCGGGTGGCCGATGGGGACCTATGTCATGTATGTCATCCACCTGGCCATCGCCGTACCGATGCTGATCATAGAGGTCCCTTTTGGAAAATGGTCCCATCTTTTCTACAGACCGCTGGCCATATTTTTAGCGACCGTCAGGGAGAAGGCCTCAAAAGACTCCAGGGTCGATGTTGCGGATTTAGTGGCCGAGGTCGGTGAAACCTTTATGAGCTGCCTGCAATGCGGCACCTGCACCAGCGTATGCCCGTGGAACCAGGTTCTGTCATACAGCCCGCGCCGGATCCTGCGGCAGCTATCATTGGAAACCGGAACCGAGGCGTCGGTCGATCAGGCCGTCTGGAGCTGCGTCACCTGTAACTCTTGCACCGTGAACTGTCCGCGCGGTATCGAAATCATCGACGTCATCAAGGCGGTCCGGACACTCAATGTCACCAGCGGAAGAATACCCGAATCCTTCCAAGCGCCGCTTGACAGCCTGATGGCCGATGGCAATCCCTGGGATGGTGTTCGCGCAAAGCGGCTGGAATGGGCCGAGGACCTGGAACTGCCGGTGTTTACACCTGAACACGAGTACTGCCTGTTCACCTGTTGCACAACGGCCTATGATCCAAATAGCCGTATCGCCGGCCGGGCGCTGCCCCAATTGCTGGAATATGCAGGCGTTGCCTTTGGTATCCCTGGTGCTCAAGAAAGTTGCTGCGGTGACCCGGCGCACAAGCTGGGAGCGGATAAAATATTTTCGGAGCTGGCCCTTAAAAATACCGATCTCTTTTTGCGGACCGGCGTACAAAAGATACTGACGACTTCGCCCCATTGCCTCAACGCTTTTAGAAATAACTATGACGGCTTGAAGGGTTCGGTTGCCAGTGAGCATTACACGGAGCTTCTCGACCGACTGGTCACGGCCGGCCGGCTGAGACCGATCCTGGAAGTGGCCGGCACGGTCACCTACCACGATCCCTGCTATCTGGGACGTCACCATGGCATCTACGAGGCGCCCCGCCGGATTCTGCAAAGTATTCCGGGGCTTACGCTGATCGAAATGGCAAGCAATAGAGAAAGCGGTTTGTGCTGCGGAGGTGGCGGCGGCGGTGCGTGGGGCGAATATCCCCGCAGTCAGCGCTTGGGTGTGCTGCGGGTCGAAGAAGCTCTCAGCACCGGCGCGGAGATGATCGCCACAGCCTGTCCTTATTGCATCCGCATGCTCAATGATGCTGTCAGAGCACTCGGTGTCGGGGATCGAATTGCCGTCCGGGACCTGGCCGAATTGCTGCTGCAGTCGGTGATGATGAAAGATGAGGCCAAGCTGACGGAAGGCGTTGATTTGGGTATTGATCGGGAGGTCTGCCATGTCTGAACGAATCGGTTTTTATATATGCCACTGCGGCATCAATATCGCTTACCGGGTTCGGGTGCAGGAAGTCGCCGAGTATGTGGCGGCTTTACCGAATGTAGTCATTTCTAGAGATTACCTGTTCATGTGCTCCGATCCCGGCCAGGAGCTGATCGAAAAAGATATCCGGGAGCACCATCTCACCCGGGTGGTCGTGGCCTCCTGTTCCCCGCGCATGCACGAAAAAACCTTTCGGGCGGCCTGTCAGCGGGCCGGTCTCAATCCATTTCGAGCGTTTCACATGGTATCCGTGCGTGAGCAAGTTTCGTGGGTCACCGAGGATGCAGACGAAGCCACCCAAAAGGCCAAGATTCTGGCCGGGGCCGGTATCTTGCGCGTCACCCATCAAGCTTCTCTGACACCGGCCACGTTCCCGGTCTGCACCAACACCCTGATCGTGGGCGGGGGCATCGCCGGCATGCAGGCCGCCCTTGATATTGCCAAGGCCGGGTTCAAAGCTTACCTGGTGGAGCGGCAGCCGACGGTCGGCGGACACATGCTGCAATACGACAAAACCTTTCCCACCCTTGACTGTGCGGCCTGCATCGGCACGCCCAAAATGGTCTCCGTGGGGCAGGAAGCAAACATCGAGTTGCTCTCATACAGCGAGGTGGAGGATGTCAGCGGCTTTATCGGCAATTTCAAGGTAAAAGTCCGCCGCAAGTCGCGCTACATAGAAAATAGTTGTACCGGGTGCGGTGAGTGCGAAAAGGTTTGCCCGATCGAGTTTCCCAATGAATGGGACGTCGCCACAAAGACCAGAAAGGCCATCTACCGGCCCTTCCCCCAGGCCGTGCCCATCACTTACTGTATCGACAAGTATGACCGCGCCCCTTGTGTTCAGACCTGTCCGGCCGGGACCAATGTGCAGGGTTACGTCGCGCTGATCAAATCGGGGAGATACCGGGAGGCAATCAACCTCATCATGGAGAAATTACCCCTGCCCGGAACCCTGGGACGGGTCTGTCCGGCCCCCTGTGAAAAAGAATGTCGCCGCGCCGGAGTGGACGCCGCCGTGGCCATCCGCGATCTGAAACGGTTTGCAGCCGACCAGGTGGACCTTGCCGGGCTGCCCCTGCCGGAGATCAAAGACCGGCCGGAAAAAATAGCGGTTATAGGGTCAGGGCCCGCCGGTCTTACGGTGGCTTATTACATGCGATTAAAAGGCTACCGGGTCACCATTTTCGAGGCTCTCGATCAAGCGGGCGGTATGCTGCGGGTAGGGATTCCAGACTACCGTCTGCCGCCCAAGATCCTGGACAATGAAATCAATCATATTCTCAGACACGGGATCGAACTCAGAACCGGAGTTCGCTTCGGATCGGACCTGTCCCTGGAAGGTCTCCGGCAAGAGGGTTTTGGCGCCACTTTTCTGGGGATCGGCGCCCATGACGCCATCCGGATGAGCATTCCGGGAGAAGACCAGGCCGCAGGGGTCATCGATGCCCTTGCGTTTTTAAGGGAGGTAAGCCTGGGAAAAGGAGAGATCCCCGGCCGGCGGGTAATTGTCATCGGCGGCGGGAATGTGGCCATCGACGCCGCCCGGGTGGCAAAACGTCTGGGGACCGAGAAGGTGACAGTGGTTTACCGGCGCTCCGAGCAGGAAATGCCGGCCTATCCTGAGGAATTACAGGGCGCCCGGGAGGAAGGCATCGAATTTTCATACCTGACGGCTCCGGTAAGTATCGAACGTCAGGACGGAAAGGTGACCGGTTTTGAATGCATTCGCACCGAACTCGGCCCGCCGGATGCCAGCCGGCGAAGGCGACCGGTACCGGTTGAGGGATCTGAATTTGTCATTGCCTGCGATGCGGTGATACCGGCCATCGGCCAGAAAATAGATGTATCCTGGTCCGCCGCAGAGCCCGATCTGAAACTGACTTCCAGAAACACCTTCACGGTCAACCCCCACACTTTTCAAACCAGCCTTCCCGATGTATTTGCCGCCGGTGATGCCGTCACCGGCCCGGCGACGGTAATCGAGGCCGTGGCGGCCGGCCACAGGGCGGTGGCGGCCATGCACCGCTTTATCAACGGTGAGGACCTGGATAAGTACGCCGCCGAACTGCTGACCGAGGAACAGCCGGGCACAGACTGGCAAGAAATCTCTGATAAGATTCAAAAGGCTCCCAGAGTGGTATCCGCCCATCTGGATCCCGTTCAACGGGCTGAAAGTTTTGATGAGGTTGACCGTAATTTTTCCGAGGCGGCAGCCCGCCAGGAAGCTGCCCGCTGTGTGGATTGCGGTGGCTGTTGTGAATGCAAACTTTGCGTGAGCGCCTGTGAAGCCAAAGCAATCAATCACGCTATGGAAGATAAGGTCGAAGAAATCGAGGTCGGTTCAATCATCGTCGCCACCGGCTTCGATCCCCTCGATCCGACCCCGATGCAGCAATACGGCTACGGCAGGTACGCCAATGTCTTCACCAACCTGGAGTTCGAACGGCTTTCCAACGCCACCGGACCGACGGGCGGCAAGCTCCTTAAACGGGATCCTTACGACCGCCTGAAATTCAGCGAACCTCCCAAGAGCGTAGCAATCCTTCATTGCATCGGCAGCCGCGATATCAACTACCACCAATACTGCTCGCGCACCTGCTGTATGTATGCCCTCAAGTATGCCCATCTTCTCAAGGACAAGTGTGGACACGATACCTTAGTTTACAATTTCTACATCGACATGCGTTGCTTTGGCAAGGGATATGAGGAGTTTTATATGCGTGTCCAGAGCGAGGGCGTACGCATGGTTCGCGGCAAGGCTTCCCGGGTCGAAGAAAAGGACGGTATCCTGACGGTAACCGCCGAGGATACGCTTTCAGACCGAATTGTGAAGGTTCCGGTTGAAATGGTTATCCTGTGCACCGCGATGGAGGCCCGTTCGGACGCCAGCGCCGTGTCGCGGATTTTTGGGATCAGCGTTGGAAGTGACGGGTTCTTTCAAGAGGAACATCCTAAACTTGAGCCCGTGTCGACACCGACCGCCGGTGTTTTTCTGGCCGGCGCCTGCCAGGGGCCCAAGGATATTCCCGACACGGTGGCGCAGGCCAAGGGAGCCGCGGCCGAGGCGCTGGCCCTTAGCGCCTCCGGAGAGGTCGCGGTGGCCCCTATGATTTCATCCATCGACCCGGACATCTGTATTGGTTGCCAGGCCTGTATCGGGCAGTGCGCCTACTCGGCCATCGAGTTCAATGAGCTCAAAGGGGTTAGCGAGGTAAACGAAGCCGTTTGTAAGGGTTGCGGTAGTTGCTCCGCCCGCTGCCCCAGCGGGGCGGCCAAGGTTCGGCACTTCACCGACAAGCAGATTTTTGCGGAAATCGATGGTTTATTAGCCGGTTAGAAAGGAGAGATCAGATGAGTGAGTTTGAACCGACAATTGTGGCCTTTTTTTGCAACTGGTGTACGTATACTGCCGCGGATCTGGCAGGTACATCGCGCCTGTCATACCCCCCCAATATAAAAAGCATTCGGGTGATGTGCACCGGCATGGTGGATCCCCAATATGTGATCAAAGCCTTTCTGGAGGGAGCTGACGGGGTGTTGATCAGCGGATGCCATCCGGGTGATTGTCATTATATCAACGGAAATTTTAAGGCCCGCCGTCGGATAAAGTTGCTTAAGGAGATTTTGCCGCAATTCGGTTTTGATCAACAACGGTTGCGATTAACCTGGATCGGTGCCAGCGACGGCATCATGTTTGCCGAGGTCATGCGCGGCCTGGTTGCCCAGATCAAAGCGTTGGGACCCAGCCAGGCCAAGCTCAAGATGGTGATCTGATGGGCGGGTTGCGGGTTACGGGTTACGCGTTGCGGGTTCTTCGATCGCGGATTTCGGATTTAAAGGCAAAGCACATGATTCGTGGCGTCTCAGTTGATTAGTTAGATAGTTGATTAAGTTGAAAGGATTCGGTCTATTCAGATAAACTCAATGAACTCAATAAACTTAATCAACTCAATAACCCTTTTTTTTCAGCGACCAGTAACCAGTGGCAAGTGAAGGAGATAAAAATGGCGATTACGGCTAAAATTGATGTGAAAGACAAAGACATCTTAGGATCTCTGCGGGGCTTTTTTAAAAACCTCCTTGAAACTGGAGATATCCAATCGCTTCTGGTGCCCCAGCATCTTCCGATGAAAGACATGGTCATGCCGACCCTGGTGACTGACCCGAGTCATCTGGATGGGGTTGATCCTCTGGCACCGGCCTTTCCGATGAACACCGCCAAGATAGTCGCACGCCTAACCCGCAAGCCGATGGGCGCCAAGGTTGCGGCGGTATTACGACCGTGCGAGATCAGGGCCTTTGTTGAGCTCGTGAAACTTAAACAAGGGCGCACGGACGAAGTGATCCTGATTGGAGTGGACTGCCTGGGAACTCTCCAAAACAAAGATTATTTTCAACTGGCAGCGGACAAAACTGCCCGATCGACGGTCGGGTTCTATGAGAGCGTGCTGGGCGGCAAAAGCACGGAGACTGGAGGCGTTGATCTGGCGCCGGCCTGCATGGCCTGTGAGTATCCGGTGGCTGAAAATGCCGATATTCAAATCGGCTTATACGGTATGGATATCAACCACTCTTTACTGATTCGGTCTCAAACCGAGGCTGGCGATCGTATCCTAAAGCAGATGAATGTTTCGGCAGCTGATGAGCCCCGGGGCCGCCAGGATGCCATTGACGCCGTTATTAAACAGCGCACCCATTATCGCGATGACATGTTTGCCAGGACTCGCGAGGCTACCGATAGTCTTGAAAAAATGTCCACCTACTTTGCCACTTGCGTCAACTGCTACAACTGTCGGGTGGCTTGTCCGGTTTGTTACTGTAAGGAGTGCGTTTTTGTCACCGATGTATTCAATCATGATCCGTCTCAGTATTTGCAGTGGGCCAACCGCAAAGGGATCATTAAAATGCCGACCGATACACTCTTCTACCACATTACCCGATTGGCCCATATGAGCACAGCCTGTGTGGGTTGTGGCCAGTGTTCCAATGCCTGCCCCAATGATATCCCGATCATGGAGCTGTTTCGCACCGTTGCCCAGGATACCCAGAAGGCCTTTGACTACGAGGCCGGCAGGAGCCTTGAGGAAGAACCGCCGCTGTCCGTATTTCGGGAGGACGAATTTGCTGAGGTGGTAGGAATAAATTGAATAAAAAAACTTTGAGGAGGAAGAAATGTCCGAAGATGCCATCAAATTAGGCAGGAGGATAAAAAGCCGCTTCATGGACAAGGTCATGGAGATCCTACCCGAAGGCGGTAATCTGGATCTTTGTCTGACCTGCGGAGCTTGCTCCTCCGGGTGCCCGGCCACCGGCCTTGACGGGTTGGACCCCAGAAAATTTCTACGTATGGCCGCCCTCGGTATGGACGAGCAGATTGCAAAATCGGATTGGCCCTGGATGTGCACCATGTGCCAGCGCTGCATCTATGTATGTCCCATGAAAATTGATATCCCCCAGCTGGTTTACCACGTCCGGGCAAGCTGGCCCAGAGAAGAACGCCCCAAGGGGATTTTAGGATCATGTGATATGGCTCTGAGAAATGATAGCTGCAGCGCTATGGGGGCATCACCGGAAGATTTCACATTCGTAGTGGAAGATGTTCTCGAGGAGTACCGCGAGGCCCAGCCGGATTTTGCAGAAATGCAGGCGCCGATCGACAAGCAGGGCGCCTATTTCTTTTTGAATCAGAACTCCCGGGAGCCGGTGACCGAACCGGATGAGATGGTTCCTTTGTGGAAGATTCTGCACCTTGTCGGAGCTGACTGGACATACGGCAGCAAAGGCTGGGGCGGAGAAAATTATTGTATGTTCCTGGCCGACAATGATGCCTGGAGACACATCGTCCAGACCACTGCAAACCAGGCCGATGATCTGGGCTGTAGGATATTTCTTAATACGGAATGAGGGCATGTCACCTTCTCAGTCCTGGCAGGACTGAAAAAATTCGATATTTCCCACCAGTTTGAGGTCAAAAACATTTACGAATACTACGCCCAATGGATTCGGGAAGGGAAACTGAACGTAAATTCCGACTGGAACAAAGATCTGAAAATCAAGTTCACAGTTCAGGACCCCTGTCAAATCGTGCGCAAAAGCTACGGAGACGCCATTGCCGAAGATCTGCGTTTTGTGGTCAAAACCGTGGTGGGCGAAGAAAATTATGTCGAGATGCATCCCAACCGTTCCAATAATTATTGCTGCGGTGGGGGGGGCGGTTTTCTGCAGTCCGGGTACAAGGAAGCCCGGCTGGAATTCGGCCGGTTGAAAGACAATCAAATTCAAATTACCGGAGCAGACTATTGCATTGCAGGTTGTCACAACTGCCATGCCCAAATTCATGAGCTTAGCGAGCACTACGGCGCCGGTTATGGGGTGATACATCTGTGGACCGTTATCTGCCTGGCGCTTGGTGTGCTCGGAGAAAATGAACGGGAATATTTGCGGGAGGATCTAAAGGCGGTGGCTGTCTACGGTGCTTGATAAACAAAGGGTTCATTAGAAACATAGAACCACGGGGAGGAACGTATGAACCGTAAAATCGGCAAAGCTCTGGTCGTAGGGGCTGGTATCGGCGGTATCCGGGCCGCACTGGATCTGGCGGAATTCGGCTATGGCGTTACTTTGATTGACCGGTCTCCCCACCTGGGAGGAATTTTGAGCCAGCTTGATTACCAGTTTCCCACCGATCGCTGTGGGATGTGCAAAATGCTGCCCCTGGTCGATCGGGACGCAAGCTCCCAGTACTGTCTTCGCAAAGGGCTGTTTCACGAAAACATCGAAATTCTTCTTTCCACAGAAATTGGTTCGGTTGCCGGCGAACCCGGCCACTTTCAGGTCATGCTCAAGCAACATCCGAACTGGGTGGACGCCGACCGCTGCATCGGTTGCGGCGAATGCGCAGACGTCTGTCCGGTGGAAGTCCCGGATGATTTCAATGCCGGATTGGCCAACCGTAAGGCCATTTACCTGCCGGTTCCCCATGCCATCCCCAACCCATATGTGATTGACCTTGCCGCCTGTACCCGTTGCGGCGCCTGTGTAAAGATCTGTCCGACCCAGGCCATTCAACTTCCGGAGCAAGCACGCGGGGGATTTCACATTTTAGTGGTCGATGACGAACTCATCGTGCGCGATTCCCTCAAGGAATGGCTTGCCGAGGAAGGTTTTTCAGTCGACATGGCGGCATCCGGCCCGGAAGCGCTGGAACAGCTCGGCAGGCAAACATATCAACTAATGCTGCTGGATATTAAGATGCCGGGAATGGACGGCGTTGCGGTCCTTCAAAAGGCCAAAGAGAGTTGGCCGGATTTAAATGTGATCATGATGACCGCCTATGCCACTGTCGAAACAGCAGTTGAAGCCATGAAAGTCGGCGCGCTGGAGTATCTGATAAAACCTTTTGATCCGGAAACCATGGTGCCGATGGTCCAGAAAATATATCAGAATTTGGCGGCAACGGAAGGGCGGCAAATAGAGATTGGAGCCATCGTTGTATGCAGTGGCACTGATTTTTTTAATCCGGCTTCCGGGAAAAACACATTTGGCTACGGGGGGTATCCAAACGTCGTCACCAATCTGGAGTTTGAACGCCTGTTAAGCGGAACCGGCCCCTGTGCGGGACGACTGGTGCGCCCGTTGGATGGAAAACCCGTTCATAAAGTGGCCTGGATCCAATGTGTGGGGTCACGAGATATACAAGTCGAAGCTGACTTTTGCTCCAACACATGCTGCATGGCTGCCATCAAGGAAGCTCTGATCGCTAAAGAAAAAACATATCAAGATTTGGAAACGACCATTTTTTATATGGATATGCGAACATTTGGCAAAACTTTTCAACGCTACCGGGACCGGGCCGAAACCCTTCATGGTGTGCGATTCGAAAGGGGCCGGGCACACTCCATCATACAGGATGCTGAAAGCGGCGATATGATTATCCGCAGTGTGGACATTTCCGGTAAATCCACTGAAGCACAATTTGACATGGTGGTGCTCACCGTCGGCCAGCGTCCGGCCAAGGGCACTTCTGAATTGATCGAGATGTTAGGACTGGAGCTGAATCCCTGGGGATTTGGCAACACCGCCCCCTTTTCTCTGACCCGAACCAGCCGCAGCGGGATCTTGCTGGGCGGTTCATTCGCGGGTCTTAAAGACATCAGTGACTCGGTGACCCAGGCCTCGGCGGCGGCCTTATCGGCATCCCAGGTGATTCATTACAGCGGGGGCAGTCTGGCCTTGGAGCCGCAGGCGGTCCCACCAATATCCGGCGCAGCCCGTGAGATCCCCAGAATTCTGGCGGTTGTTTGCACCTGCGGGGGCAGACTTTCAGGATTTGATGACCCGACAGAAATTGTTCAACGACTTAAAACCAACCCCCTTGTGAAACAGGTTGAATTTCTGGAACAAATTTGTACGGCCGTCGGGTGGGAGCAGCTGGTGGAACTGGTGCAGACCAACAAACCGAACCGGCTCCTGATCGGCGCTTGCCTGCCCTATGTCTATCAACGCAAACTCCAGGAACTCGGCCGGCAGGTGGGTATAAATCCGGCCCTGATGGAAGTGGTGGACCTCATGCCCTTGGCCTCAGCTCTAAGCTCAAAGCTCAAAGCTCAAGGCAGCCTTTCGGCTTTCAGCTTTCAGCTTTCAGCCTTGCAGACGGGGATTGCCAAACTGAAGTGGGCTGAACCCCGCCCCGGCGGGGTTCCCGCCATTGCGGTCATTCAAAAAGCGTTGGTTATCGGGGGCGGTATTGCCGGCATGACGGCTGCGCTGGCAATCGCCGATCACGGCTTTCAGGTGGATCTTGTAGAAAAGGCCGAACTGCTGGGAGGAAATCTTAACTGGTTACAGGTCACCCTGGAAGGGCACTCGGTACAGACGCTTATGGAGAACACCTGTCTTCTGGTTGAAAGGCATCCCAGGATTGATGTTCATATCCAGTCACAGGTTATCGGTTCGGTTGGCCAAGTTGGAAATTTTTTGACCACCGTGGAGGGCCCGCAACATTCGGTACAAACTCTGGCGCATGGTGTGACTATTTTGGCCACCGGCGGGACGGAAGCGCCAACTGCCTCTTATGGATATGGTACCCATCCAGCCATCATCACCCAGAAAGAATTAGAACAAAAGCTGGCTGACGACAAAATTGATCCGGCGGCATTGACATCGGTGGTGATGGTCCAATGTGTGGACTCTCGCGAGGAACCGCGCAATTATTGCAGCCGGGTGTGTTGCGCCAATTCGCTAAAGCATGCCCTGAATCTCAAGGAAAAAAATCCCGAACTGGCCGTATACATTCTCTATCGGGACATGATGGCTTACGGATTTACCGAGGCCTATTACACCCGGGCCCGCAAGGCCGGTGTAATCTTTATCCAGTACCAGGTTGATAAGAAACCCCGGGTCCAATCCAGCCCGGAAAGCCTGAGCGTGACGGTTTGGGAGCCGATCGTCGGGCATCAGGTTCAGATTAAGGCCGATCTTGTGGTTTTAGCCACGGGCGTGGTCCCCACTCTGCCAAAAAATCTGGCCCAAACCTTTGGCGCAAAGGTTGATCAGGACGGCTTTTTCCAGGAGGCCGAATCCAAGTGGCGGCCGGTTGACGCCTTGAAAGAGGGCATTTTTGCATGTGGCCTGGCCCATTCGCCCCGCAACATACCCGAAGCGATTGCCTCCGCCGAAGCAGCCGCCGCAAGGGCCTTGAGAATACTTTCCCGCGAACGCTTAAGGTCGGGAAAAGTTGTGGCCACCGTCCATCACAGTCTGTGCAGTCTGTGTGAACGATGCATCGATGCCTGTCCATACGGAGCTCGCACGCTGGATTTTGATAATGAAAACGTACTGGTAAATCCGGTAATGTGCCAGGGGTGCGGCGCTTGCGCGGCGGTTTGTCCCAACAGTGCTTCCGTTCTGGAGGGTTTTCAGGAACAGCAAATGTTTGAGGAAATCGATGCCGCCATTGGATGAAAAATGTTCAAGCTGATTAAAAATATTCGACACCGGCTGGCTTCCAAGCTGATTTTAACCGTCGGCCTGACCTTGTTGGTTATCATTTCCACTTGGGCTTACTTTAACACCAATTATCAGGAAAAAAAGCTCATGGAAAATATTGTGGCCGGGACCGATCGGTTAACCAATACGATCAGGCTCGGCACCCATTACGCCATGATGTTGAATTCACGGACCGATATCAACCAGATCATCAATAACATCGGCAGACAGAAAGAGATCGAATCCATTCGCATCTACAATAAGGGCGGGGAAATCAAATATTCCAATCGCCCGGCGGAAGTTGATAGCACAACCAACATAAAAGATGAAGCTTGCTATATCTGTCACCGGACGGACCCGCCACAGTCTAAACTCGGTCTGGAGGAAAGAATCCGTATATTTACTTCTTCCCAAGGCTATCGTTTGCTTGGGATTATCAGTCCTATTTGTAATGAGCCGGGGTGTTCAACCGATGCCTGTCATATTCATCCGAAGGGCAAAAAAATCCTTGGCGCGCTGGATGTGGTGGTATCTCTGGCAGATACCGATAAAGAAATCCTTACAGCTGAAAAAGGGATTATCGGGCTGGCCGGAATTGTATTTCTGGTGACTTCCACCATTATCTTCCTTTTTGTATTGAGATTTGTCAATCAACCGATTCGCAAATTAATTGATGGCACCCGGCTAATTGCCAGAGAGGTGTATCCCGGCAAAGTAGCTGTGGACCAGAACGATGAAATGGGACAGCTGGCAACAGCGATCAACCAGATGGGCAAGGAGATTGGAGAAAAGCGGGCCGAGTTGAAGAAACAAAAAGACGAATTCCAGGCCCTCTTTGAGCAGGTGCCCTGTCTTATTACGGTCCAGGATAAAAATTTTAAGCTGTTACGATATAATTCCGAATTTGCCAAAAGCTTTGATCCCGAGTGGGGCGATTTCTGCTATCACACCTATAAAGGGCGGGATGAGAAGTGCCCCAATTGTCCGGTGGAAAAAACATTTGACGATGGTCTCCCCCACTATGGCGAGGAGAGCGGTGTGAACAAAGATGGTTCGCCTACGCATTGGATTGTCAGAACATCTCCGATCAAAAACAGTCAAGGCGATATCGTTGCGGCCATGGAAATGAGCCTGGATATTACCCAGCGCAGACAGCTGGAAGAAAAATTGGAGAAGTCTGAAAGAAAGTACCATGAAATCTTCAACAATATTCCGAATCCGGTTTTTGTGCTGGATTTTGAAGATCTCACCATCATCGACTGCAACGATAGTGTCGAAGCGGTTTACGGTTTTAGGAAAGACAACATCAGGAACACCCCGTTTTTAGAGTTGTTTTCAGAGGAAGAGCGGGAGCGATATGCTGGCGTCATAAAGACATCTGCGGAGATCACCCAGGCCAAACAATTAAATTATAAGGGTTCACCTCTTTATGTGAATATTAGAATCTCACCGTCAGAATATCCTGGCCGCAAAGTGCTTCTGGTAACCACCAGTGATATTACCAAAAGGCTCGAAACCGAGCAGCAATTGATCCAGGCCAGCAAAATGGCGACCCTGGGAGAGATGGCGACCGGAATTGCTCATGAGCTCAATCAACCCCTTTCGGTCATGAAAACCGCCAGCAGCTTTTGTATGAAAAAAATGGTTGCTAAACAAAAAATCAAGGACGAAATCCTTGAAAACCTGTTGACTAAAATCGATAAAAATGTTGACCGCGCCAACCAAATTATTAATCACATGCGCCAATTCGCCCGCAAGTCCGACCTGGCACTGGGACGGATTCAGGTGAACGACGTGTTGCTAAAAGCCTTTGAGATATTCAGCCAACAGTTGAAACTCAAGGGAATAGAAGTGGTCTGGAATTTAGATGAAGATCTGCCCATGATATCGGGCGACCCCGGTCGTTTGGAGCAGGTATTTATCAATCTTCTTATTAATGCCAGAGATGCCATTGAGGATAGATGGGGGCTAAAAGAGCGCGCCGGGTCCGATAAAACAATTACAATTAAAACCAGGGCCCATATGAGGAGTGTAATTGTTGAAGTTTATGATACAGGCATGGGGATTCCGGCCTCGATTTCAGATAAGATATTCGAACCTTTTTTTACCACCAAAGAAGTGGGCAAAGGCACCGGTCTCGGGCTTTCCATCAGTTACGGCATCGTAAAAGAATGTGGCGGAACCATTCGGGCCAGATCCAATCCAGACCAAGGCGCCTGCTTTATGCTTACATTCCCCATCCCGGAACAAAAAGATGAAAAATAAAATTCTCATAGTAGACGATGAAGAAGATGTCCGCGATGTTATCGCCATCGCTTTGTCCGATATGGGATATGAGGTGTACACGGCCGGAAATGGTGAAGAAGCCTTGCTGAGTTATAAGGCCGTACGGCCCCCTATAGTCCTGACCGATATCAAAATGCCGGGCATGGACGGCATCGAGCTGCTGCGCAAGATTAAACTGGAAAATCCTGACGCTGAAGTTATCATGGCAACCGGTCACGGGGCTATGGACCTAGCCATCATGAGTCTTAAGTATGAAGCGGCGGATTTTATCACCAAGCCAATCAATATCGATGTCCTAGAGGTTGCCCTGAGAAAGGTGCATGAAAAGATTCTAATGAAACGGCAATTGAAGGAGTATACTGAAAACCTTGAAAGGCTTGTCCGTGAAAAAACGGAGTTGCAAAGCCACCTGTCATCATTGGGCCTGATGATTGGATCTATATCTCATGGAATTAAAGGTCTCTTAACCGGTTTAGACAGCGGCATGTATTTGCTGGATTCGGGTTTTTCAAAAAGTAATCAGGAGCGGATCACCGAAGGTTGGGAAGTTGTTAAACTGATGGTGGGTCGTATCCGCAAAATGATTGAGGATATCCTATTTTATGCCAAGGAAAGAGACCTGAGCTGGGAACGGGTGGATACCCTGGAATTTGCCCGTGAGGTGGCGGCGGTTGTCGAACCCAAAATAAAAAGTCAGGGGATTGAGTTTGAAAAAAATTTTAACCCGAACATTGGAAACCTCAAAATTGACGCCGGCTACGTTCATTCAGCGCTGATCAATATTTTAGATAATGCCATGGATGCATGCCTCAAAGATGAATCCAAGAAGTCTCACAAAATTGGGTTTTGTGTCAAACTTCAAAAAAATTATATTCATTTTGAGATATCAGACACCGGCATCGGTATGGATGAGGAGGTCCAAAAAAAATTATTTACCCCGCTTTTTTCATCCAAGGGGGACAAAGGAACGGGTCTGGGGCTATTTATCGCCAACAAGATCGTTGCGCAGCATGGCGGAAAAATTGATGTCAAATCAACCCCGGGGCAGGGATCTATATTCAGTGTAAAGATTCCCAGGGTGCCTCCGGAGTCAGCGACCGCCGGCGGCGCAGGTGGATAGCCCTTTGGGCCTTCAGTCGAAAAGGCAAGAGGACGTCCTTACTCTAATCGTTGAACTTGCAACCGGGGGCTCCGCCACCGGCCGATTAAATCCTGAATCTTTTTAAAATTAGATTCCATCAGGTTGCGGTTGTCCAGAAATAAGGGAGGTGCTGTCATGTATGCCCTAATTTTCGACGAATTCGATCCAGCTCAACGCCAAAAAAGGGTAATCTCGGTCCACAAGACCCGCCGGACCGCCGAAACGGCTCTGAAGAAACGCCAGCATCGGCTGGGCAAAAGAGTATGGGAATGCAACACCCGGATTGTATGGGTGCACGAATTGGTTCGCCGGGGCGATACCATTACGCCAAGCTCTTTTGACACCTGGGCGCCCGATGAAAAAGTTCCGCAGGGAGATCGGGTCCCTGACGGTGATTAGCCGGAAATTTTATTGAAGTTCTAAAATCTTATCTGCTTCAATTTCAAGCTTCCTGACTTCCTTTGCATGGAAGCATCAATTAAAATGGCTAAGAGGTCCCTTCAGGTGATCGACCCACATGTCGACGAAGACGTCATATTCAGCGGTTCCCTTGAGGATCGGCACGCACTGGATACCGGCTTGGGTGAAAATTGATAACCAGGAATCCGCAGCATCACCGGCCATGTCGTTTTTGGCATGGTCCCCGGCGACCGACATAAAGGGCATCAAATACGCCTTTTTGACATTCTTTTTAAGCAACAGCTCTTTGATCAAATCTACATCGGGGTAACCTTCAACCGTGCCGACAAAAATGTTGGGGTCCCTGAGCTGAAGCTGAAACATCAAGGCGGCATAAAATGCATTGGATGGATGCGATGTGCCGTGTCCCATCAAAACCACCGCTTCGTTTTCTTTTCTTTCTTTGGGAATAGTTTTTAGAATCCCCCCCACAGCACGCTGCATGTCTTCCTGGGTGGCCAGCAGCGGATATGCCAGGATAATGCGCTGAAAACCGCCCATCAGCTTGAAGCCCTCCACGGTGCGGCGCAGATCGTGGTATTCCTCGCCGCCGATGGTGTGCAGGGATTGCACCGCCACATGGGTAAAGCCTTCATCCATCATTTGAGCCAGGGCGACTTCTGGTGAATCCAGGTGCTTGCCCTGTTTGGCCAGTTTTTTACGGATTATCGTAGAAGTGTAGGCCCAGCGGACGGGAATATCCGGAAAAGCAGCCTTGGTCTTTTTATCGATGTTTTCAAAGGACACCTGGGCACTGGCTTCGCTGGATCCGAAAGCCACCAATAAAATTCCCACTTTTTTAGGGGCTTTGTGCCCGTGCCCACCGGCCCAGACAGAAGCTCCCAGGATGAATGTAATAAGGACGGCCAGAATCGAAATCAGGCTTCTTTTTTTCATTGGTAGTTTCTCCTTTCGAGTTGTTTATCAGTCCCGCCGAAATAAAAAACCCTTCGAGATGGTTGCTGTCAATAAAAATCAAACCAAATCTGAGCGTTATTTTAACAAAGCTCTAATTGTCTTTCAATTTGAATTGTTGTATATAACGTCTATTCAATATTTGACAAGCGAGGTCGATATGGATTTCAAGCAGGCTCTCCAATATGCCCGGATCAACGGCGAGGAATGCATCCCCACTGTATGTGGGATGTGCGGCCCAGGCGGCCCCGGTGGCGGCTGCGGCATTTATGCCTTTGTCAAAGACGGCCGTTTTAAAAAAGTTGCCGGGATGGACGAATCCCCCGTCAACAATGGCGCCATCTGCGCCAAGGGCCATGCCGCCCCCCAGTGGGTTTACTCGCCGGATCGGCTGACCCATCCCCTGAAGCGCATCGGCAAGAAGGGGGAAGGCAAATTTGAAAAGATCAGCTGGAACGCGGCCATCGATCACATCGCTGAAGTGCTGACACAGCAAAAGAAAACCTTCGGCGCCGAATCCCTGGCTATTCTGTCTCCGGCCAGACGCTCCTATAGTGAGTATCTCCACCGTTTTCTGACAGCCCACGGCAGTCCCAATTACGGCCACAGCGGAATCTGTTTCATGCAGCGCGAATTCGCCTATTGCTACACCGTGGGGGATTTTCCGCGGCCGGACTACGGCCAAAGCGATCTGATAATCTACTGGGGGCGTCAGCCCATCTATTCGGGCCCGGTTGCAAAGCCGGCACGGGCCTTTATAGCCGCCAAACAACGAAATGCGAAAATGATCGCCATAAAACCCTCGGTAGAGCCTGATGTCGGCCTGGCCGATATTTGGGTGCCCGTGCGTCCCGGCACCGATGCCGCTTTAGCGCTGGCCATGTTGAATGTGGTAATCGCCGAAAACCTTATTGACCATGTCTTTGTAGATAAGTGGTGTTATGGATTCAAACGTCTCCAGGCCCACGTCCGAGCGTATGACCCCAAATGGGCGGAAAATATCAGCGGCGTGCCTGCTTCACAGATTGTTGAGGTGGCCAGGCTCTACGCCACAACGCCTCGCGCCGCCATAGACCTGGGCAATGGTGTTGAGCATGCTCCCTCTGCCAGCGACGCTATTCGTGCCATTGCCATACTGATGGCCATCACAGGGCACCTGGACCGGCAGGGGGGCAATATCTTTGCCATGCCTCCGAAAGCTGCTCCAAAAGATATCCTGTTGAAAGAGCGCTATACGCCGGATCTGATAAACAAGCTGGTTGGTCCGGAATTCCCTGTTGCATTTCAGCCTTTTCTGGAGGAACCCACATCGGCCTACTACCGCATTCTGGAAAGCGTGCTCACTGGAAAGCCCTACCCTGTGCGTACGGTTATCGCCCCGGGTACACAGGCATCGGTCAGCACCCGGGGAACGAAAAACGTTTTAGCGGCGTTACGAAAACTCGACTTCTTCGTGGTAGTCGATGTGGCCCGCACCGCGGATATACCCTATGCCGATATCGTCATACCGGTGGCCACCAGCTACGAAGTCGATCATCCTTTCCAAATGGTACCAGGCTGGTTGATGGCGACCAACAGGGTCATCGAACCTGTAGGGCCGTTCAAATCCATTTTTGAATTTTTTCTGGATCTGGGCAATGCCATGGGCTATGGCGACGAATTCTGGAACGGCGACATCGGTGAGGCCATGGATGACCAGCTCGAACCCCTGGGGATGAATATGACGGAACTAAGGCAACAGCCGTCCGGTGTCGTGTATCCGTCTGGGCCGCCGGTTTATGAAAAATTCGAGGCGGTTTTCAACCGTCGAAGTGCGAGCTTAAACCAGGGGCCCTACCTTCCTCAAGGCAAGGTCGCCCTGTATAACACCACCTTCGAGAAAGCCGGATTCAGCCCCTTGCCGGAATGGAGGGAGCCGCCTGAAAGCCTTAATGCCACCCCCGAATTGACAGAGAAATATCCTTTGATTCTTTCCGACTATCATACTTCGAAAAACTTCAGTGCATCATGGCAACGCAATGTGCCCCATTTGAGAGAAATTCAACCTGATCCGGTACTGCATATCCACCCGGAAGCCGCCGCGGTGCGCCGGATTGTAGAAAACGACTGGGTGATCGTAAAGTCGCCGCATGGGTGGATGAAAGTTAAAGCGGAAATATATCCTGGTATCCGGCCCGATACGGTCATGATCCTGCACGGATGGTGGCAGGGTTGCCAGGAACTGGGTGTTGAAGATTTTCCGCTTGCGGACGGGGGCACGAATGTTAACAATATGTACAGCGTGGACCCGGAGAAAGCATACGATCCGTTGGTCACGGCCATGACCAGCCAGACACTGGTTCAGGTTGAGAAGTGGGAGGCATCATGATTCCTGCAAGTGAAATAGAATATCTGATAGACTTTGATTCTGAGAAATGCACCCAGTGTCACGGCTGTGAAATAGCCTGCAAAGCATGGCGGGAGCTGAGCTATGGGGTTCAATATCGCCGTGTTCTGAATTTATGGCAGGGCGAGTATCCCAGCGTAAAATGCGCTTCCCTTTCACTGGCCTGCCTGCATTGTGTTGAACCAGCGTGTGCGGCTGCCTGCCCGGAAAATGCCATTTCCAAGAGAGAAAAGGACGGTTTGGTAGTAGTCGATGAAACAGTTTGCAACGGTTGCGGCATTTGTGCCGATGCCTGCGCCTTTGAAGTGCCTCAATTTGGAAAGAACGGGATTATGCAAAAGTGTGACTTGTGCCGTGACCAGCAATTGGCCCAAGCCGCTCCACCTTGTGTGGATACCTGCCCGGGGAAAGCCCTGTCAGTTATTGAGGTCAGTCAATCTGAAAAAATGGTTCATGAAAAAAAAATTGCACAACTGCTCCGGTCAGGTTAGCCGCAAACTGTTGCCGACGGTCTTCATTCAGCGTCTGTCTGCCAAAACCCAAGCCGCGATAATTATGCATGCTTTTTACTAAATTCAGAGCAACAGAAATTATTTCCCGGCGTCTGCTAACAGCTTCTTGTCAACCGATAGATACCCGGCACATTTATCAAGTGAATCAAAAATTTCTATTTGAAACAGGTCATCGCTGAGCATGGATTTGTAAAGATGAGAAAATCCACAAATATATTTTTGCGGCATGAACAAAGAAATTTTGACAGGACTATCAAGGCTGATGCATCGGCGATATTCATTAATGCGTGATGATACTGCGTCAAAATCTATTTCAATCTCCTTAAGATCAGATAAATCTGCAAAGCGATTGAATGCGGCAAACCTACCATCGTTTTCATCGTAAATGGCTTTCATAATTTCTGATAATTCATTCAACTCAAGTGTATCAGATATCTTTAATATGAGCAGCTTCTTTTCTTCATTTATATTTAATGCCCACATGTAAGTCCTTTCCGATGGAGATGGATCAGACAAAATAAAAATCCCTGTCTTCACCGTTCGTGTTTAATATCTGGAAATTTTTTACCCAGAGTTTCTCTGTTTTTGGCCGCGGTGTCTCTTTTCTTAGCGGACCAGGTACGAATATTTTTCAGTGCCCTGGCAGCAAGCCTGGGTTGTTTCGCCTGGCGACCCACCTCAATAGCCTTGGACCTGGCGTCGGCCATGACCGCTCTCCCGATCGGGGTGCGGGTGATCACGGTCGTCCAGCCTTCCTCAGCGCCGATGCCGCCAAATGAGAGATCCGCATATTCAGCGGAATAATCCGGACAGAAATAGCAGGCAAAGCGCTTCATGAATTCGAGTTCATCCAATATGATATTTTTGGTTTCGCCGTTGTTTAAATGCACAATCAAATCCGTCTTTATATTTATTTTGCTGACATCCGCCCATTGAAACCCGCCGATTTTGGCAATTTTTTCGCGCTGGGTCTCGCCAAACACAAAGTTGCCGGAGCAGAACAACCCCAGACAGAATTTTATCGAATCCGCCGGGATGATATTGAGAATTTGCATTCTGCGAACGGCCCGGATCTGACAGGGGGTGCCGACAAAGGCAACCCGCTGCAAACCCTTCTGGATCAGGGGATTAAATTCTCTAAACTGGGAGTAAGTTATATAATAGTCACTAAAGCGCTTCATGCCATGGGAGGTGTCAAAGAAAAAACCGGCTGCATCCCGGATATCGGATTCGGACTCCGCCAAAAACGGTTCCCGCTGAAACGGTCCGGTCTGTCTGGTTACAATGGCACCGTCAATCCGTCCGGATTTAAATAAATGCACCAGCAAAGCGGTGACAACTCCACCATCGGTCGCTTTTGCTCGAATTGCCGGATCGGTTGCGCGGGCAATCACCGTTTCAATCACCCGCCCAATCGGAGGGCTCCAACCCAGACTTTTCCTCGTTTCCTCATTAAGTTCGTCTATTTCAGGACAGATTGTATAGCAGAGCCCGCACTCAATGCACTTATCCTCATCGGCATATCTGGGTTTACCCTCGGAATCCAGTTCTAAAGCACCGAAATTAACCGCTGAGCAAAAAGTCACACAGCCGCCGCAGCGATGGCACAGGCCGGGTTTCTGGACGTCTTGAATTAAATTGGTAAAAGACTTCATGGTAGCTCCTCAAACATACACGATGTAATCATGGCCATAATCTGGGCGGTTTCAAAGCCTTTGAGATGAATGGCCCCGGACCGGCAGGAGGCCGCACAAAGGCCGCAACCCTTGCATAAAGTTGACAGGATTTCAGCTTTGCCGGTTTTTTCGTTGAAATTAGGGGCTGAATACGGGCATACCGAAACGCACACACCGCACTGGCTGCAAAAGCTCGGATCGACCCGAGCAACGGTACCGCTGACGGAAATTTGCAGGGCGGATAAAAGTGTCACTGCCCGGGAGGCGGCGGCCTGGGCCTGGGCAATCGATTCATCCAGCGGTTTGGGCGCATGGGCCAGGCCGCAGACGAATACACCGTCTGTGGCGAAATCATTGGGCCGCAGCTTAACATGCGCCTCTGCGAAAAAGCCATCAGCCTTTTGAGTGACTTTATAAAGCGGTGCCAGGGCACTATTTTTTTCAGGCACCATCGCACTGGCCAATACCAGCATATCGCAGTGAATCACCATCGGCTTTCGCAGAACCCGATCACTAAATTCGACACTCAAACCGTCTTTAGTCTGGCCGACCGTAATTCCACCTTCTTTATGGTAACGGATAAATTTGATCCCTTTTTCCCGGGCCTCCCGGTAAAGATCTTCCCGCAGGCCGTAGGATCGCAGATCCCGGTACAATATAAAAATGTCCATGTCGGGGTTCAGGGCTTTGAGTTCCAGGGCGCTTTTAATCGAGCGGGTACAGCACACCTTGGAACAATAGGGCCGCTCTTCAATGCGCGACCCGACACATTGAACGAAGACGGCTGTCCGGCAGGCTTCAAATGACGAGGCCTGCTTTAATTTCAGCTGGAGTTCCAGGCCGGTAAGCACCCGGTCATCCTGACCATATAGATAGTTGTCAGGCTTAAACTCCGCCGCTCCGCACGCAATGATCGTAACACCATGTTCCAGGACTGCTGTTTCGCCGGCGGCCTGCACGCGGGTTTTGAAATTACCGACAAAACCGTCAACATTCCGGATGTCTGCATTCAAATGAACATTGATATTTTTGTCGTTTTGAACCTGGTTGATGAGATCTTCCACAAACCGGCCGATTTTTTCCCCCTGCCAGGTTTCATTCAGATAAAGCGCCCGGCCGCCAAGTTGACTGTCCTTTTCCACCACATAGGTCGTGTATCCCTGTTGGGACAATGTTCTGGCCGCGGTCATGCCGGCCACTCCCCCTCCGATCACCAGCACGGCCTGATTGATTGCCATCACGGGCTCTTCCAGGGGTTCGTGCAGGGCGACCTTGGCAACGGACATGCGAACCAGGTCTTTGGCCTTCTGGGTGGCGGTGGGCATGTCATCTTTATGAACCCAGGAACACTGGTTGCGGATGTTGGTCATCTCAAATAAATACTTATTTAATCCGGCATTAAGCAAAGTTTCCTGAAACAGCGCTTCATGGGTTTTGGGTGTACAGGCCGAAACCACCACCCGATTCAGATTCTGTTCTTTGATAATCCGGCTAATTTGGCCCTGGGTATCCTGGGAGCAACTAAAAAGGTTCTTTTCGGCATAAACAACAAAGGGAAGTGTTTTGGCAAATTCAACAACCCCGGGGACATCTACAAAACCGGCGATATTGGTGCCGCAGCAGCAGACAAAGACGCCGACGCGCGGAGGCTCTCCATGAACATTGAACTCTTCAACTGCTTCTTTGGTTTTAGTCAGGGTTCCGCGAACATCGTAAAGCGTAAGACCAACCTCACCGGCCGCCGCACTGGCCTCAATAACCGCAGAAGGTATATCCTTGGGCGCCTGAACGGTGCCGCAAACAAAGACGCCCGGGCGGGATGTCCGGACCGGATGCAAACCGCTGGTTTTAACATACTGATAATGATTCAAATCGACGCCTAATTTTTGGGCCAGCCCGGCCCGACGGTCACCGACTCCCAGTCCAACCGACAGCACCACAATATCGAACATTTCCCGAATGGATTTTCCATTTTCATCGACATAGCCGATAGCATGCCTGCCCTCAGCGTCCATCGGCTCCACGTGCGAAATTCTGGACTTGACGAAGCGAACCCCCAGATCGTTTTTGGCGCGGTTGTAATATTGCTCGAAGTCTTTTCCGAAGGTTCGAATATCGATATAAAAAATGGCCGTATCCAGCGCTTGCTTGCTATGCTCCTTGGCTAAAATGGATTCCTTAACGGCATAGGTGCAGCAAACGCCCGAGCAGTACCCCCGGGCACCAAAATGGGTATCCCGGGAACCCACACATTGCAGCCAGGCTATTTTTTTCGGTTCGGTTTTGTCCGAAGGCCGCAGCAGGTGCCCGCCATAGGGCCCGGAAGCGGAAAGCATTCTCTCAAATTCCAGACTGGTGACAATATTGTCAGAGTTGCCATATCCGAAGGTATCATAAACACGGGGATCAAATGCTTCACTGCCGGTCGCCAGGATAACGGCCCCGACATTGAGTGCCCTTTCTTTAGGCTCCTCGTCAAAGGCGATGGCGCCGGTGGGACAAAATTTCTCACAGGCTTTACATTTACCCCTGACAAAATAAATACACTGATCGGCATCGATGGCATATTTTAAAGGAACTGCCTGGGCGTATTGCACATAGACGGCCTTGCGTTTGCTCAGGCCGCTGTCATAGGCATTGGAAACTTTTTTAGGGCATTTCTCAGAACACAGACCGCAGGCGATGCACTTTTCCATATTCACGAAGCGAGGATGCTGGATCAACCTGACATCAAAATTTCCCTCTTCACCGGAGATATCCCGCACTTCGGTAAGTGTCAGCAATTCAATGTTGATGTTCCGGCCGACCTCGACCAGCTTGGGAGAAATAATTCACATCGCACAATCATTGGTCGGGAAGGTTTTATCCAGCTGCGACATCATCCCCCCGATGGAGCTTGATTCTTCCACCAGGTATACAAAGTACCCGGAACCGGCAAGGTCCAGCGCTGCCTGCATTCCGGAAATGCCGCCGCCGAGTACCATAACAGATCCGATTTTTGAAGTTGCCATAATCACTCCGCAATTAAATATGAGGTAATATCGGCAAGTCCCAGCCGATTTTCAGAAAGCCCCAGGGTCTGTGCACCAATCCCCATGCTCAATCCGAGCAGCTGGGGGTAGAGAATCGCCGCCAACGGCTCCCAGCCCCCGGGCCTGGCCGCCATTTCATTTTGGACCCAATCAAACTGCAAATGGGTATAGGGGCAGGCGGTACATAGATACTGAGCGCCGGCTTGCCGGGCGCTGTTGATCTTATTTAAGGCCATATCCATGGCCAGGCTGTCATTGACACCTGTCAAAGGCGCTCCGCAGCAATCCTTTTTGCGGGACCAGTCGACACTGTAAGCGCCGGTAATTTCCACCAGTTCATCAAAAAGGGTCGGTGCCACCGGGTCGTCAAAACCGGTGACCTTGCTCGGACGCAGCGCGTGGCAACCATAGCTGACCGCAATTTGCAGGCCGTTGTAAGTTTTTAAAATTAAAGGCTTCAAAGCCTCCAGGCCCACGTCCCCGTGCAGCACGGTCAGCAGATGGCTGATGCGGACATGGCCCTCATAGCGCAGTTTTTCCTTGGACAGAATATCGTTTATATCTTTATTTAAGGCAGGATCTGAATTTAAGGCATACTCGGCTTTTTTAAGCGAACCGTAACAACATTTGCACATCGCCATTAATTCCAGGCCGGCGGTCTCGGCCAGGGCTAGATTTTTAGCGGCTGATAGAATAAAAGCACGCTGATCAATATTTCTGACCGGATATCCGCAGCAGTTGAATTCGGCCAATTCAACCAGCTCAATGTCCAGTTTGTTAAAAACCGCTTTGGTGGCGTCGGCGTATTGTTTTACCCGGGCTGGAATGTTGCAGCCCTCGAATAACGCATATTTCATAGCAGCGATCCATATTTGAGGTTATTCGTTATTCAAAATTCGATTTTCGACATTCGCTTTGGGATACAGCATAATTCTTCAAATCATACAACAGATCACAGACTTCCACCTGCTGAGGGCAATTTTCCTGGCATTGATAACAGGTCAGGCAATCCCAGATCATTTGGGCACCCCTGGCCATCTCGGTTAAACCCAGCCCCAGGCAGCACATGATCTGATGGGGCAGGAGACCCAGAGTATCCTCGGGTTGTTCATAGTTGCCGACCACCGGACACACCGATGTGCAACTCTGGCAGCTGAAGCATCGGGAAAATGTGGCATCTTTCAACACCGGCCGGCCGGCCGAGGACGGGTGGGCATTCAAGGGGATGGCATCGTCGGCTTTCATCAAATCTGAGAAGCGACCCGCAACCGCCTGCCTGGCTTTGGCGAGGGGCAAATCGTAATCATGGGCTTTGAGCTTTGCCTTAACCGTGAGGCCCCTGGCAAAAGAAAATGGCGTCAATACGGATGATTGCGGCGAACCGCCGGCAATCAGCTCTTCCCGAACCGTGTACCACAGTTCTTTTAGCCGGATCCCGGAGGGACAGTGAACCGTGCAGCGGTCGCAATTCGTGCACAAATAGACGCCTTCCTGTATGGCCTTGATCTGCCCGGGATTCAGCTGTTTTCCGGCAACCATTTTTTTCAGGCAAGCCATTTTCTCGGAAGGCAAAATATATTCATTGCCGATGGCCTCGTAAATCATGCCGGCCGAGCAATTCAGGCTGCAGCTGCCGCAGTGGGTACAGGCGTCCAATTCCATGATCTGGCGCGTTAAAACATTGGCCGGGGCAGAATGCCCGGGGTCCATGACCCGATTGGCGATCAAACTGAGCGGCGTGCTGATGATGTGAAACATTTTGCTGAACGGAAGATAGGCAAGCCCGGCAAAACAGGCGATAAAATGGATATACCAGAGGATGGTAGTGCCGCCGACCTGATCCAGCCAGATGGCGATCGGCTTGATGATTTTGGCCGTGGCATAGCCGGCAAAGGCCCATTGGGCAGAAGCATGGCAATCCAGGCAGCTGGACTGGTGCACTTCCCGACCGGCAGACAGAAGGTCTTCATCAAAGGGCGGTTGGGTATCCGGTGAGACCAGCCCGAAATCTTTTACCCAGGCAGCTTCCAGGGCTTGAATTTCTTCTTCGTCATCCAGGCCGGCATAATCTTCCACCATGATCTTAAATTCATTGGCGGATGTAATTTTCAGCCCCAGCAGCCCGATCCCGGAAAGCATAATCACAGCCAGAATAAAGATGGCATAGTGATCCCGGGGGCCGGTTCGAAGCCGCCGCGGCTTTGATAGATACCGGCGAAAAATCGCAATCCCCACACCGGCCAGCACCATGGTGCCGAAAAGGTCCCTTAAAAAAAAGAAGGGATTCACCGTTGGGTAATAATCGCTGAACAGCACCGCGGTGATTTCTGAATCAAGGGCGTGCATGATCAACAACAGCATAAACCCGTAAAAAATGAGCATGTGCGCCAGCCAGCGCAGACCATCCTCTTTGAAAACCCGGGCCTGCAGCAGCACATCCACCAGCAGCGCTTTTAGTACCAAAAGAAGTTTTAAGCTGAATACGATCCGGGCAATGCCTCTGGCAGCTGATGTCAGCCTTTGTAAGGCGGTGAAATTTTGTCCGGCATCACCAAATTTTATGGTAAACCACTTAGATATCTTAAAGATCAGGCCGAGAAGAAAAATGATGAGAGCGGAATAGAACAGATAGTTAAACATTGGCAAACAAACTCCAGCGGGAATCAAGAAGGCGTTATTTGTTATTCTTTATCAGTTAACAGTTTAAACGGAAATAGACCTGATTTTATTTCCCGCCTGTCCTAGAATAACATGATGCGAAGCCCGGATTCTAATAACAAATCCGCTGCGTCGGATTAACACCTGATTGGGAGTTATTCGCCCAATCAGGGTTAGCGCGAGTGAGAGGCTTTTTCAGCCCACTCTTTATCCATTTTTTCCTTCCACTTCGGACGTTTTTTGCGCTTTTTAGCTTTTTCGACCGTTTCCGGAATCAATCGCAGCAGTTTTTGCTTGTCAACCGGTTTATCAAGGAAGGCGTCCGGTTTAAAATAGTCATAGTCCGGCCATTGCTTGTAATCGATTCCCAGTTCATCGACCATACCGGAAATGCCGATGATGGGAATATCCTTCAGGTCATCATCCATCCGTAATTGTTTGCAGAGTTCAAAACCGGAAAATAGCGTTTCCATCATCACATCCAGCAGAACCACATCGGGAAGTTCTTTGCGGATCAACTCCAACCCTTTTTTAGCGTCATCAGAAGTCTTCACCTCAAATCCGTTTCGATTGAGAAACGTCTCCATGGTAAAGAGATAATCGGTATTGTCATCGACCATAACAACCTTAAGGCCTTTTCCCATGATTCTCTCCCCGTTTTCTTAAAGGTTGATGACGATCCGGCTGATAGTACCAGACATAGCTGTTCTATATCCGACTGCTATGGTATGAATTATTTTCACCGTTTCGTCAAGCTAAAAAGTGAACTCGGTTGCACGTGTTTCCCTATAAGGTTTTATCACCCGGCGATTAAGCCGGTCAACCGGTATGCCGGCGCTGAGTTGGCGATCATCTTAATCGAAAAATTACGGTAAACCGGCTGCCCTTTCCCGGGGCGGAGTCCACCTCAATCCGACCGCCGTGCTTGTTCACGACTTTTTCAACCACCGCCAGGCCAAGTCCGGTTCCCCCGCTTCCTTTGGTTGAAAAAAATTCCTCAAAAATATTTCGCTGGGTGGCTTGATCCATTCCGATTCCATTATCAGCTACTTCTAAAGAAAAATGATCGTCATCGTAAAAATCTGTTTTGATACTGACACAATGGCTCTTTTTTTGTTTATCATTGAGACACGCTTGCAGCCCATTCCAGATCAGATTATTTAACATCTGGCGCACGCTGGCGGTGTCCAGCTGAACCTCGGGCAAATGCGGATTGATTTGCTTTTCGAGTCGGATACGCAAACCCGCGGCTTTTTCTTTAAACAGGGCCAATGAATCCTTGACCAGTTGTCCGGGAGATGCGGTTTCGTATGTCAGGGGACGATTTTTAGAGGAATACAGTATATTTTTGACAACATCGGTAATTTCGAAAATATTTTTATTGACGATCCGCCAGCCCTTTCTGGCAAGTTTTATATCGCCGTCTTTAAAAGCCTCTTCCACAACATAGGCCCCGCCCTGCAGCCCTTCGAGAATGTTTTTTATCCCATGGGATAGCAGCGCGATGGATTGGCCTAAAATCATCAGCTCTTTACGATCTGTTTTTATCCGGGTAATGTTGGTGGCCATTTCGATGACAGCCGTCACGTTGCCGTTCTCGTCCAGCAGGGGGGATGCCTGAATAAAAACCTGGCAGGTTTTCCCATTGGACAGCCGAACCGTCTCCTCGGTATTGTGAACGCGCTTGTCCTGGAAAGTTTTTCGAACGGGACAATTGGGGCATATATCCGGTGACCCCTTGTAAACGGTGTGGCATTGTTTTCCGGTTCCATCACCGAAGTCCCGCTTAAAATTTTCATTGGCAAAGAGAATATTAAGGTCACTATCCTGAATCGAAATATAGCAGGGAAGGTGGTTGATTATGTGATCAAAATCCATCCCCGCAATATCGGGCAAGGGGGCCGGCTGCTGATCAGGGCGTCTTTTTTTATCGGACATCATCTGATTCATTTGAAATCAAACAGAAATGACGGTTAAGAAACGAAGCTTTTTCCGGGGCTGGCCTCGAAACAAGTGGCTTTTGAAGAGCACCCGAAAAGGCCCTAAGCTGAATAGTCACTATAACCAAAAGATAATTAAAAATCAATTCTCTTGGCACCTGCCCGGAAATTTGGCCTCAATTGAAATAGATCTTGAATTTCAAATTTGCATATTGTAGGTTTTATTAACTTTTTTAACATTTGGAGAAGGGAAGGTATAGCGTGAATGTCAAAGAATTGGTCGATCAATTTAGTTTGAATGTGGCTGCAGGTCAAAATGGCCTTGACCGCCAAATTCAAGGTGGGTATTGCGGAGATCTTTTAAGCGATGTGATGGGCAACGCCCCTATCGGCTGTATCTGGCTGACCGTTCAAACACACCAGAATATCGTCGCTGTTGCTGTTTTGCGGGAAATGGCGGCCATCGTGCTCAGCGGGGGCCAGGAACCCGATCAGGAAACAGTCGATAAAGCCAATCAAGAGGGAATCCCCATCCTGATGTGGCCGGACACGGCTTTTGATCTTGCCGGGCAAGTTTACCAGGCCGGTGTGGTCAACGCCTAAGTGAATGACGCAAAAAAGCGCCATTCATGGTTATTTGTTATTGGTTATTTGTTATTAGATTTCGATCAGGGGAAAAAATTTTAACAGATTTCATTCCCTCATACGATTAACGGATACCTCCCTTTCTTTTTTTGGGAAACCCCATGCTCACAAAAATCGAAAAAAAAATCATTGCGTCCATTCAGGAGGATATTGCGATAACCCCCAGGCCTTATCTGGAAATTGCCAACAAACTGGGGGTTTCCGAAAAAGCCCTGCTTGAAGCCCTTCAAAGTCTTTGTGACCAGGGAATCATCAGGCGTTACGGCGCTACCCTGCGTCACCAGAAGACCGGCTTTACTGCCAACGCCATGGCAGCCTGGCAGGTTGATGAAGACCGCATCAATGAAGTCGGCCGCAAAATGGCGTCCTATCCTGAGGTCTCCCACTGCTACAGGCGAAATCCGACAGACCGATGGCCTTATAATCTTTACACCATGATTCATGCCAATGATGAAGATGCCTGCCGGCAAACCGCTCAAAATATGTCTGAAGCAACATCTGTTGAAAACTACACCCTGCTTTTCAGTCGCAAAGAGCTGAAAAAAACATCGATGGTCTACTTTCCTTCAGATAAACTCCGGGGGATGTAAATTATGGACAAAAGAGACCTGGTCAGCGTATTCGACTATGAGACTGCAGCGCGAGCGAAATTGCCCAAGACTGCTTACGATTACTACCGCAGTGGTGCCAATGATGAGATAACCCTGCACGAAAATCACGCTGCCTATGAGCGCATTAGGCTCAAGCCTAAAGTACTGATTGACACCAGCAAGCGCGATATATCCACTACAGTGCTGGGGCAAACCGTATCAATGCCCATACTGGTTGCCCCCACGGCCTTCCACCGCATGGCCCACCCCGAGGGTGAAGTGGCAACCGCCCGGGCAGCCGGACAGGCCGGCACCATCATGATGCTGAGCACGCTGTCCACCAGCTCAATCGAAGAAGTCCTGCCTGAGGCGACCGGTCCGGTCTGGTTTCAACTCTACGTCTACAAGGATCGCGAAGCAACCCTTTCGCTGGTTGAGCGCGCGGTGTCCGCCGGATGTTCCGCCATCGCTTTGACCGTCGATGCCCAGGTGTGGGGACGCCGGGAGCGTGACATCAAAAACCGTTTTCGCCTGCCCGAGGGCCTGTCCATTAAGAACCTCATGCCGGCCGGCCGAGGTCAATTTCCGGACGAAAAGGCCGATTCAGGTCTGGCAGCCTACGTGACCTGGCAATTTGATCAAACCCTCGCCTGGAAGGACGTCGAGTGGCTTTGCTCAAAGGCGAATGTCCCGGTGCTGCTCAAGGGCGTTCTGCATCCCGACGATGCACGTCTGGCCATAGAACACGGCGCCGCCGGCATCATCGTTTCAAACCATGGAGCGCGCCAGCTCGATACGGTCCCGGCCACCATCGAGTCTTTACCGGAGCTGATGGAAGCCGTGGACGGCAAAATAGAGGTGTTGATAGACGGCGGCATCCGTCGCGGTACTGATGTTTTTAAAGCCATTGCCTTGGGAGCCAGGGCGGTAGGCGTCGGACGGCCGGTTATCTGGGGACTGGCGGTGGATGGCGAGCAGGGCGCCAAGCGTGTCCTTGACATCCTGCGTAAAGATTTTGAACTGACCATGCGGCTTTGCGGCTGCGCCACGATAGAAGATATTAAGAAAGACCTGCTTTTTTAAACTATTCCAAAAGTGCGGCTTCTAATCCGGGCAGACGCTGGACCAACGGCTGACTCGCGTACAGCTGTTTCGGCGCTCGGCCGATTGGCGCCGATCACCCTTCGTCCTTCTTTCCGCCCCTTCGGCTTCAAAGTAATCCGAATCATAGGCCTGGCGCCTTTCTTCTGCGGCACGGCGATCGACATAGGGGTCTTGGACTCTGGAATCCTTTAGAAATTGATCATCTTGCATGCTTATTTTCTCCCGTATCTGAGCATTTTCGGTACTTATTTTTGAAAAGCGGTATAAACCCGGCACCCCTGAGGAATGAGCCGGCAGATCAATTTTTCGGGTGCCAGTTAGACCGACGCTTGTTTTCTGGGCGGCCCGGGTCACTGACAAAGATTAACCATTGATATTCAAATTTCAAGCCTGGGACCTGAAAATCGTCAGGGTTACCGCTACAGTCTTGCGGGACTATCCAATTCACCTCTTAATTGGGTATTTTGACGAAATCCTTACTCAATAATGGCATAAAATTAGCTGGTTATCTGGAAAGAACACGTGTATTGTATTTTTTAGAATATGCAATTAATTGTGGCGCTGTGCCCAGTTGCTTGAACTTACCGAATAAGCGCATATAATTATTTAATGCCCAACGACAGCCCCCATATTCTTTTGATCAACCCCTGGATTCACGATTTTGCGGCCTATGATTTCTGGGCCAAACCCATGGGCCTGCTTTTGATTGCATCCCTTCTGAAGCACCACGGGATTTCGGTATCATATATTGATTGCCTGGATCGTTTTCATCCCAACGCTCCCAAAAGCAATCCGGGGGCAAGGCAGGGCCGCGGACCCTATTTAAAAACCCGGCTTCCCAAGCCGGCCGGGCTGGAAGATGTGCCGCGCCATTTTTCGCGCTACGGCATTAAGCCGCAGTGGTTTCAAACAGATCTTCGCAAACAACGACCACCGGACCTGGTGCTCGTTACCTCACTGATGACCTACTGGTATCCCGGGGTTCAAGAAACTATAAAAATAGTCCGTTCAGTTTGGCCGCGAACACCCATCGTGTTGGGGGGCATTTATGCGCGGCTGTGCCCGGATCACGCCCAAAGCCATTCAGGAGCGGATCATGTGGCCATCGAACCGGCGGAAAAAAATTTGGTATCCATTGTTCGACAGTTTACCGGCTGCTCGATTAGGCCGGCCTTTGACCCCGGCAATCTGGATTCATACCCCTACCCTGCCCTGGATCTTCAGAATCAAATCGGCTATGTTCCGCTTTTAACTTCAAGGGGCTGTCCATTTAACTGTGCTTACTGTGCTTCCCGATTATTGGAACCCCGGCGCCTGCTGCGCAGTCCTGCAAGTGTGGTTGAAGAAATCAAATTCTGGCATGATAAATACAATCAAAGAGAATTTGTTCTATACGATGATGCTTTTCTGGTGAATGCCGAACAGCACAGCATTCCTATTCTGGAAAAAATAATCAACGCCAATCTAAGGGTTTGCTTTCACACCCCGAATGCCATTCACATCCGGGGCATAACCGAGCAAACCGCACTTCTGATGCAAAAGGCCGGTTTTACCACCATGCGACTCGGCCTGGAAACAGTTGAATTTGATCAGCGCCAGGAGTTCGATAAAAAAGTTTCTGAAGATGAATTTAGGCGGGCCGTCGGCTATCTCAAGCAGGCCGGTTTTGAAAAAAAACAGATCGGCGCGTATTTACTGGCGGGGTTACCCGGTCAAAAGTTAGCTTCCATCGAACATTCAATTCATACGGTAAAGCAACTCGGTATTACACCTGTTATAGCCCATTACACCCCGATTCCCCAAACCGCTCTTTGGCCCCGGGCGGTGGCAGCATCGCGCTATGATCTCGAATCTGATCCGGTTTTCACCAACAACGCCGTCATCCCGTGCCGGAAGGAGCCCTTTGCCTGGGATAGGATCAGCCGCTTAAAAGAACTGGCAGCCGGATAGGGCTGCATTTACCTGTCATCTAAGCATGTAATTGAATTAATTTTCAGAAGTTAGTTGATTAAAGAAAATGGGGACACTTTTTTGACATAAAAAAAGATCAAAGTACTGTAAATCAGAACCCTGATCTCTATAATGATCGGTGGGATATGCCTGCTTCCAGAAACTTCCTCGCTACAATCAATCTCAGTATCTCAATTAATCTGTAATCGGGTCATATCTGGTTTTTCTGGCAGGATAGCCTAAACCTTTTCGTGTTCCATTCTTGACAACCTACCACATTGTATTAATATTCAGAGTATAGTAAATTACAATTGCAGGAAGAAAAAATGAATTTCTCAAATCTCGCCTGAAAGTGCTTCTTGCTCTTTAAGTTCAGCTAATATTTGAAATCCGACCTCTTCTTACAATAATCTTCCTGCGAATCTATCTTATTTAGCCTTGTCAAGAATTGATAAGGAGGTAAACGTCAAAGCAATGCTAAGACTCACATGGGTATTGTTTTTATTATTGCATAAATAGGAGGTTCAAATGGCCAGGTATCTTATTAAAGCATCTTATGTCGGCGAAGGAGTGCCGGGACTTATTAAAGAGGGCGGTTCTGGACGACGAAAAGCATCAGAGCGAGTAATTGAAGCCTTAGGAGGCAAGATAGAGGCAATGTATTATGCTTTTGGCGAAATCGATGCTTTCATCATTGTTGACTTGCCAGACAATGATAGCGCGGTCACCGCCTCTTTGATGGTCAATGCAAGTAGTAGGGTCAAAGTCACCTACACACCGCTGTTCACAGCTGAAGAAATTGACCAAGCGGCTGAAAAGGGTAGAAAAATACACGATACCTACCGAGCCCCTGGGCAGTAGCGGCCATCAGGACGATGCACCCGGACGGGAATTCCGCTGGCGCTTCATTCCCGCCGGTGATGTCCTCTTTATAATACGTACAGCTCCAACTTATCAGCAAAATGAACTCCTTCAAAAATCTGTGGTATCCATAAAATATCACAAATGCCAGATTGTAATCTTTCTCACCTCAGTTTAGATACTATCCAAATCCTCAATCCCAATACCACTTTCAATCACTGAAATAATAGACGATTTAAAAGCATCCTCAAACGTCTCTCTGTGTTCCTCGGGAACCATCCAAATAATGTCCTTCATCTTTTCACCAGCGATATCGGCAGCCTTTTGAGTCCTTCCTTTAAAATCATTTTTCAATTCAGTTTCTTTTTCTTTTAATTTTGCCCAAGCTTCGTCCTGTTGCGCCACCATCGCTTCCTGTTCCTGTTGGCCTACCACGTTGTATTGTTCAAAGACTCTAAATGTCCGGTGCCCGGTCTGGGTCATTATCTGTTTAGGATCGAAGCCAGCTTTGAGATTCAAAGTTAATGCCGGTCTGGCAGATAGCACCCAGAGTGGTTGGCTGAAACGATCTTACAGAGGTTTCGACTGTTTCACCATTGCCAAAATTTGTTCGATTCGCTCCTGAACTCGTTTTAGGGCATCCCGTCTTTCATAGTTGTGTTTTCAGCAAAGTGGTCATATGACATAAGCCGAAAATGATTTATTTTTTTCACAATCAAAATTCCAAACTGCCTTGACATTCATTTGCTGGTGTTTGATCTTTTGACCCTGTGGTGGGTACCCGCTTTATTTGTTGAATAGCCGGAAAGGAGACCTGTACTGATGCTTACCGTGAAATCTGCTGATCTGAAGAAAACCAAAATTGATACCTTGGCCGTACCCGTATGCGAAGATAAAAATATTTATGATGACGCCGGCATAAAGGCCGTTATTAAAAAAGCGTTCAGCCTCAAAGAATTTAAAGGGAAAAAGGATGAAACCGTAACGCTTTATGATTTACCTGAAATCAAAGTCAGACGGTTAATTTTTTGGGGGCTTGGAAAGCTTGAAAAAATTGATCGGGAAGCCCTTAGAACCATGGCCGGTAAAACGGTGAAAAGTTGCATCCAAAAAGAGCCGGCCACTCTCTGGTTCGCGGTGCCTGAAGCGAAGATCAATGGCCTGGAAACATCAGCGGTTCTGAAAGCAATGCAGGAGGGCGCATATCTCGGAAACCACCTGTTCGACAAATACAAGGGCGATAAAAAGAAAAAAGCGCTCAAGAAAATCAATTTCCGGGTTGCAACCAGGGCTGCTAAAAAATTACGCCCCATATCAGATGAAGTGGCCGCGATCTGCGAGGGAACCACCCTGGCCCGGGAATGGATCAACATCCCATCCAACGACAAGACGCCGGAAAAATTGACCCGTACCATTGTCAGTCATGCTAAAAAACAGGGCCTGAAAGTCCGGGTGCTGAATGAAATGCAATTGAAACAAAAACAATTTGGTGCACTGCTGGCCGTGGCTGCCGGCAGCCAGACTAAACCCAGCCTCGTAATCCTGGAGCATCGGGTTGCGGGAGCAAAAAAAACCATCGCCCTGGTTGGAAAAGGGGTAACCTTTGACTCCGGTGGTCTGAATATCAAAACCGGCAATTCCCTGGCTGCCATGAAATCGGATATGTCCGGTGCGGCGGCGGTAGCCGCCACCTTGATCAGTGCAGCTAAGATCAACCCCAAATTCAACCTGATCGGCGCCATTCCCATCGTTGAAAACATGCCTTCCGGCAAGGCAACCCGACCCGGTGACATCATCCGCAGCTATGCCGGCAAAACCATCGAAATCGGCAACACGGATGCCGAAGGGCGGTTAATTTTAATCGACGCCATTTCATATGTTGTCAAAACATACAAACCGCAATTTCTGATTGACGTGGCCACTCTGACGGGAGCCTGTGTTGTCGCCCTGGGTGAGAAAATAGCCGGCGTATTCTCCAACGATGAGGACCTGGCCGGCGCCATCATTGCAGCCGGTGAAAAAACCTATGAACGCTGCTGGCAGATGCCCTTGCCCGAAGATTATAAGGAACTGCTCAAAAGTGAATTCGCGGACCTGAGCAATATCGGCAGCACCCGCTGGGGCGGGGCCATAGCGGCAGCCTTGTTTATTTCTGAGTTTACCGCCGACACCCCCTGGGCGCACATAGATATTGCCGGGCCGGCTTACAGCAGCAAGGAAAGTGCCTATTGCGGGGCCGGGGGGACGGGTTTCGGCGTGAGATTGCTGGCCGAGTTATTGGACAGGTTAGCGTCTTAGATACGAATTCTTTGCATTTAATAAAATGCATTTTTATCACGAAAGCACGAAGGGACGAAAACACGAAAGAAAGTAAATATTTCGTGCTTTCTCCGCCGGCGGATGTTTTCGTGATTAATCATTTATGTTTCTCCACCGGCGACGGATCCGGATTATGGAATTCATTTTGATAGGGCGTTTAAAAAAAACTGTGTTTTTTTGCTTTGAATTCTGCTATAAGCTTTCATCAGGTTTCTAAGTCTCCGCAATACCCTTCTTTACCCCTGCCAATAAAATGAAAGGCACTATCATGAAGGCACTGCTCATATACCCGTCTTTTCCCGATACCTTCTGGAGTTTCCGACATTCGCTTAAATTTATACACAAAAAATCGGCTTTCCCTCCGCTGGGTTTGCTCACCGTGGCTTCCATGATGCCGGATGATTGGTCCAAGCGCCTGGTGGATCTAAATGCAACCAAGCTCACCGAGAAGGATCTGGCCTGGGCCGATTACGCATTTATTAGTGCGATGGTCGTCCAGAGAAAATCGGCCCGTCAAACCATAAAGCGCTGCAAAGAAGCCGGTCTGAAGGTCGTTGCGGGCGGCCCGCTTTTTACTGCCGAATATGAGCTTTTTGATGAGGTGGATCACTTTGTACTGAATGAGGCCGAACTGACCCTTCCCCCTTTTCTGACCGATTTGCAAACTGATTGCGCCCAAAGAATATATACAACTGATGGGTTTGCTGATATCCAACAAACCCCCGCCCCCATGTGGCAATTGATCAATCAGAAGCGTTATGCCACCATGAGCATCCAGTTTTCCCGCGGATGCCCTTTTAATTGCGATTTTTGTAACGTCACGACTCTGTTTGGACACCGGCCGCGCATCAAAACTACCGCCCAGATCATGGCCGAACTGGACAGCCTGTACAACCGGGGCTGGCGCGGTCAGGTTTTTTTTGTCGACGACAATTTCATCGGCAATAAAAAATACCTCATGAATCAGCTCCTGCCGGCTCTAATTGACTGGCAGAAGGGTAAAAAAGGGTTTTTATTCAACACCGAAGCATCTATCAATCTGGCTGACAACGAGGATTTGATGAATTTGATGGTGGCGGCCGGATTCGACACTGTTTTTATCGGCATCGAAACTCCCGATGAAAAAGGCCTGGCCGAATGCAATAAAAAACAAAACAAAAACCGCAACCTGATCGAAAGCGTTAAACGCATCCAGCGCTCAGGCCTGCAAGTTCAGGGAGGGTTTATCGTCGGCTTTGACTCCGACGGACCGTCCATTTTTCAAAGGCAGATTGATTTTATCCAGAAAAGCGGCATTGTCACCGCCATGGTCGGACTGCTTCAGGCGCCACCGGGCACCAAGCTGTATGAACGACTAAAAGAAGAGGGTCGTCTGCGCGGCCTGCTCTCCGGGGACAACGTCGACGGCACGACCAACATTATACCCAAGATGGACATGAAGCAACTGCTCAAAGGATATCAGAATATATTAAATAACATCTATCGCCCGAGACCATATTACAAGCGCATAAAAACTTTTTTACGTGAATATAAAACGCCCAGGATTGCTATTCCGGTGGACTTTCAGCGGTTTATGGCCTTTTTTCGAACCTCAGTCCGGATCGGAATATTCGGCAAGGAACGATTGCACTACTGGAATCTTCTGGTGTGGACCCTTTTCCGCTGCCCCAAGCTTTTGCCGCTGGCCGTTACATTAGCCATCCACGGCCACCATTTCCGCAAGGTATGTAAATTGTAATCCGGCTTGATTATTTCCAAGATTATGCTATGATTGAACCAATCATTTTTGAAAGGAGGATGTCACGATGGCCGATGGTGTCGTAAAATGGTTTAACAGCCGCAAAGGCTATGGCTTTATAGAACAGGAAGATGGTCCGGATGTTTTTGTTCATCATTCTGGTATTAATGCGGCCGGTTTCAAATCTCTTAATGAAGGCGACCGGGTGACTTTCGACATAGAGGAGGGTCAAAAAGGTCCTTCGGCCGTAAATGTTACCGTAACTTAACAAAATACTTCGATTAAAATTAAAAGGGCATCCCGGGTTGTAGAATGGGATGCCCTTTTTTATTTGGTCATATTGAAGGAACGGCATTTCATCACGAAAACATCCGCCGGCGGAGAAGACACGAAATTTTATTTTCTTTTTCGTGTTTTCGAACTTTCGTGATTAATATATTCTTGCTGCCAGAGTATGGGGTTAGGGCTTAAGTCTTGCTTTTATGGATTTCACATGGGCATCAAGGCCTTCAAGTTCAGCCAGGCGCATCACATCGGCAGCCTCTTTCTTAAAGGCTTTCTTTGAATAGTGGATAATACTGGTCTTTTTTATGAAATGATCCACTGAGAGGGCCGAAGCAAACCGCGCTGTGCCGGCGGTGGGCAGCACATGATTGGGGCCGGCAATATAATCCCCCAGCGGTTCAGGCGTGTAGTGGCCCAGAAATACAGCACCGGCATTACGAATCTGCCCCACGAATTCAAAAGGTTCGCTGATTTGAAGTTCAAGGTGTTCCGGCGCGATCCGGTTGGCCAGTTCGACGGCAGCATCAAGATCACCAACCACCAATACGGCGCCATACCGTTTTAAAGCTTCCCGGGCGATCTCCTTGCGGGTTAAGGTGGCAAGCTGTTTGTCAATCTCGGCTGCCACCGCCGCTGCCGTCCGGCTTGAATCGGTCACCAGGATAGCCGAGGAGAGCACATCATGCTCGGCCTGGGACAGAAGATCCGCAGCGGCATACTCAGGGCTGGCCGTATGGTCGGCAATGACCAGGACCTCGCTGGGTCCGGCAATCATGTCGATGCCGACGGCACCGGAGACAATTTTTTTAGCCAGGGTAACATAGATGTTTCCGGGGCCGACGATAACATCCACTTTGGGAATCGTCTCGGTACCGTATGCCAGAGCGGCGATGGCCCAGGCACCTCCTACCTTGTAGATGTCTTTTATCCCGACCTTTTTAGCCGCCGCCAGCAAATGGGGATTGACCCCGCCTGCTCGGGTCGAAGGGGTTACCATAACAAGTTTTTTTACACCGGCGATTTTAGCCGGGATACCCGTCATCAAAACGGTGGAGATCAGTGGTGTTTTGCCGCCCCTGGCACCGGGCACATATAAACCGGCGGCATCTACCGGGTTCACCAATTGCCCCAGCATAGTGCCGGGCCTTTGGGTAGCAACCCAGGATTGCCGGACCTGCTGTTGGTGAAAGGCCTCTATCTGCAAAGCGGCACGATTCATCGCGCGGACAAAAGCCCGATCCACTTTTTTTAAGGCCGCTTTCATCTCCCTGGCGGTGACCTTGATCGTGTCAACGGTCAATTTGGGAGCATCGAAATGGTTGGCATATTTAATAACGGCCTTGTCTCCGTTGCGCCGGACATCTTCAAGAATAGGGGCCACCGTCTGATAATCCTTCTTCTTGAAATTAAGACCGCGGTTGACAATGGCGGATACCCTTTTTTCGGCCGCCGGTGATGGGTAATGGTAAATCTTCATGTTTCAGTTTTCCTTGCAGCGTGGTGAGGTGTCAGGTTTCAGGTGTCAGGTGTCAGGAATTCAATGATTTAGGAATTAAGGGATTCAGGAATTGAAGAATTCTTGTATCGGTGAATTTAATCGACAGAATACCAATAATACCTAAATTCCTAAATTCGCAATTCCTCAATTAAAGGATTCCTGACACCTGACACCTGAAACCCTTTTTCTTTTAAGCCCTGAACCTTACTAAAGCCAACAGAACTGTTTGTCAATAACCCCATTTAAATTACGGCATTCCCTCTATATACTGATTGACATGAATGTGATGATTGGTACATAACCAATTTGAACCGATAACCTAATCCACCCTACGGGCCAAATTATTGACGGAGGATAATATGAAAGCAGACCGAATCTACAATTTCAATCCGGGGCCGGCAGCGCTTCCGCTTAGCGTGCTCGAAGAAATCCAGGAAAACTTTTTAGATTTCCAGGGATCCGGCATGTCGATTACCGAGATCAGTCATCGGTCCCGGGAATTTGACGATGTCATCAACGACGCGATAGCCAGAACCAAACGCCTGTTGGGCCTGGATGAAAATTTCGATGTGCTTTTTATCCAGGGAGGTGCCAGTTTGCAGTTTTGTATGATCCCCATGAATTTTTTGCCGCCGGGGAAGTCAGCCGACTATGTGGATACCGGCACCTGGTCCACCAAAGCAATCAAAGAAGCCGAACTTCAGGGCAAATCCATTCAGGTCGTGGCTTCCTCCGCGGATAAAAATTATTCCTATATCCCTAAAAACATTAACTTTAATGACGATGCCGCCTTCGTGCATCTGACCTCCAACAACACTATCAAGGGAACCCAGTGGGCTGAATTTCCCGACACCAGCGGTATTCCAATTATTTGTGATATGTCATCGGATATTATGAGCAGACCACTGGAGGTTAATAGATTCGGCATGATTTATGCCGGCGCCCAGAAGAATGTCGGGCCGGCCGGGGTATGCCTGGTAATCATCCGTAAGGATTTGCTGGACTGGATCCCGGACACGGTGCCGACCATGTTGAAGTATTCCACCTTTGCAGGAAAAAACTCACTTTATAATACGCCGCCGTGTTTTGCAGTCTACACCGTGCAGCTGGTGCTAAAATGGCTGGAAGAAACCATCGGCGGTCTGGGAAAAATGGCAGCTCTAAATCAGGCAAAGGCACAGCTGCTTTATGGCTATATGGACGGCGGCGGCTTTTACCGGGCCACTGCCGCGGCCGGCAGCCGGTCGCTGATGAACGTCACCTTTCGCCTGCCCGGCGAAGAACTGGAAAAGCAGTTCGTTGCGCAGGCCCTGGCAAACGGCCTGGGGGGTCTCAAAGGTCACCGCTCGGTGGGCGGGTGCCGGGCTTCGATTTACAACGCGGTTTCGCTGGAAGCGGTCCAGGCGCTGGTTGATTTTATGAAGGCCTTTGAAAAAGAAAACGGGTAAAAGCGGTTTCATCCAATCAGGAGGTGTTATTCTGGGTTTTACTTGACATTACCTAGGAATACGAATTATGACAGTTAGTGGGCTTTTTAAAGGTCAATTCGACATTTACCCATCAAACCGTTTAAGCGATCAATTGTTTCTGGCTTTCGCTTTAATAATCACTATTGGAAAAGGAGGTATTTATGGACAAAATTTTGAGAATCAACATGGGTGCCAGCGGGGGTCCAGAAGTAAAAACCGAACCATTGGGTGATTATGCAGGTCTGGGCGGACGCGCGATGACCTCTGGCATCGTGGCCAAGGAAGTCCCCGCGCTGTGCCATCCGCTGGGCGAAGACAACAAGCTGGTGATTGCACCCGGTATGCTCAGCGGTTCGGCAGCCGCCATGTCCGGGCGGATCTCGGTCGGCTGCAAAAGCCCGTTGACCGGCGGCATCAAAGAAGCCAATTCAGGCGGACAAGCCGCCCAGATGCTAGGCAGATTGGGCTATGCCGCCATCGTATTGGAAGGCAAGCCCAAGGAAAAGACGCTTTATAAAGTTTTCATCAACAAGGACGGCGTGAAAATTAAAGAAGACAACGGTTTATGCATGCTGGGCAATTACGACCTGGTTGATAAGATGAAAGCCGAATACGGGGAAAAAGTCCACTGCATATCCATCGGTCCGGCCGGCGAAATGAAGATGTCCGCCGCCTCGATCGCTTTTACGGATATGGAGCAAAGACCCACCCGGCATGCCGGCCGCGGCGGCGTAGGGGCCGTCATGGGTTCCAAAGGCGTCAAGGTAATCGTGATCGATGATGAGGGAACCGCGGTTCGGACGCCGGCCGATCCCGAAAAATTCAAGGCCGCCAACAAAGAATGGGTGGCCGGCCTGCGCAAACATCCGGTTACCGGAGAAGGATTGCCGGCCTACGGCACCAATGTGCTGACCAATGTCATCAACGAAGCCGGTGCCTATCCAACCCGAAATTTTTCTGTCGGCCAATTTGAAGGCGCCAGCAAAATCAGCGGCGAAACCCAGGCGGAGCTGGAAAACGCCCGGGGCGGTGAAGGCTCGGCAACCCACGGGTGCCACCGCGGCTGTGTTATTCGCTGCTCGGGAACATTTTATGACAAAAACGGCAACTTTTTAACCAAGCAGGTCGAATATGAAACGATGTGGGCTCACGGCGGCAACTGCGGCATCGATGATCTGGATGCGATTGCCCAGATCGATCGCCTAGACGATGATTTCGGGGTAGACACCATCGAGATGGGTGCCACCATTGCTGTAGCGATGGAGGGTGGTGTGGCCAAGTTCGGTGATGCCGAGGCCGCTATCAAGCTGGTCAAGGAAGTCGGCAAGGGCACTCCCCTGGGAAGAATATTAGGCAATGGTGCGGCAGTCACCGGTCAGGTGTTCGGTGTGGAAAGAGTCCCGGTGGTCAAAAAGCAGTCCATGCCGGCTTACGATCCACGCGCCGTGATGGGTATCGGCGTAACATATGCAACGACTCCCATGGGCGCGGATCACACAGCCGGATATGCGGTTGGCGCCAATATTATGGGAGTCGGTGGAGCAGTAATAGATCCTCTAAAACCTGAGGGGCAGATGGAGCTTGCCAGAAACCTTCAGATAGCAACCGCCATCCTGACCGATTCAACCGGAATGTGCTTATTCATCGCCTTTGCGATTCTGGATCAACCGGAAACTTTCCAGGCCCTGGTCGATTTGATAAACGCTTTCACCGGCGAGAGTTTCACGGGTGACGATCTTATGGCACAGGGAAAAGCTATTCTCAAATGCGAGAGAGACTTTAATTTCAGAGCGGGATTCACCGCAAAGGATGACAGACTGCCGGAATATTTCAAGAAGGAGCCGTTGGCGCCGCACAATGTGACGTTCCAGGTATCTGATGAAGATCTGGATGAAGTCCATAATTATTGAGCAAAATAGGATCCTTCATTGAAGAATTGGAAGAATTGGGGAGTCCGTAACCAGGACTCCCCATTTCAGTTCATGGGGTATTCAAATGGAAAAAATCGATGGTATTCCCACCGCACAACTTTCTCTGACTGTCAAGGCCGAACTTGTTCCCATTTTCTTTCAATTACTTGGCCAAGGGTTCAAGGTAAATGCCCAGCTAGGATGCAGTGTTAAGGAACTGCTTTGTAATCAAATGGGTATTCACGAAAATTATCTGACAGAGAGAATTCAAACTATCTTTTTGAATGCTAAAGTAGTGGATGACGTCAAATCAGCCAATGTCAATGAGGATTCTGTATTAGCCCTTTCGGGCGCCATGCCGGGGCTCGCCGGGGCCATTTTGCGCAGTGGCGGCATCTATGCAGGCATGCGCAGCCAGATCTCCCATGATAAAAATATGCCGTCATCCCAATCAAAGAGCGGCCAAATAACCCTGAAGTTATGGAATCTGGTGGTAAAAGAACTGGGACCGACTTTCCTTGACCGGGGAATCTGGATAAGGGGGGAAGAGTTGCAGTCGTTCATAAAGCGTCATTGGCAAGTATTAAGGGCGGGATGCATTGGGGCCGCGTTAGATGGGAAATCGGCAACAGTTGATCATCTTCAGAACACAACCTGGAAATCCGATCTGGTATTTTTGCAAGTTAACTCCAATAGTACCGTGGCATGAGCTCACCGAAGGGGCCCTCCCACCGAACCCGGTCAAGCCGATAGTGTTGGGCCCCGAAATAACTTACAAGCATTGTTAATTGGGCGTATCGTCGACAGCCCACCACTCCCGCGCAGCGGACTGTTTAACAATTCAAAAAACCGGTTAAATTCTGCCCGTCATGCCGGATCAAGACCGGAATGACAAAACAGCACCATATTCAGTTTTGACTATTGCGACACACTCTGCTGCGCGGGAATGACAAGAGCATTTATTCACAAAGCTCAAACAGCGCCGCAGCTCCCATGCCGCCGCCGATACACATGGACTCCACCCCGTATTTGACGTTGTGCTGCTGCATGTTGCTTAGAAGGGTGGCACATAGTTTGGCGCCCGTACATCCCAATGGATGTCCCAGGGCAACGGCGCCGCCGTGAATGTTGATTTTTGCCAAGTCAAGACCCAGTTCTCTGATGCAATACAGAGCCTGGGAGGCAAAGGCCTCATTGATTTCGAACAGGCCCACGTCTTTTAAATCAACCCCGCTGCGTTTCATAAGCCTGGGAATAGCATAGCGGGGTCCCACGCCCATTTCGTCTGCCCGGCAGCCCATGGTGGCATAAAACTTGAATTTGGCGATGGGTGAGATACCCAGTTCTTTGACCTTGTCTTCACTCATTATCACGGTCGCGGCCGCCCCATCGGTCATCTGGGAAGAATTGCCGGCCGTCACACTGCCGTTGGCCGCAAACACCGGACGCAGATTTCCCAGGCCTTCTATGGTCGTATTATCTCGAATGCCGTCATCAACGTCCTGAAGAAAGGTTTCACGTTTATAGGTACCGTCCTTCTGAACCACGAAGCGGGTGGCCGGCGTCTGAACCAATTCTTTGAACAGGCCCTTTTGGCGGGCCTCGGCCGCCTTCATATGGGACTGATAGGCGAATTCATCCTGCGCTTTGCGGTCGATGCCGTAACGGCTGGCTACATTTTCGGCGGTGATGCCCATGGATGTATACACCTGGGCACCCCGGCGCATAAACTCCGGATGGGGCCGGGGCAGATTGCCGCCCATGGGAACGTAGGTCATGGATTCCAGACCGCTGCCGATAACGACCTCCGACCAGCCGGCCATGACCCTTAAGGCGGCCAGAGCGATCGCTTCCAGACCCGAAGAGCAAAACCGGTTGACGGTGGCCCCGGTGGTCTCCACCGGGAAACCGGCCATCTGGGAGGCAATCCTTCCGATGTTCAGTCCCTGTTCGGCTTCCGGAAAAGAGCAGCCCACCATGATGTCTTCAACATCTTTTTTTTCCAGGTTCCCGGTTTTCTCAACCGCTGTGGATAAAATAAACGACAGCAGATCTTCGGGCCGGGTATCCTTAAATGCCCCCTTGTTGCGCCGGCAGCCGGGGGTCCGAATCGATGTGACAATATAAGCATCTCGCATCTCAATATCCTCCTAAGTTATCGCGGCTAAAAACCGCTCCCACAATAATTTTGTTTAACCTATTTTCCAAATCGAAGGTGATATAAGTGGCCCATGAATCCCGTAATAAGCACCAACTGGCAAAGGGCATGGCGCAGAGCGCATAGCGTGAAAAAAAATGACCTCGGTTTATTCAAACGCTCTGCCCTATGCGCTTTGCGCTATGCTATATCGTTCGCGGAGAACGCCGCCTATCGGAAAAAGATCCATTTCGATCAATTCCTAAGAGGTTTGCCTGTTTTTAGCATATGCTCGATCCTGGCCACGGTCTTTTCTTGTTTCAGAAAATCGATGAAGGCCTCCCGCTCGAGGGTCAGAATCACATCATCGGTTACTTCGGCATTGTCTCTGACATCACCGCCGCTGATGACATAGGCAATTCGCCGGGCCAGAAAAGCATCATATTCGCTGACAAAATGACCGCTGGCCATATCGGCTATCTGGGCCGCCACCATGCCCTGACCTGCCTGCCCCAGCACCCTGAACGGCCGTTTAAGTGGCGGCGCATAACCGTCTTCCAGCATTCTGAGCACTTCTTTCTTGGCTTCACCGATGAGATGATCCCGGTTCATTACAATTCTGTCCCGGGGCCCCAGAAAACCATTGGCCCGGGCTTCAGCCGCCGATGAGGATACTTTGGCCATGGCAATCGACATAAAGACCGGGATGAACAATTTGGCCAGATCCATTTCCGTCACCGCTTCCGGAACCGAATCCAAAAATTTGCGCCACAGATTCAAGCATCCGCCCCCGGCCGGCAGCACGCCGACGCCGATTTCAACCAGACCCATGTAAAGTTCGGCATGGGCCACCGATCTATCGGCAGCCAGACTAAGCTCACAGCCGCCGCCCAGGGCCAGGCCGAAGGGAGCCGCCACCACCGGAAACGGTGCATATTTTAAATTCAGCAATCCATGCTGCAAACCGGCAATCATTTTTTCAATGTCCGCAAAACGGTTTTCTTTGACAGATATGGCAACATCCATCAAGTTGGCGCCGGCGGAAAAGGCCCCCGGCATACCGCCGGCCTGATTGCCGATCACCAGACCGGCCGCCGTTCGATCGACTGTTTCCAGCACCTCCGGCAAAAATTCAACGATTTCCTGATTCAAAGCATTCATCTTGGTATGCAGTTCCAGACAGAGAACGTCATCGCCAAGATCGATCAGGGCGGCGGAAGCATTTTCTTTGATGACCCTGCCGGTGGATTTTAAGGAAGCCAGGGATACGATATTGGCACTGACCGCCATCTTTTTGTAAGTTTCACTGGCGAAATCATAATAGAACAATTTTCCCTTTTCGGTCTTGTAAAATGTGGAATTTCCAGCGCCCAGCATTTGCTTGACCTTGGCCGGGACTGCCAGGCCGTCTTTTTCCATTCTGGCCACCGATTTTTCCAATCCGATGGCATCCCAGGTTTCAAAGGGACCCATTTCGAAATTGAACCCCCATTTCATGGCGTTATCAATTTCCACGATCGTATCGGAGATTTCCGGTATGCGGTTGGCGGCATAGATCAAATTATTGGCGACCGCTTTCCAGGCGAACCGGGCCCCTCTGTCATCTCCGTAAACCACGGTTTGAATTTTCTCGGCTAATGATTTGGCCTCTTTGGCCTTTTCCAGGCAGGGAAAATTTACGAATTCAAATTCGGCATATTCCAGGGTTGCCGGATCTATCACCTTGCGGATTCTTTTCCATTCCGGGGTTAAGTCCGTCTTATAAAAGCCGCTCTGGCTCTTTTTCCCGAGCAGCTTTTTTTCAATCATGGTGTTAACGAATTCCGGCATGACAAAGCTGTTCCGGGCGTCGTCATCAACCACCAGGTCGTAGGTATTTTTGGCAACATGGGCCAAGGTATCCAGCCCCACAAGATCGGCGGTTTTGAACATGGCGGTTTTAGGTCTTCCCATCACCGACCCGAAAAGTGCATCCACCTCGGGTATGGTCAGACGGTCTTCAAGGGCCATCTGAATGGTTTTTACCATGCCCTGGACGCCGATGCGGTTGCCGACAAAATTCGGGGTGTCCTTGGCCCACACTATCCCCTTGCCGAGGGTGCGTTCACCATAATCGGCCATGAACTCGAGGATTTCCGGCAGGGTTTCTTGTCCGGGAATTATTTCCAGCAATTTCATATACCGCACCGGGTTAAAAAAATGCGTGCCCAGAAAATGCTGCCTGAATTCCTGGCTGAGTCCTTCGGACATGGCCTTTAACGGAATCCCGGAGGTGTTGGAAGAGACAATCGTGCCCTTTGCTCTAACCGGCTCAATGCGTTTGAAAAGGTCTTTTTTGATCTGCAGGTTTTCAACCACCACCTCGATGATCCAATCCACATCGGCAATCTTGTCGAAATCATCCTCCAAATTGCCGATCGAGATTCGCTCGACATCTTTTGGCTGCATCAACAAAGCGGGATTGGACCCCAGAACGGCGTCCAGGCCTGCTTTCACGATTCGATTTCTGGCCGCCGGTTCGTTCATTTCCGCTTCTTTTAAATCAAAAGGGACAATGTCCATCAGCAATGTTCTGACTCCGGCGGCGGCGAGTAAAGCTGCAATCCCGCCTCCCATAACTCCGGAGCCGATAACAGCCGCTGTTCTGATCTTTCTTCTCATAAGGACCTCCTAATCTGGTAAACCCGAAATGGAAAAACAAATATAATGAATGAATATTCATTCATTATCAAACGCAATACTGGCTTGTCAAGTAAAATTAAGAAAACGTAAAAAAAGTCTTTAATTAAATTAAATATAATTATTTCAATTTATTAATTGATTTATTCAGATAATTTCTTGTTTTCTGAAAAACAAATGGGTTGAATTTGAACGGAATCTCGGGAATGAATAACTGTTCATCCGATTGAGTAAAAAAATCCTAGCTGCGAGGGTTGGAAATTGAATTCTATGCTAATCCAAGACTAGCCCGGAATTCAGTTTATGATAGAATAGCATTAGCTCTTAGGAAATTGCTTGGGTCCGAAAATTTTAATTTCTTCTTCCTCAACCGGTGGCAGCTTTTTTTCGACCGTGGCCGGTTTGAGTTGGGGGGCTTTGGCCGCCGGTGCGGTTTGCGAATCTGGAATGGGCTGCCGGGTTTTGAGTAATTCCGCAGGGATGTAGATTTCATTGCCGACCACCAGGTGATTGGGATTGAGCTTTGGATTAACCCTGGCTATAACTTTCCAGTTTGCGGCATTGCCGGTGTACCAGCCGGCTATCACTTCCATCTTCTGGCCGTCCTGTTTTACGGCATGGGCAAAATAGTCCTCTGTATAGCGGGCGGCAACTTTTTGCGGCAACGGCTCCCGGGTTTTCAGCAGTGCCGGGGGAATCACGATGACATTGCCTTTTTTGATGCAGTTGGGGTTGATACCGGGGTTGGCTTTGGCCAGTTTCCGCCAGTTCTTGGAAGCGCCGGTGTACCATATGGCGATCAGCGACATGGACTCCCCGGCCCACTGCACGGTGTGGCGGTAACACTTTGCACAATAATTTTTGGCATAATTTTGAGGCAGCGCTTCGCGAGTCTTCAACAGTTTAACCGGAATAAATATCTCGCTTCCGGCCGCAAGTTTTTGGGGGTCGACATCCGGATTGATTTCGGCCAGCTTTTTCCAGTTACTGGACTCTCCCGTATACCAATCCGCCACAACCCCGAGAGTTTCCCCGGACCACCTGGATGTATGCATGAAATAAACATCCTTATTTTTTCGTTTCGCATCGGTGGAAGTTTTGGAATCATTGAAATTCAGCGTGTCTTTGAAAGTTTCTGAGACACTTGTCTGCCATTTTTCCAGTTTTTGCCCGACAGCGCTACAGCCCAGACAAGTAAAGATCACAAACAATCCGATAAATCCGAAATGGGTGAGATATCGTAATCCGGTTTTCATCCTTCATCTCCTGTTGCTGGTTTCAATTGAAGCAGGTACTTTTTAGCTGATTTATTTTTTGGATTAAATGCGATGGCCTGCTCCAGGTTTTTTATGCATCTGTCGCGTTCGCCCAGTTTCTCGTGAATAACCGCAAGGTTGAAAAGGGCCTCGTCCGTAAAAGCAGGCCCGAGTTCCACAACCCTCCCGTACATCACCTTGGCATCCTGATAATTTTTTGTGATGGTATACACGTAACCAAGATTAAAAAAGGTATCCGGCTGACGCGGGGCCAATTCCGTCACCTTCAGGTAAGTTTCGATGGCCCGCGGATAATCCTTGCGGTCCATGTAAATGTAGGCCAGTTGGGAAAGACAGGATATGTTCCTGGAATCAATCTCCAGGGCCTTCAGCAATAATTTCAGGGCCGCTCCGGTATCTTTTTCAATGATTTCGGTGGCCTGACCCTGCAGGGACCTGGCATAATCCTCCGAAACTGTTTGTTGCATCGAAGGTTTGCTGGCTAATACTTCTTCGAAAAGCGTGGCAGCCAGGATATATCTCTTATTTTCGAGCGCGGCTTGGGCAGCTGCAATTTTGGTGTTTTCCACCGTTTCGGCCGGTTGTGCTGCCGGGGTCGGATAAGCGGAAACCTCGCGTTCGTTTTGCGTGAACGGCAGTTTTTTATAGCCCATATCTGCCAGCACGGCTAATACCACCAGCCCTAAAATCAGCGCAACATAGCGGTAATTCAGTTTTCCCAGTTTTCCCTTACCCGGCAGGTTCTTGAGGACTTTAATCTTTTGCGCCAGAAAAGAACTTTTCAACTGTTTAAATTTTTCAAGTAAAAATTCTTTGGTCAATATGAGGGTGGTTTCAATGGTCTCATCTTGCTGCACCGGCTCATTTTCCGGTTCCAGCTCCCCGGCTTCATAGATTTGGGTCTTGGCCCACAGCGCAAGCTCTTCCTCGGCATACTCTTCTTCGAAAAGCTCCTTCATGTAACCGGCGAAACTCCTGGAGTTGGGACGCAGGGAAAGCTCAAACATGAACTGCTCAATATCCGCCAGCATTTCACCGGCGTTCTGGTATCGGTCTTCAGGATCCTTGGCCAGGGCCTGGCTTAAAATAGCATTCAATTTGGACGGCAGGTCGGGAATAACCTCTTCCGGGGGATCGTACTGAGCCTCCCGTACCAGGGACAGGACATGCATGGTTTCCCCGGTAAACATACGCCGGGCAGCCAGCAACTCGTATAATATGATTCCGGTTGAGAATATATCCGAACGGTGATCAATTTGCCGTCCATTCGCCTGCTCGGGGGACATGTAAGCCAGTTTGCCCTTGATCAAATTTTCTTTGGTATGGGTGTTGTGGCTGGCTGCTTTGGCAATACCAAAGTCGATAATTTTAGCCTGGCCTTCGTAGGTAATCAGTATATTCTGGGGATTAATGTCACGGTGAATAATATTTAGGGGTTTGCCCTGCAAATCCTTGAGATTGTGCGAGTAGTCCAGTCCGGCGCAGATGCGGGATATGATGTATAAGATATTTTCCATCCCCAGCGCCAGATCTTTTTTTCTGGCCGTGCGGGTGATCGTTCGCAGATCTTTACCGAACAGGTATTCCATGGCAATAAAATATTGGCCATCCATACTTCCAAAATCATAGATTTGGATGATATTTTCATGGTGCAATAAAGCCGCCAGCTTGGCCTCGTCAATGAATGCAGTTACAAGATTCTCCTCTCCAGACAGGTTCGGCAGGATTTTTTTGATGGCTATCAGCTTCTCAAATCCCTGGGCACCGGTCAATTTGGCACGATACAGTTCAGCCATGCCGCCGACAGCTATTTTGTCAAGAAGCTGATATTTTCCAAATTGTTTGGGTTCAAATATGGTCATTGAAATAAGACGATCCTGCCACCACCATGGGGAAGCGACCTTGCCGGGCGCTTCGAATTATAAACGGCAATAAAGCTCAAATTCTGGATAACGCTTTGATATAATTACGGAACGTTTTGTTGATAACCCCTATAAAATCATCACCTTACAGGGAAAATGCCCTTTTAAGCTGATATCCATGACTTGTATCGGCTTATAATATGCAAAACTTAAGACCAATTTTCATTTGGGGATCGGAGCCGGAAATCCGGGACGGGCAGGTCTAGCGGTTGTCAAAAAAACGTTCTATTATCTGAACGTTTTTTTTCTACAACCTCTTGTAACAGCCTCCGCTTTTCGGAACTTATTTTTGAAAAGCGGTGCAATAAAGATCGGGGGGGGTCGTACTTGAATGAACTACCCCGCCGCAAGCAGCGGGGTATCAATCGGAATATTTATACACTTCTCACCGGAAGGGTTGCCGCCAACCCGTAAACAGGGGCCATTCCCCCGCTTGAGTCGGGATTTGCCTTGATATGTGCCACAGCCGCGTTTAGATCTTCCAGGAACCGTTCGGCAATACCAGGCTGGGTATGCCTCAGGGTAACGCAAATATGAAGGCATGACGGTTTGTGCAGCCCGTTCAAGCTCCATTTCTTTTCAGTCAAATAATCCATTACCCGGTAGATATCCAGGGTTTCAGAGGAAAATGCAATTACCCACAACGGATCCCCCAGTATCTGAAGATCCGGGATTTGTCGGATCCCGTCTTTGATTTTTGCGGCGGTTTCCAATATTTTTTGGGTCGCTGTCAAATAGCCTTCCTGGCCGATGGACAGCATCGCCGCCCAGCAAGCTGCGCTCAGGGCTCCCGGCCGACTTCCCGCAAAAGTCGGTGAAAAATAAAGGCCCCCGGGCCAGTCCGTGGTTTTGAAATACTGATAGCGGCGCAGGGCTAAACCGCGATACAAAACAACCGATGTGCCCTTGGCGGCATAACCGTATTTATGGGTATCGGCCGACATCGAAGTAACACCGGGCAATCTGAAATCAAAGGCCGGGACGTCATAGCCCAGACGTTCAGCCCAGGGCAGGACAAAACCTCCCAGGCAGGCATCGGTGTGAAAACCGATGCCGCGTGATCCGGCCAATTCAGACAGCTCTTCGATAGGGTCAATCACGCCGTGGGGAAAAGAAGGCGCCGAGCCGACAATCACAATCGTATGGCGTGTGATGGCTTTACGGGCGGCGGCAACATCGGCCCTGAAGTTGCTGCCAACCGGTATGTGTTTGATTTTTATTCCAAAATACTGCGCGGCCTTATCAAAGGCGGCATGGGCGGTGATCGGCACAATCATCTCGGGTCGGGTGATACCTTTGCGGTCTTTGGCCCGGTCCCGATAGGTTTTCATCGCCAGCAGGATGCTTTCAGTGCCGCCCGATGATACCACCCCGCAAATCTCCCCGTCCGGGTCCGAATCGGCAGATGGTTTTTCAGCACCCAGCATATTGGCCGTCATCGCCACCACCTCGGATTCGTATTTGGCATTGCTGGGCCACAGATCGGAATGCAGCGGGTTGCTCTGCGAATTGAGGGCATATACGGTGTTGAGAAAATTGATATGCCCGGAATCGCCATGATAGACGGCCCCGGATGCGAATCCCTCCTTCCAGCGCGATTCTTCAATGGAATTTAACGCTGCCATATTCTCAAGGATATCTTCCCGGGCAAGGTTGGTTCCGGGTATGCGGCTATAGGTGGTAAACCGGTTCCTGTAAGGTTTGACGGAGCGTTCGATATCGCCCATGATCCCTTCAAATTCTTTTTCCATCTCTTTTCGGACCGCCGGTAGTTTTTTGATATATCTAAAGGCCCAGTTCAAAAAGCGCGGATTAATGCGGCCCAGAAAGCCCTCGGAGAGTTTACTCATATCCATGATTTACCCCCAAAATTACGAATTCAATATTATAAATGCTTCACGCAGTCAGCCTAAGATGGATTGAGCCGCCGAAATATCCCCTTGTTAGCTTTGTATATATTAATAAATTCTTTATAAAGCGCGTCGTAAACTGCTCTGTTTTTCGGGTTCGGCGTATAGGTAGCGGATATTTGAATGCCATCGGCAATTTCGTCAAAGGTAATAAGTCCCAGGGCCGCCGAGGCTAAAAGCGCCGCCCCGCGGACATTGGTCTGGATGGGATCTTTAACCTGTCTGATGGTTCGATTTAAAACATCGGCCATAATTTGGCCCCAGACCCTGGAATTGGCACCGCCACCGATAAAATTGATCGGGTTCAGCGGCCGTTTGATGAATTTTTCCACGTAGCCCAGCAGCCACCGGGAGTTGTAGGCCACCCCTTCCAATACCGCCCGGATAATATGCTCACGCGTGGTATTTAACGACATGTTAAAGATCGCCGATCGCACCGAGTGGTCGTCTATCGGTGTTCTTTCCCCATAAAGCCAGGGCGTAAAAATGACATTGCCGCTGCCGGCCGGAACATTTTCAGCGATTTGATCGAATATTTTATAGACATCCGGAAGCTCAGTCTCAGCCATCAGAAGGTCTTTGTGATAGAGGACATTGTCACGCAGAAAATTCAGACAGGCGCCCGCCGTTTCCTGCTCATTGGCAACAAAATATTTGCCCGGTATGGCCGACGGCAACGAGCCGAGATTGTGAATGACGTCGGTCTTTTTAAAGGGGATGTGGCATGTCAACCAGGAGGAAGTACCGATGTAAAGGTGTCCTTCGTAATCTCTGACCGCTCCGGAGCCTACCGCCGCGCTGGTTATATCCGGGGTACCGACGATTACCGGTGTGTCCTCGATCAGTCCCAGGTTTTGGGCGAGATCTTTTCTGAGCGGACCCAAAATGTCAACCGCACGTTTTAAATCGGGGAATTTCTCGCGCTCCACCGTCGCCATTTGAATTAATTGATCGTCATAAACCACATTGGCAATATTACGATTATCGGTAATCCAGTGCAAAGCAATGGAATCATAGGAAGCAGCCAATCTCCCGGTCAGTTTCCAGTTAATATAATCTTTGGGTTCCAGAAATTTATAGGTCCGGCGATAAATTTCAGGCAGTTCATTTTTAATGTATAATATGTGGGCAATCGGGTCTTTGCCCGAATGGGCGGGCGCGCCGCCGGTCAAACGCAACCATTTTTGGAGTTTAAATAGACTGTAATTTTCAATTTTCAGGAATCCGTTCGTAATTTGATCAACATAACGACTGCCCCGGGTATCCATCCATATGATGGCATTCATCAGAGGCTTGCCATCGCGATCAATTGCAACGGTACCTGACCATTGGGTCGTACAGCTGACGGCAACAATATTTTCAGCCGGCACCAGGTTTTTGGAAAGCACCTTTTTAACAGCGGTCAGTATGGCCTGCCACCACTCATCCGGTTTTTGTTCGGCCCCGCCCCCGGGCAACAAAACAAGCTCAACTTCTTGAAATTCGTAATCCACCACCTCGCCCCCGGCGGTGACCAGGGCGGCTTTGGGACCGGATGTTCCAAGATCGATAGCCAGTATATGCTTTTCGTTGTTGGTCGACATGCAGCACCCCTGCACTGATTTTTGGATCAACTCGGTTGGGTTAGGGAAAATATACCGGCTGCGGCCGGTGGACTTTAAGGGGCCGAAACCGCCTGTTCAATGGGTTTCATGAGCTCGGTTTCATTTTCCTGTTTCTCCCGGCGGATGCGGTTAAATTCATCCTCCAGGGCCAAAAAAACATCGACCACCTCCGGATCAAAGTGGGTCCCTTTCAGTTCGAGGATTATTTGTCTGGATCTTTTGTGGCTGTAAGCTTCTTTGTAAAATCGTTTGGTGGTCAGGGCGTCATAGACATCCGCCAGAGCAACGACCCGGGCTGCTAAAGGAATCCCCTCACCGTTAAGCCCCCGGGGATATCCGCTGCCGTCCCATTTTTCGTGATGGTTATAGGCGATCTCTCTGCCGAGCGCAAGAAATGATTGGCCCTCAATTTTAGCCTCGATGGCTTTGATCGCATCGCCACCCAGGGTCGTGTGGCGTTTGATCACGTCAAATTCCTCGCCGGTAAGTTTACCGGGCTTTAGGAGGACCGCATCGGGGACCCCGACTTTGCCGATGTCGTGGAGAATGGACGATTGATAAATATCATCGATGTACTCCGGTGTAATCTTGCCGGCGTATTTGGGATTTTTGGACATCTCCTCGGCTATCAATTTGGCATACTCACGGATTCTTTCCAGATGAGTCCCGGTGCCTTCATCTCTGTATTCGGCAAGTTTGGCAAGACCCAGAATGGTGGCCATCCTGGCATTATGCAATTTGCGGTAAGAGTCCAGCAGATCCGTCTCGGCTTGCTTGCGCTTGTTGATGGTATACTGGACATGGGATCCAAAAATCATGAACAGACAGATAACGACCAGCCGCATCCACATTTCGCTGACGTTGGGCCCGAATAACTCGCGATAAAAATTTATCTCCTCCGGCGAAAACACATTCAGAAGCGATTCGATTCCCCAGTATAAAAATGCCAGAAAAATGCCGATTAATACCATTTGATCGGCCAGATTCAAGCGCTTGCTTATTTTTTCTCTCGGTTTCTTCATCGGTTCCCTAAAATTCCGGCCTGCAGGCTAATGGTCGTTCTAAAGCAATTGATGACCACCTTGGCTCATACTGCATATTAGGTTCAAAGGTTTAGGGTTCAAGGTTCAGGGTTGTTTTTGGAAACTCAGCGCCTCGGAAACCATCTGAGGTTTTCCCGCCTCTCTAAAGTTTATCCGTCTCGGTAGCGGGCAGGATAACCTTTGAACCCTGAACCTTTGAACGGTCATTAAAAAATCATTTTAACCTATCTGGGGTTTCAAAACCAGATTATTTTTGGGATACTTTTAATGCTCACCCGATTTTTTATAGCACAGTGATGGCGGCGCAGGCATTCTGGCGTTGCCAATATTGGCGGTAGGTCCATTTGTTTGGCCGGCGCACCGGGCGCGACTGCACATTGTCAATCCATTCATCGGTTTTGCGCTGCTCCTGAACGAAGGCGTCCTGGGTCAACTCCCAGCGCTCATCATCAGCCAGGGCATTCGCCCGGCTAATCCACAATTTCTCCAGACCATCCCTTTCCCGGCGATAGCTGCTCAATCGACCTGTATAGTCCAAAAGCACCGCGCGGTGCAGTCTTTCATGCCTCCACCACAGGGAATTGGGATTATAGGTCCCGGTGGGTGCGGGACCGAGGGCGGGTAAAATATTTTCACCAAACCAAACGGGCTTGAAGATACCCGTACAGGGAGCAGCCGTGCCGGTGACATAGTAAGTTTGCCGATCCGGCTTAAGGTGGGCCAGCAGCGATCCGGTTGTCTGGGTTGCATGGCGGGCAAGCTTGCCGGCAGCATGGGCACAGATGCGGTTGCCCAGAAAGTGTGAATCCGGCCGATAGTCGGCGCTTCGATGATCCCTAAGAATCTGGATGCCGGAAGGCACATCCAGCAAACTCCGGCGGGTGTTTAAAAGTTCCCGGGAGCGGTCACAGCGCTGCCTGGAAGCAGAAAACGTCGTATAAAACCAGTCCGCGTAGCACCGAGCAAAATGAAACGTCTCCCCTTTTTTCAGCCACCTTTTTTTGCGGGCCGTCTCGATGAGTTGTGGGTGACACTTATCAAATGTTTCACCGATGCTTAACCCGTTGCTGATCGAATAATAAGCCTTGATCCTGACAGCCGCCCAAAGATGGCCGGCTGTCTCCAGAACCCAGCCACCCTCCGGGTCGGCAATAATAAAGCTGTTGTGGTAGGCCATGCGTTTATCTTCATATCCGCAGATACCCCCCTGCCCGTAATCGGCTAATAGCTGCACTATTGTTTCCAGGGCCCGGGAAGCATTGGCAGAACGTTCCAGGGCCAGACGCAGCAGATCCATACCGGTGAGCCCGTCGTTTTTTATCAGCGGCATGCGGGTCCAAACAGCCTCGTTGCCGATCACCACGCCCTTCTCGTTGGCTCCCATTTCCGCCCCCCACATCCAGAAGGGTCTGCACAGCAAAGTGGCGTAGGTCTCTCGGACCTGGGGAATCGCCCGGTAGGTGCACCGAACTTGAGCCGGATGCGCATATACTTGAGCCGGATGATATTCCAAGGCCTGGGCTTCATTCGGTTCCCGATCGCTGTTCTTCCCGAAAACAATCGATCCGTCAGCAGTTACAGATGGAAGTGCCAGAAAGGTATCGCACATATTAAAAAATTCCTAATCCGTCTAAAATATGAACATCGAACATTAAACGTCCACTGTTCTAGTCGGGCGAGTTTCGTACGATGTTTCACCGCTGGATCTTCCCCGGCAGAATATATTCATATCGCCGGCGAAATATTTGGGTCGTCAGCCAGCGATCGATCCTGCGAAAAGAAAGATAAAAGCTCCAAATGAGTTTATCCTCGCGGTAATACTTATCGACTTCATCAACCGTCAACGCTTTTTGATCCGTCCCCAGCTGCCGGTTGATGATTGTGACCGTCAGCGGAATCAAATCCGGTCGCTGCTCTTTGTACAGATTGGCTGCCAAATCCATACACACCTGCCGATGATCATAATAGCGGTTAATGACGTCTTTTAAAAACAGCCAACGCAGTATCCAGCGCAGGAAGGCCGGTGCACTTTTTAAAAACAACTCCGGGTCCAATTGCTCGATTCCATCTTTGCAAAACAAGGGTGTGCTGGTGTCGATATAATAAATTGCTGGACGGGGTTGGCCGTCAAACCAGGCCCAGTTCGATAATTGCCCGTCAAGGGCCAGCCTGACTGCGGGCTGATGGCTGCGATTATAACGCCAGACCCTGGAAATCTCTGCCACAATTGTTTCAAGCAACCGATGAATGTTGTCCCCTTCAAATTCGTGAATAAGCCGATGCCCGAAGTGCCGGGAAGGGATTAATTTTTGAGCAATATATACTGCCACCGGCCGGTCGACAGGTTCGATGATAACCGTTTCATATTCAGGAAGATTCAATCCGGCTTCCGTCAGCAAGTGACAGTACTCATCATGATGCTGGGTGTATTGTTCGGCCGCGGGCCGATCAGAAAAAAGCGGCAAGCGTTTGAAGGCGACCTCGGAATTGTCGGCGATCTGAAAGATGGCTGAAATTTCACCATAACCGATGATAGTAGCCGGTATGGGAGAATTCTTCAGGTCCTGAGGATTCAAGCCCGATTCAAATTCACGCAGAAGATTTTCGTCGATGCGCATTGGTTGCCCCCTGGTGTCAAAAAATTAATAATCAAAAATATAAGGTTTCAGTAATCATTAATTGAGGAATTGCGAATTTAGGAATTCCAGAAACCCTACACGATTTTTTTAATGAACTGCTCGATACTGGTTTTGACACCCTGGACTTTCTTTAACCGCCGCGCCGAAGCCAGGGCATCATCGAGTTGCCGGATGACCCAGTCAATCTGGGCCGGGTCCATGATGAGAGGCGGTAAAAGTTGACAGACCCTCGGATCGTTATTGGCATATATCATCAGCAAATCATGATCATAAGCAGTCTTGGTCAAAATTGGCCCGCATTGCAGGTCCTTCAGTACCAGTCCTATCATCAATCCGAGCTGCCGCACCGAGATGAAAAATTGGGAGTGGCTTTTTTTGAGAACTTCGAGCTGTTCGGCAAAACCATTCGCCAGCCGGTTGACGTGATTCAGAAAATCTGAGGCCGCGGATATCTCCAGAACGCGGCGGGCCACCAGACAGCCGATCTCCGCACCCCCGAAGGTGGATATGTGGATAAAGGGGTCATCATGAAATACAGACTCCAGCGGTTGGCGCATCACCGTGGCGGTGATGGGATACAGGCCTCCGGACAACCCCTTGCCCACAACCACGATATCGGGAACAATCTTATAATGTTCGAAGGCCCACAGTTTCCCGGTGCGCCCCAATCCGGTTTGAACTTCATCCAGAATCAGCAGGATACCTTTTTGATCGCAGATCCTGCGAACGGATGGCAGATACCCCTCGGCCGGGACAACCACCCCCAGGGTGGCCGGGATGGTCTCAAGAATAACGGCGGCCGTGTCGGCATCAGCGGCATCCTCTATAGCCTGGGCATCACCGAATGGTACCTGAACAAACCCGGGAGCTGTAGGTCCAAATGGGCTGCGGTATTTCGCATCTCCGGCCGCCAGCGCCAGCCCAGTGTGCCCGTGGTATCCGCCCCTAGCCGAGATAATTTTGGCTCGCTTCGTATAGGCCCGCGCCACCTTAAAGGCCAGATCAACCGCCTCTCCGCCGCCTACTCCGAAAACCGAGTATCCTAAATCCCCCGGCATCAGCTCAGCCAGCTTGCAGGCCAGATCAGCCCGGGCTTTACTCATTAAATGATGATTGCCGATGTCGTAATCATCGAGATCGGCTTTGAGCAGCTCAATCAATTCAATGTTACGATGCCCGAGGTTGAACACCCCGCCGTTGCAGTGCAAATTAAACAGACGCTTGGCACCATCGATGTCCCACAGATAAGGTCCTTTGCGTGAGCCCATAACAAAGTCCATGCCGTATTTTTGAAAGAACGCCGCCTTGCCTGAAGACACATGCTCTGCGAAATCCGCAATGGCCTTGTTTTTAAGCGCCGATCGTTTCGGATGCGAGTTTATTTTCATAAAAAAAGTGACCCCCCGATTGATTTGGAATTAAAATCCTATGTTATTTCAGCAAAATACGACTCCTCCGATCGCTGCATTATTGACCTTTGTCCACTATCCTGATAGAATCATCATATCTTAATTGATAATTTTTAGCCTTATCTGGCAAGATCTTTTGGTATAGATATCAACCTATCCAAAGAAATGCCTAAAATCAGAGACTGTCGTTATGATGCAGAGACTAAAACAGTACTTACTCATTGCGCTGGCAGCGGCCGCACTGTATTTTGTAATGGACAATCATTTTGTCATGAAAAAAAACCGGTTTTACCTGTTACAAAAAACATCGCTGAATCTGAATGACACCTTTGTCAGTTTGGACAACAAAAGACCAGAGACCATTATGGAAAACGACGATCTGAGGGACGCCGGAATTGGAGATCTTATGGTTGAACTAGGGATGCTAACCGATGAGAAAAAAAGTCAGCTGGAATCAAAATATGCCTATGAAGAGTGAGCCGCAAGTAATTTCCAGTTCCCTCTCCAGGCATGATTTCTCAATTCAGACTTTCCCATGCAATCCCACCAAAAACCTGTAACCCGCAACCCGTAACTCGCAACCCCTGATCTCATTCTGAACCTTTTAGTATATCCGCAAAAACTACCAGGAGACCGCTTAGTTTTGGAGTCATATTCTGGTATTGAATCCCCAGGGCAACCGACTTCTGGCCTTCGAACACTGCCTCTTTGCTCCAGACTATTTTGCCTAAAACACTGATGGTCATTGCTTCGCTGGCCATGGAAATCTGGATGCGGGAATTTTTGATATCCTGGTACATGGAAGGAACATGTTCGTATCCGGCATCCAATACGATGCACATGCCGCCGATGGAAACATCCCGGGTGTAACCATCCAGTACAATGGGATGATCTCCGGATTTACCGGGATAGATCTGCATGTCAATCTTGATGGGAAGTATCTGCCGATCGGTTTGCCTGACTTTGCGCAATATTTCTTCGTCGTCGGCATTCGAACGGGCTTTTAAAAGGTCGATAATCCCCAGCTCGATATTCGGAAACTTTTTACAAATCCGCTTCAATGCGGTCTGGGAAATTTCTATCAACTCGGTGACGGTGTTGGTTTCAAAGTATGATTGAGATATTTTATCCGATTTAAACGGATATATATCTCCGAAAAAATCGTTTTCGGTAAGATGAACTTTTGATGTTTCGGGCTCTTCCTGCCCCTCGGCCAATGGATAAAGGGTTGTAGCCATCAGGTCTCCGGCCGCAATGAAATAAAGAAATTTCTCCTGTTCACCAATTTTCTTAATCGTCCTGCCGGCGGGCACCCGGACACGCTTCAAGCGGTTGATAAATGCTGCGAATTCAGGAAATGACAGGCGGTTAAAGAAAACATTCAGCGGCGTTTCGTGGTACTTGCCGCCATTGAGGGCCTGATAAAACCGCCGGGCCTCCTGCCGTGTCGGCGCTTGAAGGCGCCACTCCAATATTTTACAAACGACTGCCTGCAACATCATCCCCGATTCAATATACAGAGTTGCCGCTTTGCTGTAGGACGCCATGGCGGCACTTACTGACTTTTTGCTTGCCAGAAGATCCGCATACACGCGGTGAAGGGCAGGATCACTTGGAAATATCCTGAGAATGCTCCGGAACTCTTTGACCGAGTCTAGGGTGAGTGAACCGTCAACAATGTGCCTGGCGATACTGATATGCCTGCTAATTTGGTTCTTCATCTGCTATCGTGATGGCGTTAAGTTCCAATGTAAGCGGCCGTTCCTCCTCACTATTGCCGGCAAATCGAATAGGACCGGGCCGTCTGAAGTGGTCATTCCCAGGGGTTGCCGCCAGCCATTTTTCCCGGTGAGCCTTGACCACTTGAAAAGCAATGGCGTCTACATCAACAATACTTTTTTCGATCACCAGGGCCAGTCTGCCCTTGCGTTCCTCCAGGTGCATCAGGGGTGCAATCGGGATCCCGATAGGCTCCCATTTGGAAAAATCCCCTTCCAAATTTTTAATCGCCGCCATCTGACCGGTGGCACCGCCGGCGATCAGGCCGAATACCGTGAGCCCCAGATTATAAGTATAAATACAATCAAAACGGGTCGGATCATTGCCCCTGCCGTCATAACCGTAAAAATGAATCTGGGTTTTAAAGCTCGGCATGGTTTTTTTAAATATCTTTTCAACCGCCGGCGGAATTTTTTCACCTTTTTTCATAAGGCCTTCATTTTCCAGAGCCTGGCCGAGGGTTTTAACGGAAATTATCGAGGGTTTCATCATCAAAGGCTCGTCTGTATCATAATTATCAAAAAGCGCTTTCCCGTATGGATCCGGATCCAGTCCGGCGACCTCCAGGGTTTTTTGATAATAGCCTTTGCGAATGCCGATTTTGTAAATCCCTTCTTCTTTCAGGATATTTAAATAATCCTGGACGAGATCCATGAGAACTTTTTCGGTTTCAACCTGAGAAAACGGGAAATTGCCGTGGCTGTCCCTTTCCATCAAAAGCCCTTCTTGAAAGAAGGCAGGGATATCATTGAATAAATCGTCGTCCCGGGTATGCCACAGCTTGAAGGAAGCATCGTCCCGTGAACGCTGGGCCAAACGGCGCAGATATTCCAGTTTGTCTTCCAACCGGGGAAAAGACGCATGAAAATCTTTATCATGGGTCTGATTGTGGTCTGCAATGATGGTATTCAGTTTGATGATAAAAACTTGGATTTCGTTGATGAATTCCAGCACGCCTTCCGGGATGACAATAACGCCGTAATTTTTTCCGGCGGCCGCCCGTCTGACGATGCCCTCACAAATTACCCGGGACAGATGTCGCAGGGTCATGCCGTAAGCGTGGTAACTGGTTTGGCCCTCTTTCCGAGCTTTAGCAAGTCGATCTTTATCCGTGTAATCTGAAAGATCCTCGCCGATCAGGGTCATGTTGGCGTGGGTCTGCAGTGCAACCTCCAGGGCCAGGTGACTGGCCACCCTTCCCATTACCTTGCAGATATGCCAGTATTTGATGTCGGAACTGCTGTCCGTGCACAGGTTGCTGATGGAATTGGCAAAGGCACGCGCGGCGGTATGAAAACCAAACGACATGGCACACAGCACGTGGCCGTCGGTGTCTCTGACCTGAATGTCTCCGTCAATGGTTTTGGGGACCCCAATGATCTGCACGCCGTCCGCAAGCATTTCCTGGGCTAGAAAAGCTGCATTGGTGTTGGAGTCGTCCCCGCCGACAATCACCAGGGCATCTAGCTCCAGCCGCCGGCAGGTTTCCCGGGACAGCTTCATCTTCTCAGGGGTATCGATTTTAGTCCGGCCGGTTTTGATCATGGTAAACCCGCCCAGGTTGCGGTAGGCATCAACCAGTTCATCCGTAAGCTCGATAGCTTCATTTTCAATGATCCCGTCAGGTCCCACCAGAAATCCGTAAACCCTGGTTTCCGGATTGGCTTTTTTAGCGGCATCATATAAACCGGCAATCACATTATGCCCTCCCGGTGCAGGTCCTCCTGAGAAAACAATCCCGATATTCCGCTTTTTGCCGTACTGCTCGGCGGCATCACCCTCAAGTGAATCCTGGCCTTCAATCAGCTGGACCCTGTTGGCGATGATATTCGGCAGTTGTTTTTCAGCTTCCTTGTCCAGCTCAAACCGGTAAGCACCCGTCTCCCGCAGCACCGTGTAAGGCTTCGAAAATACTTCGCACTGCGGGGGCCGATACTCTCTTCTCTCGCGCAACTCCGGGTTGATGTCGTCCGTAACCCTCCTGACCTGGGGATGGCTTAAAATTTCTGCTAAATTGGTGATTTTCTGCCCTGGCATGGTAACCTCCGGTTGGAATTGTAAATTGTCGGTTGAAGATCCATTATAGGCGCTTAACGCTTTTTTCTGACAACATGTTGTAAGAAACTAAAGGTTTCAGGTGTCGGGTGTCAGTAATTCCTAAATCATTGAATCCCTGACACCTGAAACCTGACACCTAAGGCTTAACATATTGTCTAAATGGCACAATCGCTGAATAGAAACTAATAAAGGATAGCTTTTCACAGTTAACAATTAACTTTCAAAGGAGCTTTGCTCATTTGAAATATTAATAGCCGTCCCTGGAAGGGAAAGTCAAGATGATTCAGGATCCATTCCCCCCCCCTGCCGGCGCTTTGGAACAGTCGACGGGTGAAAGGCAGTAAAGGTTAAAAGAACTCTTTACATAATTTCTTTTATGAGATACAAGTGAAAATCCAATTGGGATTCAAATGTTAAATATGCTTTATCCATTTTCAAAAAGAAGGAGGTAAAAGATGAAAAAAGGATTAATGGTTGGATTGGCAGTACTTATGGTGGCTGGATTTCTTTTTGCAACATCGGCATTTAGCGCGGATATCGACCTGGCAAAAAAATCACATGTGGAACAAATTATAGCCCGGGGCGAACTCCGTGTTGGGTTTGAATCCGGTTATGTCCCCTTTGAAATGACCGATAAAAAAGGCAATTTCATCGGATTTGACATGGATTTCGGTCGCCGGCTGGCCAAGTCAATGGGTGTTAAATTTGTACCCGTCAACACCGCCTGGGACGGCATTATTCCGTCCCTGATGACCAATAAATTCGACATCATCATGGGCGGCATGACCATCACCCAGGAAAGAAATCTCAAAGTCAACTTCGCCGATCCCTATATCGTTGTCGGCCAGACCATCCTGCTAAACAAAAAACTTAAAAACCAGGTCGTATCTTACAAAGATCTTAATAACCCCAAATTCATCGTTACCTCCCGGATGGGCACCACCGGTGAGCAGGCCATTAAAAAGTATATTCCCAAAGCAACCTACAAGGGATTTGAATCCGAAGCCGAAGCCGGCCTCGAGGTCATCAACGGCAAGGCGGATGCAATGGTGTATGATCTGCCCTTCTGCGGGTTCCTATACGGAAGCCAGGGCAAAGGCAAAACCATTTTCTTGAGCGACCCGTTCACCTTTGAACCGCTGGCCTGGGCCATCAACAAAGGCGACCCCGATTTTCTGAACTATCTGAACAATTTCCTGCGACAGGCCAAAGGCGACGGTTTCTATGACCAGCTCTACCAAAAATGGATTACCGGCTCCAGCTGGAAAAAGGAACTGGAATAACAGCTTAATCGGCAGTCATCCGGTTTATGAGTCGACAGGCCGGCCTTTCCCAGCGGGGATTCGGCCGGCCGGTTTATTTTATCTGGAGTCTAACCGATAAATATGGCAATTTTAAGTCTGCGATTGTGCGATAGCGGTCATCCCGCCAAAAATGCTCGCACTGATAACCCCCAAAAAAAGCGATGACAGGCTATGAACAAAAATGAAAATCCCAGGGTTTCGAACAGGCCTCCTCACTATAACCTGTGGGCCGGTGTCTTCTGTGTTTTTGCATTGATCACCGCCGGATTGTTTTACTATGCCACCCAGAAGATCGAATATAACTGGCGCTGGAACCGGGTTCCTATTTATTTTGCCTACAAAGATACCACGGAAATCGTCTCTGAAATTGAAGGTGAAGTGGAATCGATCACCAAAAAAGGAAATGAGGCCGTCGTTACGGTTAAGGGTTTAGACGGCTCTGAGTCATACACCGTGCCGGCCGAAGGCCTTCGTGTGGTTGACGGTGAGATTATTTCATTTGGAGATATCCTGGCCACCCGCACCCGGTGGAAGCCCGGTCTGCTGGTCATCGGTCTGTGGATCACGCTCAAACTCAGTATTATCGCGACGATTGCCGGAATCATTATCGGTATTATCGGCGGAATTGCCCGCATATCATCCAATCCGGCCCTGAAATGGACCTCTATCGTCTACGTGGAGATCATAAGGGGATCTCCCTTGATGGTTCAAATCCTTATCTGGTACTTCGTATTCGGGACGGTGATCAACGACTTGCTCGCGGCCAATGGATTGGGAAGGCTTCCGACCTTCTGGTATGGCGTGGCGTCGCTGGCCTGCTTCGCAGGCGCCTACGTCACCGAAATTGTGAGGGCCGGCATACAATCCATCCACCGGGGACAGACCGAAGCTGCCCGTTCGCTGGGCATGAGCTACCCTCAATCGATGCTGCATATCATCCTGCCCCAGGCCTTGCGAAGAATTTTGCCGCCTCTGGCCGGCCAATTTATCAGTCTGATCAAAGACTCATCGCTGCTGGGAATTATTGCTATTCGCGAGTTGACCAAAGCGGCCCGGGAGGTTGTTAGCGCCTCGCTGCAGCCCTTTGAAGTTTATTTTGTGGCAGCGATTCTATATCTGGTATTAACTTTCACCCTATCAATGGCTGTTCAAAAACTTGAAAAAAGGATGGCGGTATCGTGATTGAGGTACAAAACATAAATAAGACTTTTCATATTCCCCACGACGTAAAGGCTCTGGTAAATGTTTCAACCACGGTAGCTGCCGGTGAAGTCGTCGTGGTTTGCGGACCTTCCGGATCCGGCAAAAGCACGTTTCTAAGATGTTTGAACCGTCTGGAAAAAGCGGACAGCGGCCATATCTATATTGACGGCATCGATGTCCTGGGCCAGAAAACAAATATCAACGAGTTGCGTGCTGAAGTCGGCATGGTTTTTCAATCATTTAATCTGTTTCCCCATAAAACCGTTTTTGACAATGTCACCCTGGCCCAACGCGTTGTCCGCAAACGATCCAGGGCCGATTCAGAAGAAAAAGCCAATGCCCTGCTGAAAAAGGTGGGAATACAAGATAAATCAGGGGCTTATCCGGATAATTTGTCGGGTGGCCAGCAACAACGGGTTGCCATTGCCAGAGCCCTGGCCATGGATCCTAAAGTCATGCTGTTCGATGAGCCGACCTCGGCCCTGGACCCGGAAATGATCGGAGAGGTGCTGGATGTCATGAAAACGCTGGCCAAAGAAGGCATGACCATGGTATGCGTCACCCATGAGATGGGTTTTGCCCGGGAGGTGGCCGATCGGGTCATATTTATGGACGAAGGCGCCATCGTAGAGGTGGGAACGCCCGAGCATTTTTTCACCAACCCCACCCATGAACGGACCAAGCTCTTTTTGAGCCAAATTCTCTAACGCAAAGGGCAGAGCGATTGGCGCCAAGCGCTTAGGTGCCCTCAAATAGAGCCATTTAAGGCCAAACCTGAGCAACCATTCAATCCGTGTAACCGGCTCAACTGGGGTAAAGTGCTCATTTCATTACGCTATGCGCTAGGCCCCATGCGCTTTGCCCATACACCACATCTTGTACCCTGCACCCTAAAAATATACCGCTTGTTGTGTTTTTCCCTTTACAAGAAATTTCCTTCCTGCTATGATTTGCCAATTAATATCCACGCTGGAAATGACTTTAATTCGCCTGGCATTTCAAGTCCGGTAATTCGCGGAAAATAACGTAAGGACCCCGTAAATTCCGAATGGAGGATATCCTCTTTTCAGCGGTCAGGCGAACCCATCTGTATCCTGCGAATGATATTTTTTAAGGAGCATCAAGCTACATGAAACTGAAAAAGCTGGAAATAACCGGTTTTAAATCCTTTTATGATAAAGCCACCATCGAATTCCCCGCGGGAATCTCCGCCGTGGTAGGACCGAACGGCTGCGGCAAGAGCAATATCCTCGATGCCCTCCGCTGGGTAATGGGGGAACAAAGCCTGAAGCAGCTCAGAGGCAAGTCAAAAGAAGATATCATTTTTGCCGGCACCAACGGCAAATCGCCGTTAAACATGGCCGAAGTCTCTCTTACCCTTGCCAATGATAACGGCACTGCCCCGGAGGAACTCAAGGATTTCACTGAAATCAACCTGACCCGTCGGCTTTACCGCTCGGGAGAAACCGCTTATTTTTTAAACCGGCAGCCGTGCCGATTAAAAGATATTCACAATATATTCCTGGGCAGTGGCTTGGGCGCCAAATCCTATGCGGTGATCCAACAGGGCAACATCGGTGCGATCACCGAAGCGACTCCTGAAGAACGCCGCTATTTTATCGAAGAGGCGGCCGGAACCACTCGCTACAAAAATCGCAAAACCGAGGCCCTGCGTAAAGTAGAAATTACCCATCAGAATCTCTTGCGGGTTAACGATATTCTCTCAGAAATAAATCGGCAGATGGCCAGCTTAAAACGCCAGGCCCGCAAAGCCGAATTTTATAATAATTTTCAAAAGCGCATCAAGATTCTGGATGTCCATCTGGGGACCCAATATTTTGATGATTTCAGTGCCCAGATTGAACAAGCCGATTCGCTGATAAGAGAACTCAAAGATGCAGATATCGGACACGCGTCCGAATTAAAAAAGCTGGATGCCGCGATCGAAGAAATAAAGCTTAAGCGCTGGCAAAAAAACCAGGAAATTTCCGAACGGAAATCAGAAAAATATGAAACCCAGCGTATTGTCGACCGGACTGAGAATGACCTGGCACACCTGCGTACCGATATTGAGCGACTCACCCGGGAAACCGATGAATTGATTGAAGCCCGGAAAGATTTGGTTCAAAAAAACCAGGATATGGTTTCTGAAATCGCAGAAGTTGAAGGCGAGAACGTCCAGCTCAGGTCAGAAATAGAAGGGGTAAAGGAACATCTCAATCAGCAACGACAGAGCAGCGATGAAATCAACCAAAAATTAGCGGGCCTCAACCAAGAGCTCGACTCCCAAAGAACCCAATTGATGAACCTGATGACCCGGGAGGCCCAGTATAAAAATATCTATCAAAATGCTGCCAGCAACAAGGAAAGCCTCCAGCGACGTCTCAAACGCGCTGATGAAGAAGAAGTCCTGTCCCAAAATCAAATTAAAGAGCTTCAGGCTGCAGAGTCCTTGGCCCGGGAACAGCTTGAAACCTTGAAAACGGCAATCGAGGAGCTGACCGGCCAGATCACTGCCAACCGCAATCATTTGGATCAGAAATCAGGCGCCTTGGCCCAGCAGGTCAAACTTGTTCAAACACTGGAATTAGAGCGCAATACCGCCAAATCCAAATACAACACGCTGAAGAAAATGGAGGACAACTTCGAGTGGTACCGTGACGGTGTCAAGGCCATCATGCGAATGCCGAGCGAAAGCCATCCAGATCAGGATTCGGGGTTGCCTGGAATCAGCCGGGAACTGGCCGAAAATGTGCTGGCGCTCATGGCCGATATCATTGAAGCGGATCCGGCCTATGAAACAGCCATTGAGGCCGCTCTGGGCGAATCCCTGCAGTATATCATCGTCAAAGACCAGGCGGCCGGCTTGCAGGCCATTGATTATCTGCAACATCACAGTGCCGGGCGCAGCGGGTTTATACCGATTTCATCGGTCAAGGCCCTGGCAGCAGAGGGATCCAATCCGCCGCCTTCAGCCGATTTGCTGCTGAATCATATTTCCGTCAAAGCGGGCTTTGAAAAAATCGCCCAGGCAATTTTAGGAGATGTCGTCTTAACCCAAAACATTGATGACGCCCTTGAGTTGTTTAACAAGAACGGAACATTCCAGAGAATCGTTACCAAAAATGGTGACATCATTTCTCATCAGGGAATCCTGGTGGGCGGCAGCAAAGATAAGCTGAGCGGGATTCTGGCTAAAAAAAATGAAATTAAAGAATTAAAACACCAGGACGCCGTATTCGCTCAAAAGCTGGAACAAGCTCGCCTGGTGCAGCACCAGATGGAATCCGAAGTGCAGCGCCTGGAAAGCAATCTGCAAAAGCAAATTGAGCAGAGATACCGCACCACCGAAGATGAAACCGAAGCCGAAAAAGCGCTCTACAAAGCCGGAGAAGACCTTAAGAATGCCCGGCGCCATTTGGAAATAGTCCAGTTGGAACAGGAGCAGCTTTTAGGAGAAGCCAGCGACATTGACGATGAAATGAATAAATATAACACTGCATTGTCTAAGGTTTCAAATGAGATTAATTCCACCCAGAACATCGTGGCTGAAATTTCAGAAAACATCAACCTTGTCACATCCCAGTTGGAAAAATTTAATCAGTCTGTGGTTGATCATAAATTAAAACTGACAGCTTTAAATGCCAGGCTGGAAAACAGCAACAGCAGTTTAAAGCGTTTAAAAGAATTCCACGCAGACGGCCTGACCAGACTCGATCAATTGTCCCGCGAAATTACGTTAAAACAACAAAAAGAGGAAGCATCCAGCCAGGCGGTAACAGACAACGAACAAAAGCTTGCCCAAATATACGGCACCCTGAAACGCCTGGACGAGACCATCGACCTCGGTGAAGCCGATTACCAGGAAATCGATGCCCTCCTCCAGGAAAACGACAGCAAAATAAGCGACCTCAAAACAAAACAGGAAAAGACGCTTGAAAAATTCCGCATGCTTGAGCTCGAACAATCCCAGCTGAAACTTAAACGCGACAATGTCGCCAACCGCCTGGAGGAAAGATATCAAAGTTCTTTTGAGGAACTGAGAGTCGCTCAGCGCGAAAATGAGGCCGCCCAGGCGATCACGGCTGAAATGACCATCGCGGAGATGGAAGCCGATCTGATCCGCAGCAAAGAAAAAATAGCCAAAATTGAAGATGTCAATCTCGGGGCCATCCGGGAATATGAACAGTTAAAGGACCGGCTTGAATTTCTGGAGACCCAGCGGGATGATCTCCTCAAAGCCATTGATGACCTGAAAAAGGTGGTAAAAAAGATCAACCAAATCACCCAGCAAAAATTCACGGAGACCTTCGATCTAATCAACGAAAAATTGAAGGAGGTTTTCCCCCGCCTGTTTGATGGCGGCGAGGCCAAACTTGTTCTCATCGAGCCGGACAAACCGCTGGAATCCGGTGTCGAGCTGATGATCCATCCGCCCGGTAAAAAACTGACCCGCCTGAGCCTGCTTTCAGGCGGTGAAAAAGCCCTATCGGCCATTGCCTTTATTTTTTCTATTTTCCTGATCAAACCGGCGTCCTTTTGCCTGCTTGACGAAATAGACGCTCCTCTGGATGACGCCAATGTTTTCCGCTTTAACGATTTGCTGCAAATCATCGGCGAGAATTCTCAGATTATCGTCATCACCCATAACAAGCGAACAATGGAGTTTGCCGACATGCTTTTCGGCATCACGATGGAGCAAAAGGGAGTCTCTAAAGTTGTATCCGTAAACTTCCTTAAGCATTGACCAAGAAATTGAATGATAAAGGACGAATGGCGATTGAAGCAAGTCGCTACGCTCCATCTTTTTATAATTTAGCGATCACCGGACTCCTTTAGGAATCAATCGTTTTTGCCGAAGACAATCAATTCAAAAATCCACTTTATAGCGGTTGCCAAAAAAACGTTCCGTTATTCGAACGTTTTTTTCTACAACCCCTTATGCCAGCCTTCCGTATTGTGGGTTTGTCATTCAACATTCGGACCTGAAGGGACCTAAGCGTTGAGCTGGTTTAAAAAAAATAAAAACAAGAAAGAAAAGCCCGCGCCTGAGGCGGCTGCCGAGCAATCCTTAGCCGAGCAATCCTTATCAGATGAAGCAGGCGCTCCACAACCCCAGGAAATTGAGCACACCCTTTCAGGCAAGGCAGACCGCCTGCAACCCCGGGAGATAACAGTCGAAGAAACAGACCCTGAGCAGCCAACGGCCGCTGATCCACCCCCCGCCCCGGCAATGGACGCTGAACCACTCCCGGCCGCAGAGCAGAAGAAAGCCGGATATTTTAAACGTCTGCGGAAACGTCTATCCCGGACACGCCATTCTTTGTCGAGCGGTTTTGACAGGGCATTTGCGGGCAAAAAGAAAATTGACGCTGAGGTTCTGGAAGAATTGGAAGAGCTTTTGATAACATCCGACATCGGGGTCCAGACGACCATGGCTCTCCTTGAGCGACTTTCAAAAACAAAAGTAGCGCAGGTCAGTGAAGTCAAACAGATCCTGAAAGATGAAATTCTCTCAATTCTGGGTTCCCAACCACCCGTACCGCAGGACGCTCAAAACAAACCCCATGTTATATTAGTGGTAGGGGTTAATGGGGTCGGGAAAACAACCACCATCGGAAAAATTGCGGCCTCTGCCAATGCTTCCGGGAAAAAAGTTCTAATCGCGGCCGCCGACACCTTTCGGGCAGCCGCCATCGAGCAGCTGGCGATATGGGCCCAAAGGGCAGATGCAGAATTTGTCAAGCACGGGGCAAATGCTGACCCGGCCGCTGTGGCTTTTGATGCGGTCGCTGCAGCCTCGGCTCGCGGATGCGATATCGTCCTTATTGATACGGCCGGCAGACTGCATACCAAAACCAATCTGATGGAAGAACTAAAAAAAATCAAGCGCACGATATCAAAACAACTTGAAGGCGCACCCCATGAAATTCTGCTGATCCTGGATGCAACCACCGGACAAAATGCTCTATCCCAGGCGAAACTGTTTGATGAGGCCCTGGGTCTCACCGGATTAGCGCTGACAAAACTTGATGGCACCGCCAAAGGCGGAATCGTTATCAGCATATGCAGCTCACTGAATATTCCCCTGCAGTACATCGGGGTCGGCGAAAAAATAGATGACCTCAGGTTATTTGATGCTGAACAATTTATTGAGGCGCTTTTTTAGGTGCTTCGTCCCCCTGAAAGCCAGATTGTGCATGTTGTGACATTTCTTTTCAGCAAGAAGACACGCAAACTGAAAAGCACGAAATTCAGCGCAAGCTGATTTGCAAATGCCAGCCAGATATGGTTTAGCAGCCACTATTTAAAAAAAAGTCTTGAAAATTAACGATTTCTGTTGACATGAAATTTTAGTTCCTATATGCACACAGGAAAATAGGCTATTTGGCCTGGCTCAGCAAGTTTAACGACCAATAAAAAGGGGGTATGATACGATGACAAAAGCAGAACTGGTAGAACAAGCGGCAAAGGATGCCAAGGTTTCCAAGGTGGCGGCGGCGGCGGCGCTGAACTCTTTTATTAACAGCGTCACCACAACACTTAAGAAAAAAGACGGCAAAGTCACTCTGGTCGGTTTCGGCACCTTTTCAAAAGCGCGACGCAAGGCACGCAAAGGTCGCAATCCGCAAACCGGTGCATCCATCAAAATCAAAGCTCGTAACGTCGTCAAATTTCGTCCAGGAAAAAAACTCAAAGACGCTGTCTAGACAATTAACTGCGGAGCGGTTTATTGATCCTGATAAACCGCTCCGAGACAGCCGCTTCACCACCCTCTCGTAAAATTAATGTCGAATCCTTTAAACTCGCCGGTATAATCCTCCCAGTTTACGGTCACATCGGCCACATCCGCACGGGGAGGACCTTCCCGGCACCAATCCGTAATAGCGTTTACCCGGTCTCGATCGCCTTCGAACACTGCTTCGACGGTCCCGTCCAGTTGATTCTTGACCCAGCCGAACACGCCAATCTCATCTGCAGCCCGTTTGGTTTCCATTCTAAAAAACACCCCCTGCACCCGACCGCTGATGATGACATGGGCCCTCGCTTTGGTTTCCATGATAACCTCACAAATGGTTGGAAAGCGGTTAAGTTCATGAGTTGATAAGTCTAAGTGCTGACGAACTCAACAACTTAGGAACTTAACAACTTTTTAAATCCTGCCTCGTCGATCACCGCGACCTTCAGATCCTTTGCCCTCTGAAGCTTGGATCCCGGTGATTCGCCGGTAACCACAAAATCCGTATTGCCGCTCACCGATCCGCTGACCTTACCGCCGGCCGCTGTAATCATTTCCTTGGCCTGGCGCCTTGTCATACCAACCAGGGTCCCGGTCAGCACAAACGTCTTGCCGCTAGATTGACCGGTCTTCTTTGGAGCCTCAAAAACTATCTGCACACCGCCATCCAGGATAGACTGAATCGTGCGCATATTGTTTGCCTGCCTGAAAAAGCCGGCAACACTTTCGGCTACCACCGGGCCAACGCCTGCGATCTCTGTCAGGTCCTGTTGAGAACAACTTACCAATTCTTCAAGACTTTCAAAGTTCTGCGCCAGGAGGACGGCCACATGCTCGCCCACATGCCGGATTCCCAAGGCATATAGAAATCTGGCAAAACTGATCCGTTTACTGGCTTCAATGGCTTTTATTTGATTTTCAGCTGATTTGTCCCCCATTCTGTCAAGACCGGCAAGGGTTGCTTCATCCAGTTTGAAAAGATCGGCAAAGGAGGCCAGCAACCCTTTTTCAACGAGTTGATCAACGCGCTTGGCGCCCATCCCTTCGATGTCAAAGGCTCCTTTCGAGGCAAAATGCTTGATGCGCTCTTTAACCTGCGCCGAACAGCTGGAATTGATGCAGCGTGTGGCCGCCTCCCCTTTAATACGAAAAACCACCGCACCGCAAACCGGACAATTGTCGGGCATCACAAACTTTTTTTCAGCACCGCTGCGCTTGGACAAAATGACTTTGACCACCTCGGGGATGACGTCTCCAGCCCTTTGCACCAGCACGGTGTCCCCGATGCGGAGGCCCTTTTTCTCAATCTCGTCCTCGTTGTGCAAAGTGGCTCGACTGACCGTTACACCAGCCACTTTAACAGGTTTAAGGTGTGCCACCGGTGTGAGTACCCCGGTACGACCGACTTGAATCTCGATATTTTCAAGCACCGTCGTTTCCTGAATAGCCTGAAATTTATACGCAATGGCCCAGCGGGGACTTCGGGTGGTTGCACCCAATTGCTGTTGGAGCAACAGGCTATCCACTTTGACTACCATGCCGTCAATGTCATAGGCAAGTTGTTGCCGCTGTTCGCTGAGATCACGGTAATATTTCAAGACATCATTTATTGAAATCTGGGGTCGGATGAGAGGGTTAATCCGAAATCCCCATTTTTTCAATGCTCGCAGGAGTTCCCAGTGCGATTCAAAGGCCGCGCCTTCTACCACCCCGACGCCATAAAAGAAGATCTCCAAGGGCCGCGAAGCAGTAATTTTTGAGTCCAGCTGCCGCAACGAGCCGGCCGCTGCATTTCGAGGGTTGGCATAGGGCGGCAGGTCCTGAGCGATTCTTTCTGAGTTCCAATTCTTGAAGGCCTCAATCCCGATAAAAACCTCTCCCCTTACATCCAGACGGGATGGTGCGGCAAAAGATTGGTCCGATCGCATCAAAATCGGAACAGCGCCAATGGTCTTGACATTGGCGGTGATCACCTCCCCGGTAATACCGTCCCCCCGGGTCGATGCTGTCAGCAATTTGCCGTCTTCATATACAAGTTCTACCGCAACACCGTCCATTTTCGGCTCGGCCGTATAAATTATATCGGACTGTCGATCAAGATAGCGCTTGATCCTTTTGTCAAATTCTAAAATATCTTCATCGGCAAAGCCATTGTCCAGACTCAGCATGGGGATGGTGTGGGCTATCGAATTAAATTTTGCCATCGGCGCCGCACCCACCCGGGCGCTTGGCGAGTCCGGGCTGGCCAGATCCGGATAGGCTTTTTCCAGCCGTATCAACTCCTGCATCAGGCGGTCATATTCTGAGTCGGAGATTTCCGGATCGTCCAGGACATAATATCTGAAATTGTGATGGTGAAGCTTTTTTCTGAGGTCCTGGATTCTTTTAATTATTTCGGGATCAATAGTTGCTGGCATGATTCTCTTACCATTCTGCAGGCGGTCTGGTGACCCATGACAAATCGTTTGTCCTTGAAGCCGGGCCGCCATTTAAATGCGGAAAGTTCATCTGAGACAACAAGCATCGCGCCCAGTTCCACCTGTCGAAATCGAGCCACTGAAAAAAGCGCTGATATCTCCATCTCAACGGCCAAAACGCCCTGCCTTTGATAACCTTCCACCTTCGCCCGGGTTTCACGGTAAAGGGCATCTGTGGTCCAGATTTTCCCTGAATGGAATTCAACCCGGTTATCTTCCAACACCTGCGCGACCCTGGATACCATTGCCGACGCCGGTTTCGACTGAGCGTTGTCCGGTACAGCATAGTTTCTGGAAGTTCCCTCGTCAACAAGGGCGGATGTCGGCAGGATAATGTCCCCGATTTTAACCTGTTTAGAAATAGCGCCGCCCCACCCTAAAAATATAACCCGGCGGGCGCCCCAGGCAATGAGGGTCTCCAGCACCATGACGGCATAGGGCGCTCCGATGCCCGGACCGCTCAGGCAAACCCCGGCGGGAGATGATTGCCGGGGATACAGTCGACCGGTAAACAACCGGCGATAGTCATCTCTGTTGAATTTAAAAAGATCGCACAGAAAAAAAAGATCCATCTCGGTTGCCGCCATAACGGCAACAGGCCCGAGGTCCGGCGACTTTTTAGATTTAATGGGGTTTACGATGGCATCAAAGTCTGTCACAATTCTGGTCCGTAGCAGGTTTGAAAATTTATCAGAAATGTTACCTGCGCTCTAAAAAGTGCATACTCACCGTCCAGTGTAAAGAGTGTTATGCACCACTTCACTACTCCGGCTTTGCTAATTTCGTCATCTCTTCCTTAATTTCATCAATCAAATCATAAAGCCACATTATATCTTCGATAGTTAAACGGCCGGCTTTCGCGGGAGCCCTTTCCGTGCCGTCTTTTTTCAGCAATACGCGTGGTCCGATCTGGACTTTCGGCTCTCCATTCCCGTATTGGTTAATCGAAACCAACAGGCCCGTTTCTTCACATTTCCATTTCTTTAGCATCTTATCCATTTCAGGGTCGTACGGCATCTTATCCTCTCCTCAAATTTAAAGTTGGTTTGTCTGTGATTAGCTTATAGTTTGCTAAATCTAATCTGTGATGGACACACTGTCAATTGATCATTTCTTATGGCAGTGAATATTTTATACCGCTTTTCAGAAATATGTTCCGAAATACGGAAGGTTGGTATAAGTGGTTGTAGAAAAAACGTTCGAATAACGGAACGTTTTTTTGACAAGCGATAGATAGCTTCACAAGGTCGTCATAAGTTGTCAACGGTCTCCCGGATCGCCTTTACAAATACCTGGTCCGTGCCGCAACAACCGCCGATAAAGCCGGCGCCGGCCTGAATCAAATCAGGGATGTACTTCATGAATTCCTGGGCAGAGGTGCGAAAAACCGCTCTATCATCAATTAGTTCCGGCAGCCCCGCGTTCGGTTTCATCCAGATGGGAAGGTCAGTCGCCCGCCGGAGGCGAGCGCAGATGGGTGGGAATGCTTCAATACCTTGTCCGCAATTTGCACCGATGCCGTCAACACCGACACCCCTCAGTTCCTCCACAACTTCTTCCGGAGAATTTCCCATCATGGTCCGGTCTTTATTCTCACCGGAATCATACACCATGCTGACAATTACCGGCAGACCGGTTTGCTTGGCCGCAGTGGCCGCAATTCTGGCTTCGGCGATATCAATCATGGTTTCAACAACGATTCCATCCGCCCCGGCCCTAGCCTGGGCGTGGGCCTGCTCCTCGAAAACCTTCTGAAGTTCCTCTTCGGTCGTCTCACGGGTTACCAGCATCAGCCCGGTGGGACCGATGGAGGCGAAAACATGGCCGCAATCGCCGGCCGCTTTTTTGGAAATCTCCACACCGGCCATGTTGATATCAACCGTCTGATTGTCAAGGTTATATTTTTTTAGTGCCAGACGACTGCCACCGAATGTATTGGTTAATATGATCTGGCTGCCCGCGGTGATGTATTGTTGAGCAACTTCTAATACACGTTGCGGATGCTTCAAATTCCATGAATCCGGACACTCGCCGCGTTTTAGTCCGCGCTTTTGCATTTGAGTTCCCCAGGAGCCATCCGTAACAACAGGTCCGGATTGAATTAAAGACTTTATGAGTGGATGCATCATTTTCTCCCTTTAGTATGCAGGTTCAGAGGTTTACCTCTGGCGGGTTTACCCCCACGCCAGAGGCGCATAAACCTCAGGCGGCGCCGAAGGCAACCATGGTTCTGGGTTCAATTCTCCGGGTTTGAGGTTTGAGGATCGCTTCGCTTTAGGTTTGAGGCAAAATAAAGCCGAACCTTATTTGCCTCAAACCTCAGACCTCCAACCTTAAACTTTTGGGTACTCTGAACCTTTTTCCAGCGCCGATCCGTAATGGCGCTTGAAGTGGGTGGACGAATATTTTGCCAGTTTCCAGTCGGGAACACGGCAAACACCGCAGACCCCTCTAAACCATTTATTCCGAAGCCAGCGGGCAGCCCGGCTGTTTCTGGAATTGGTGATTAAAAACGTCTTGTTACAATGGGTTGCAATCCTGGCCTGATCGCCGATGACGTCGACTGTCCTGATTCCGTGTAATATCCCCCGCCGCGAAGGCCAGAGTTTAATTTTTTCAATCAACCGAAAGAGCGCCACCCGCTTCCGATAATAGCGCCTGGCCGGCTGTTGTTTTGTTTGCTTATTTGTCAAATTGCAAAATTTCCTCTTGCGAGTCCCCTAAAAAGACAAAGTCGCGTTTGCAGTTAAACAGCAAACCGCAGAACCAGCGAAAAGCAAACCGCAGAACCGCAGAATATTGAATGTCGAATATCGAAGTCTGGAATCGCTGCGCTCTGTCTTTTGACTTATTAAAAATCGATAAAATTCCTTCCTTCAACATTCGACATTCGATATTCAGTATTCGATATTTATCCGCCTCTGGAGGATTCTCCTTTTTATCCTCATATGAGATCGATGCAAAGACAAGGTCTTACTTTCGATTATACTGGTTATCTTTTTGACTAATTTGTTTAACAACCGCCATTCCCATGGTTGCCACACCTATCTGCAGCGGATCATGTAAAAGACGATCCGACACTTTTTTCAGTGCTGCACGACTCAAGCCCAGCGGCATACCCGGTGCAGCGATAATAGTTTGCGGCGAGATATCCTGAGCGTGCAGAATCTCAGCCGCGTTGGTCGCGTCGACGATCAAGGAGTGCCCGGCCAGTGCGTCGTGAAAATCCGGCGCAATCGTCAATCTTTCGCGGTCAGGTCCGGCTAAAGAACTCATGAATTCCTGTAAATTTGGGGGATTGATATCATAAACGGATACTTTTGCACCATAGCATAATAAGGTCGAAATAACACTTCGCCCTACCGCACCGCATCCTAAGACCAGAACCCTTTGATCGGCCAAACCCTTGGCCATTAAATCCAGGCCGGCCGCAAAACCTTTGCCGGTGGCATCCGCATTGTGAACATGCTGACGGGTTTCGGCGTTTAACGCAACGAAGTCATCATCATCAGACAAAAAGACAACATCAGCCTTTCTCTCATAGGCCTCGGCCAAACCTGCTATATCCGATTGCCCGGCAACAAAGGAGTTAAATCCAAGGTGTTTTAAAATCCCTGCTGTTGCTTCGCAAAATCCTTCAATCACCCCCTGCCCCCACCGGATCGGCACAACGCCCACCCGTATCCTGGGCGTAATCTCCCGGGCAGCCTCTTGATCCAACGCCACGGCGTGGCAGGCGATCTGCCCCAGGTTACAACCCGTCTTGGCGAGCAATTCTTCATCGTAGGCTTTTAGCCGAGACCCAGTACCTGAAATATCATCTGATTGCAGACGGGTCATATCATTTTTATCTCCGGCTCTACAAAATCAAAATAACTCCTAAACCAATCGAAGAGAAGGTTTGGAATTTTGAATTTGGGTCATTGGAATTTATTTGTGATTTGGTTTCTGGTGCTTGGAATTTTCGTTAATCAGGAAAATCTCTTTTATTCCACCATTAGTCTATTTAAATTTCGTGGTCCTGATATTTCCAGGGACGACATCGGCTGGGAGTCAATAACTTCTTTTATCTCCAAGCGCCTGACGATTTCTGCGATGCTATGGTTTCGTTTTTCGCAGGCCTGCTGTCTGTTCGTACCGGAAAAGATCAGGGTCGCCACCCACCGGTCCTTGCCGGGCTCAAAATTGGTAAGCGCCTCATCGGCACCGAAAAATTCACCCTGCAATTTAAGCGGCCCCCCTTCCGTCATGATCCGCTCGCCGCTTATCATCAGTTTATCCCCGGATACGTGAATATGTTCATAGACAGTTCCGCGTGAAATGTCCCCGCTCGGTGGGAAGTCTTTTTTCGGCGTGGTATACAGGTCCCCTAAAAGCCTGACCATATTCTGATGGGTCGACCAGTATACCGCCGTCGGTGTCTGGCTGGGCAGCCGCGCGTCGATCTCCAAAACTTTAAACTCTCCCCGGGAAAAAATGACCTCCACATCCATAATACCGTGCAAATTTAAAGCCTGAGCGATGGTCAAGGATAATTTCTCAAAGTCTGTTATCAAATTCAGGGGCAAATTGGACGGGGCAATAACCCGCTTACAATCGAAATTCTGATCAACATATAGATCGGTTACCTGGAATAACCGGTAATTCCCGGGCCGACCGACCACTTCCAGCGAATGCTGGCTGCCGTCGAGAAATTCTTCCAGGATCCAGTCCCGGGGGGGGAATTCCGCTGAGAACCTGTTTTTCAAGGAATCAAGGTCCTGAAAAACGGCGACCCCTTTACTACCGCTACCCCGGCTGGGTTTAGCAAGCAGCGGGAAACTGCATTGCGGCCACGCTGCAGGAATTGGCACCCCGATTTCCCTAAAAATTTCTGTGGATTTCAATTTGGATGAAGATATGTCATAGGCTTGCGGGTCAAAAGCCAGGGGAACACCGGTTTTATGGCTCCATCGCGTTAAACTTCTCAGCGCGTTGTTATCTTCAAGGGCTGGAATAATAAAGCCGGCATGGCCTAATGCGCCGTCCAGATTATCTTCGGCGGTCACATCAAACTGGGCAAATGAATCGCCCAAACCGGATGCCGGCACACGGGGCATTCTGTCAACGACTCTGACTTCCCATCCCGCTTTGCGTGCCAGGTAGGCAGCCTCGACCCCCTGCAATTTTCCACCAACGATGCCTACTAACAAGCAGCTTTCTCCCTTGATAGACCACATCTGATTTGCCGGCGGCGATCTTCAAGCCAGATTATATAATCTTCGGTTGACGCCGATTGTATGCCGAGCTTCTCCAGTTCCGGGGAAATGCCGGCAGGGGTTCGTCTGGCATCCATAATATCCAGTGAATTCTGGGCCACCCCGGCCAGGCCGAAGCCCGGTGGTACCAGGGATGTGACCACATTGGCACCGGCTTGCAGTCTGCTTTGCAGGCCTTTCAATCCGGCAACATCCAGGGTCGCCGGTATCAATCGGCCCGGAAAGGCCAGTCGCAGAACTGCGATGGTCAGTATTTCCTGCAAAGGTTCGGGCCTTTTCCAAGACTGCATGGGAGTTCCATTTTGGGGAACAAAGGTCATGGCCCTCATTTGGGAAACTTCCAGCAAGCGCATTGACTCGATGGAATCCGCAATATCTCGAGCTGATTCTCCGACACCGCAAAGCAGGCCTTCCTCGGTTAGCAGTCCCAGCTTGCCGGCCAGTTCTTTATTCTTTAGGCGCGCAGTATAGCTTTGTCCGGGCCTGAGCCTTTTAAACAGTTCCCGGTTATGGGTTTCCTGGTAGCAGGCATACCAGCTGACCCCGGCCTGCGCAAGATCGGATAGGACATCGGCAGGGACCACGCCGGGCGACACCATAATGGGTAAGCCGGTTGTCTGGCGAACCGCTTTGACCAGCCGAATAAATGATTCAAAACCCTGGTCTTGAAAATATCGGGGGTCTTCCCCCAGCGTCAAATCAATTAAATGAACGCCGGATTCAGCCAGGATTTGCGCGGCTTCAATAATTTCGGATGCCACCCGGCGGTAGCGCCCCGGCAATACATTGGCAGTTCGATAATAGCAAAAATTACACTGGTTGCGACAGAACGTGCTGATATATATAAACCCGTACAGGAAAACCCTGTCTCCGAAATGCCGGAACCTCAATTGCCTGGCGGCTTCAAAAACAGCATCAATTTGGCTTCTTTCCCTGAGCCTCAAAAGAAACACGATTTCTTCCCTGCCAAGGCGTTCTTCCTGAGTCGCCTTTTCCAGAATTTCAGCCAAATCAAAATGGGAATCATGCATTGTCATGGTAAAATAATTTTTAGATATTTAGACGAATACCGTCCAGATAGCCCAAGCTCCTGCCCAGTCTCCCCATACTTTTAATGTTTTCGGCCACCATAAGCAAACGTTCGAGTCCAAAGCCAATCCCCACCCAGGCATCTGTGATCTGCCAGGCTTGATCAAGCATATGGGGACCCATGGCTGAGGAACCAACTTCCAGCCGGCTCTCACCGGCTAAGATGTCAGTCGTTTCGCCATAAACGGCTGAATCGACCGGCTGAAAAACAAAATCATCCACACCGGCGGTCCCGGCTATCAAAGATGCCAGTTCTTCAAGTCTATTTTGGCGATCTTTGCTCTCCAGACCCATTTCCACCAAATTGAGCATGGTAAATTCACTGGCATGCTGGGCGCCCTGGGACTCTTTACGAAAGCATGAGCCGATTTCAAATATGCGTACCGGCCTCTCCCACAGGCGCAGAAGATCTTTCAAAACAAAATACAGGTGCGGTGCCAGCATCGGTCGCAGGCATCGATCCTTGCCCAGCCAGAATATCTGGGATACCAGCGGGTGGTTGTCGTTAATCGACATTTTTGCCAGCAGCCCTTTGGACATAATCGTCGGTGTGGCCACCTGGACAAAACCATTGTCAATCAAAACTTCTGTCAACCGGCTTTCCAGGCGGCACAATTTTGGGCGACGGTGACCCGTGCGCAATTTTTCCAATTTCTGACGCTCTGATCGCACCAGCTTATTCTCTATGGTCTGAAATTCTCTTTCTCGATCTGTATCACTTTCAAATCGGTGCCTCAGATCTTTCTCCTCAGCCTCTAATTCTTTCAGACGATTAAGCTGGGTCACCGTCCACGAAATCCTCAAAATTTGCCCCCTGTAAAATTAATGAACGGATTCAATCTTAAAGTGAAATCGAATCCAATTCCTATTTTTTCTAATTTAAAAAAGAGCTGGCGGGAGGTCCCGGTGTCGCACCGAGCTACGTGGATTTAGAGTCCACGCGATCTCATTTCGATCCACCCCCCGCAGCTTCTACCCGAATTGAGCAAAATATCCTCAATTGGGATTCTATTTACTTGTTCCAACACATAGATGTCAAGCTTGGCATCCATCCGGCGATCAATTCGGTTTATAGTGGTTGTAAAAAAACGTTCCGTTATTCAAACGTTTTTTCTTACAACCACTTATACCAGCCGCAATGTTTTTATGAAAAGCGGTATAAATGCTGATATCATAAAATTTTTTGTTTCCGCGTTGATATTGATTTTTGCCAATCCTTCTGGTACGTTGGATCGGCTTATCAATTGCAACGCTTTCCAGGGAAATTAGGAAAATGCCAAATCACCTTCCAGGCAAACATCGCAGCCAGGGCTTGAGCCTCAGCGTCTTAACAGACGATGAGCTGAATGACATCCATCAGGCAACTTTAGAGGTGCTTGAAAAAACAGGACTATTTATCGAAACCGATGAGGCCCTGGAGGTGTTTGATGGTGCCGGTGCTGAGATTGACCGCAAAAATAAAATTGTCAAAATGCGACCTCAGCTGGTCGAGGACGCGATTCAGTCAGCACCGTCCAAAATTATTCTGGCCGGACGGGACCCTGAACATGATAAAGTGCTGGAAGCCGGCCGGGTTCACTTCACCAACTTCAGCGAGGGTATCGAAGTGGTTGACCCCTTCAGCGGTGAACGCCGAAGGCCGGTAAAGGCTGATCTGGCCAACGCTGCCAAACTGGTCGATTACCTGGACGATATCGATGTCTGTGAAAAGGCAGTGGGCTCCAGTGATGTGCCCCCGGAAGTATTGCCGCTTCATAATGCTGAAGCCATGCTCACCCATACGACCAAACATTGCTGTGTTGGGCCCGGGAGCGGATATTTGCTGAAAAAACTGGTTCAGATGGCCGGCGTCATTAGCGGCGGAATAAAAAAATTTCAGGAACGACCCATTTTATCCTTTACGACCTGTCCGGTCAGCCCGTTGAAATTGATAAATGAATGCTGTGAGATTATTATCCAAGCCGCTAGAAGCCGTTCGATCATCAATATTTTGTCAATGGCCATGGCGGGAGGAACTTCTCCGGTTACCCTGGCCGGGACCCTCGTTACCCACAACGCCGAAGTCCTCGGGGGAATCACCCTCAACCAGTTGGTCCAAAAAGGCGCGCCCGTGATTTACGGCAGCTCGACCACCGCCATGGATTTGAAAATAGGCGCTGCGTCGGTGGGCACACCCGAGTGCGCTATTATTAGCGGGGCGGTGGCAAGACTGGCCAGATATTATGCCCTGCCGAGTTATGTCGCCGGTGGGTAGAGTGATTCAAAGATATCCGACTGCCAGATGGGCCACGAAAAGACGCTCACCGGACTCATTCCAGCATTGGCAGGTGCCAATCTTGGCCATGGCGGGAGGAACTTCTCCGGTTACCCTGGCCGGGACCCTTGTTACCCACAACGCCGAAGTCCTCGGGGGAATCACCCTCAACCAGTTGGTCCAAAAAGGCGCGCCCGTGATTTACGGTAGCTCGACCACCGCCATGGATTTGAAAATAGGCGCTGCGTCGGTGGGCACACCCGAGTGCGCTATTATTAGCGGGGCGGTGGCAAGACTGGCCAGATATTATGCCCTGCCGTGTTATGTCGCCGGCGGGTAGAGTGATTCAAAGATATCCGACTGCCAGATGGGCCACGAAAAGACGCTCACCGGACTCATTCCAGCATTGGCAGGTGCCAATCTGATTTATGGTCCGGGAATGCTTGAAAGTGGTATCACCTTCGATTATGCCCAGCTGGTTCTGGACTGCGAATTTATCCGGATGATTAAACATGTCATCAGAGGTTTTGCTGTTGATGGCGAATCCCTGGCAGTGGATGTGATTAAATCGGTGGGAATGTCCGGTGACTTTATCTCCCAGAAGCACACCCTTGAGCATATTCAGGACCACTCCCAGCCGGAGTTTATGGATCGCAGCCGGATGGAAAAGTGGAAAGCCGCGGGTGCCCGGGACAGTTACCAGCGGGCTTTAGAAAAGACCCGGGACATCTTGCAAAACCACCGCCCGGATCAGCTGCCGGAGAAGGTGCTGGCAGATATTCGCTCAATAATAACTGAAACCCAAGGAGAATTACAAAGGTAGAAATTGTATTTATGCCTTCTATGGGAAAAATTCCAAAACACAAGCACCAAATTACAAATAAATTCCAAATTACAATTTCCAACGACCAAAGCATCCGAATTGACGGTTTAAAGTCATTTTGATTTCTCTAAAAAGTTCGGAAATGTCTTAACGAAAAGCTTAGCAGCTTTAGCGAACTTGAACGTTCTTTCTTCAAGATCATATATAGGTTTTGAATTTTGGTCATTGAATATTATTTGTAATTTGGGATTTGGGATTTGTTATTTCCTGGTTTATCCGAGATGGGAGATACCACAACATCCAACCAGAGGAACAAGATTGATGAAAACCAAAATATTTACCCGTATGGGTGACGGCGAACTGGTTTCCATGTCTGCGGAGGAGATCAAAGAAGATATCGTGGCCGCTACCCAGGAGGCTGCCCAACGGGCTGAAATCCCGGAACTGACCGCCGATGAAATCGAACAGCTCTCTGATATCATAGCCGAACCGTCCCGGGCCGTCAGCGTGGCTTCCGGTCAGGAGGTAATTGTTACCGATGACGGATGTTCGATGAGCTTTTATTCCGGTCAGGACGGCGGGGGCGTCGGCATCCCCATGAGCCGCCTGCAGGCAGTTCTGACCTATGAGCGGGCCTGCGCGGCCGACACTACTTCCATGGGTCACAGTGACTACAGCTTCAAGCCGGTCAAGCCGATCATCAATTTTGAAATGAATGAATATTACACCGCCTCCATGATGACCACCGCCCCTTTTTTGTATGGTGCTCAACCCAATATGGGATTGTATTTTCAGCCGGATGGCCCCCACCCGAATCCTGCTGATCTCCTGCCCCGGGGCAAGATCAAAGAAGCCCAGGAGGTGCAGGAAGCCGCCGCTGAGCAGCTGCGCCAGGATCTGGTCTTTGTCGGCAAAAAATTAAACGGCATCGGCTGCGAGGGACTCAACTTCGATACCGCTGGTTCGGCCGGTGATGCTGATTACTGGGCCGCCCTGCAGGCTGTCAGCGATTTAAGAAAGGCGGCGCCCAACCTGCCCATCATCATGGGGGGATCGGGCGAATTCGTGCTGGGCATGCACGGAGAAGTGACGTTTAACGACAAACAACTGGCCGGAATGTACCCCCACGAACAGGCCAAAATTGCTGAAGCCGCCGGTGCCAGCATCTATGGTGTGGCGGTCGGTACCAACACAAACGAATCTCTGGCATGGAACATTGCACGTACCCTGACCTTTGTAAAAGAAGCTGCAGCGGCGGTTGGTATACCGGTACACGCCAACGTCGGTATGGGAGTGGGCGGTGTCCCCATGATGGAAGCACCCCCTCTGGACAGCGTCACGCGAGCCTCCAAATCGCTGGTCCAGATCGGCAAAGCCGACGGTTTGTAGATAGGCGTTGGCGACCCGTTCGGGATGCACATTGCTCATATTTTCGCTTGCGGTATGGGCGGCATCCGTACCTCCGGAGATCTGGTGGCCTGGATGCAGCTGATCAAAAAGATGAAATTAACCGAAGCCAAAAAATATGTAGCCCAAAAGCTGGGAATTGAACTTTTGGATCTGACCAACGAAGAGGTTATGCGACAGCTCAGGGAGGACCTGGGTATCGGCACGACCACTTCCGTGGCCGGCAGTCCCAAGGGAATCCGGGCCAAGCTCAAGGTGGCCGAACTTTTGGAAGTCCCGATTAATTCGGTTGAATTATTTAAGTCGCAGATTAGATAATTCTAATGAGGCCGATTCGGATGCAGAAGAATAAATAGCATACAAATAACACCACGAAGTGGTTGGCGAATTGCATTTGCCGGCCTCTCACCGGCAAATGCCAAAAATAATCTCTCTGCGTTCTCTGCGGCTCTGCGGTGAAATAATAAAATTAAAAACGGATCAACAATGACACAAAATATTTTTGAACAAGCCATTAAAGCGGTGATAGACGGCGATGTTGATAGAGTAGCTGAATTAGCCAGGCGCGGATTGGGAGAAGGACTTGATCCGCTGGAACTTATGACCAACGGCTTCATCCCCGGAATCAACAGGGTCGGCGACCTGTTCGGTTCCGGAAAGCTGTTTATTCCAGGACTGGTTAAATCAGCCGATGCCATGCAAAAGGCCACAGCTATTATTAATGCCGCCATCCCCCAGGAGCAGGAAACCGTCAACGGGAAAATTGTCATCGGAACCGTTGAAGGCGATATGCATGACATCGGCAAAACCATTGTCGTCTCTCTTTTGCGTGCCAATGGATTTGAGGTCCTGGACCTTGGGCGCGATGTCGCGCCGCATCGATTCATCGAAGAAGCTGAAAAGTTCAAGGCCGACATTATCGGCAGCAGCACCCTTCTGACCACGACGATGGTGGTGCAAAAAGAGCTTGAAGAAGCACTGAAAAAGGCCGGTCTGAAAGAAAAGTATAAAACCATCGTCGGCGGTGCTCCGGTGACCCAGCGCTGGGCAAACCGCATCGGTGCGGATGCATTCGCGCAGGACGCCGGTGACGG
>Ga0210097_1000011_pt1 | contig 101267 bp, 90 predicted proteins | sample Joice_CattailNLA_2_FD_185521 | JGI IMG/M metagenome (GOLD analysis project Ga0210097, IMG submission 185521) | Wetland microbial communities from San Francisco Bay, California, USA, that impact long-term carbon sequestration - Joice_CattailNLA_D2... | ecosystem: Environmental > Aquatic > Marine...
CCACGACGAAGGCAAGCCGCCGCATATCCATCTGGGGGATGACGAAGACGAGTATGAACAGAATGCCGAGCTGCACCACGAAGGCGAAGTTGAAGTCATCCAGCCGCATGGTAGGAAGACAGAAGGCACTTATACACGTGGACGCGGCCTGCACAGCCAGCCTGTGGCGGATGAAGAGGAAGAGCTACCGCCTAGCAAGACCAAGATCAAGAAGCAAATGCACGAATTGCGCGACCTGGGCAAGGAGCTGACCGAACTGAGCAAAGATCAGCTCGAACAGCTCGATATACCAGATAGCCTGCGTGATGCGGTACGCGAGATGAAAGGCATCAACAAGTTCGGTGCGCAACGCCGCCAGATCCAGTACATAGGAAAGCTGATGCGCGAAGTGGATCCCGCGCCGATACTCGCCAAGCTGGATGCATGGAAAGGAAAGTCGCAACTACACACCGCTTATATGCATCTGCTGGAACGTTGGCGTGACCGGTTGATGGAAAGCGACAATGCGATGACCGAGTTGCTTGCTGCCCATCCGGGGGCTGATGCGCAGCGCCTACGCACGCTGATACGGAATGCGCATAAGGAGATCGAGCTGAACAAACCTCCTAAAAATTACCGTGAAATCTTTCAGGTGCTCCGTGAAATTATTCCCGAGTCAAATTGACAAATAATGGTTGAAAACACCTCCCCTATCATTGTGCAAACCGGCAAGCATCCTCGGTGCAGCGTCATTTGGCTGCATGGTTTGGGCGCGGATGGACAGGACTTCGTCCCTGTCGCGGGCGAGTTGGATCTTCCTGGCACGGTGCGCTATATTTTTCCGCATGCACCGATGCGCCCGGTCACCATCAACGGCGGATACGTAATGCGCGCCTGGTACGATATCGCCGGCCAAAGCGTGGATGCGCAACAGGATGCAGCTGGTATCCGTTCTTCGCAATTGCTGGTCGAGGAACTCATCGCCCAGGAAGTGGCGAGCGGCATTATGCCCGGTCAAATATTTCTGGCCGGATTTTCCCAGGGAGGGGCCGTCGCGCTGCACACCGCGATGCGTCAGACTGATGCGCTGGGTGGCGTGCTGGCTCTCTCCACTTATTTGCCGCTGGCGAACATTGCTGTGCGCGAGGCGCAGTCAAGCACCAGAGCAACTCCGATATTCATGGCGCACGGGAGCAAAGACCCCGTCATACCCCTCGCTTTGGGAACGCGCTCAAGAGATGCATTGCTGGAATTGGGTTATGCGGTGGAATGGCATGAGTACAACATGCAACATTCGGTGTGTGAAGAGGAGCTTCGTGACATCGAAGCCTGGTTTACGCTTCGAATGAAGTTCGAGAATCAGTGATTGTTTGCTGTCACCCGTTCAGCAAGCGACACGTACTGCTAAGGTAATGCCGGCCGTTTAATTGACTTGCCCCACAAATGATGACGAAACACGGATCGATCAAACCATTCCTGCTGAGTCGGTTTCCTGCTCGATGATCTTGAATTTTGCCAGATCAAAATCAAGACCTTTCTCCTGCAACCCGATCGGAATCAACAAATAATGTTTTCCATCCAGTTGGACTTTCAGGCTGCGGCTGGAAGAAAATGTATCAGCCTCCATCAACAATAACTGAGCCATGCCAGATGGCGCACCCTGCTTTGCATAAAGCCAAAGTGCCGGCTTGCCGTCACCGGGCTGGTCACCGTTCTTGTTTAAGACCACACCGGCAACCTGGTTGGCCAGAATTTCTGCGCCAGCGAGCAGCTGGTTCGCATCATCGCGCAACAGTCGCCGCACCACGGCTACACCCCAATGTGATACACCTTCCGGCTGTATCCCAAGCAAAGTGCCTATGCCTATGCCATCGCTACCGTCGGGCAATGCGCAGCTAAAACCGCCGACGCTTATTTCTTCGGTAACCCAATGTGCCGGATCCTGATTGCCGCCCATTCCCGCGTCACTGAACCCGATCACTTTGTCATAGCCGTTAATCACGTTCAAAGCGACATTGGCCGAACGCCGTACATTGCGCCGCACCGGCGGAGCGATCAGATAATTCAACAGATGCTGAACAGCTTCCTTGACTACAGACGCTTCATAGCTTCCGCCCAGATATACATCATCCGGAACAATGTTCTTCTTCAGGGATAACATCAGAAGCTCCATCTTGGCTTGCATCGTTTGCATGCTGATGAATCGCATGGACAGATGGGTGGTGGCCCCCATGTTGATGCGTGTCGGTTCGGCCGGCCGACTCAGATCGAAGCTGAGCCGGCTATGTGGGCTGACCTCCGCATGGATGTCGATGGTTGAACAATATTGTGCAACAAGGCGCTCGGTCAGGTGAATATACAAGGGAGTCAAGGCATTCAATCCGCTGTCGTACCATACCAACATACCACCCACCTCGCATTTCACAGATGTGCTGCTGGTCATGCCCGGGTAGATTTTGACCGGCGTGTCGAGATATTGGAGTTGTTCGGCATGCTTGTACAGCTGGACCAGGTTGGTCCAAATCGTGTTGTCGATCTGGCCATAGCGTGAGCAGATGAATTTCACCTGGCAAATGATGGCATACACCGCGCGAGCCGTAAGCAACGGTACTTGCGGCTTGATCGTGTTACTGCCTTTTTCGGCACTGCAAAAACGATTGAATGCCGCGAAATAAGCATTGGCGACTTGGCGGAAATAATTGCTCAGCACCAGCCATAGCCGGTTTTCCTGGAATTTGCTTAATTCGAAAGGCGTAAAATATTCTCTCGATAATTTCCGTACGTAAGTCTGGGCAGCCTCGTCTATCATGCGCAGCACGGCAAACTGGTGATCAAGCTTGAATTCGGTATATTCAGATATCGACTCGATCATTTCGGTTAATTCCATGAGAGACTTGAATGCGTCATTCTTTGGCAAGTTATCCAACAAATCCTGCACTGACTTGACGTCCGACAAAGGATGATCTGATTTTTTCCCGAATATTCCAGCTAACATTCGCAGTCCCTTTAACCAAATTGCGCTACCCATGGCAATATAACCACAAAATGCAATTAAAGAACAGATGCAAAAAGGATCATCTTGATTCCCTGGCTAAACGATGACTACTCGTTCCCGCCCGTCGAGCGCGCGCTAAGATCCCCCAACGGTTTGCTGGCTGCAGGAGGCGATCTGTCCGAACCGCGTTTGCTGGAGGCCTACCGGAATGGGATATTTCCCTGGTTCAATTTCGGCGAGCCCATACTCTGGTGGAGTCCGGATCCGCGCATGGTGCTGATCCCGGGCGAGTTTCGCGTTTCTCGTTCTCTCGCCAGAAAATTGCGCAACGGACCTTTTGAAGTGCGTTGCGATACCGTTTTCGAACGGGTGATGCGCGGTTGCGCCGCACCACGCATAAAAAATAACGTCATCAAACCCGGCACCTGGATAAGCGAAGACATGATCAGCGCTTATTGCTCGCTGCATCATCACGGTTACGCGCATTCCGTGGAAACCTGGCAGGACGGAAAACTGGTGGGGGGCGTGTATGGTGTCAGCATCGGGCGGATGTTCTATGGAGAGTCCATGTTCAGCGATGTCAGCAATGCATCAAAGATCGCGCTGGCTCACCTTGCCAGGCAGCTTGATCGCTGGAAGTTCGGCATGATCGATTGTCAGATGAGCACGCCCCATCTCGTTTCGCTGGGCGCTCGTGAAATCCCGCGCAGTGAATTTATCGCTAGCCTGCAAGAATTGATACACTATGCGCCTGTGACCGAGTGGAAACTTGACCAAGATTTGTTTATATGAGTCTGCTAAACGATATACCACTATCCGCGCTGCATTTTTATCTGACCGCGCCCTATCCATGCAGCTATCTGCGCGACCAGCAAGCGCGCTCGCAAGTTGCGACGCCCGCATTGCTGATCGGTACGCAGGTTTATTCTGAACTGGTGCAACGCGGTTTCCGGCGCAGCGGAACCTATACTTATCGGCCGTATTGCGATAATTGCCAGGCCTGCGTTCCGCTGCGTGTATTGGCACAGCAATTTGCGGCCAATCGTACCCAGAAGCGGGCATGGAAGCAGCACGCTCATCTCGAGGCCACGCTGCACCCGTTGCAGGACAATCCAGAATATTACGAACTCTATCAACGCTATCAGCGCGCTCGCCACAAAGACGGCGGGATGGACAATGATGACCGCGAGTCGTATCAGAATTTTTTGCTGAAAAGCCATGTTGATTCCCTGCTGGTGGAATTTCGCGAGCAGGGCGCGTTGCGCATGGTCAGCGTGATCGATTTGCTCAGCGACGGCCTGTCATCGGTATATACTTTTTACGAGCCCGAATTGCCGCGCGCCCGCCTGGGCGTCTACAACGTGCTGTGGCAGATCGAGTTGTGCCGAAAACTCGGTCTGGATTACGTTTATCTGGGTTACTGGATCAAGGACAGCCGAAAAATGGCCTACAAAACGCAATATCAGCCCGCGCAAGGTTTGCTGGATGGCGTTTGGCGGACATTCGACCATCATGCCCCGGACCTTTCCGGGGAATCCAGGGACGAAGGCAATCCTGCATGAAACCTGCGGTGGCTTGCTAGCCATGTATTCATTGTTGCGTTCCGCGCTGTTCCAGCTTGATCCCGAAGTAGCGCATCACCTGACCCTGCGCAGCCTGAGTACTGCGAATGCCCTGGGAATCGGTTGCCTCGCGCCATCGCGTCCGGCGGACGATCCGCGCACCGTGATGGGTCTCACTTTCCCCAACCCGCTCGGCCTTGCAGCCGGGCTCGACAAGAATGGAGAGTGCATAGACGGGCTCGCTGCGCTCGGTTTTGGCCACATCGAGATCGGCACCGTCACACCGCTGCCGCAGCCGGGCAATCCCAAGCCCAGGCTGTACCGCATCCCGCAGGCGAACGCGATCATCAACCGCATGGGCTTCAACAATGACGGCGTGGACCGTTTGGTCGATAATGTCCGGCATGCCAAGTACCGCGGCATCCTCGGTATCAACATCGGCAAGAACGCCAGCACCCCGATAGAGGATGCTGCGGACGATTACCTCATCTGTTTGCGCAAGGTGTATCCCTACGCCAGCTACGTCACCGTCAACATCTCCTCGCCAAATACGAAGAATTTGCGCGATCTGCAAAGTGAAGACGCGCTGGACGCACTGCTGCGCGCGTTGAAACAGGAGCAGCAGCAGCTCGCCGACAAACATGACAAATACGTGCCACTCGTCGTCAAGATCGCGCCCGACCTGGACGCGGAACAAATCAAACAGATCGCGCGCCTGCTGGTCGTGCATCATATCGATGGCGTGATCGCCACCAACACCACGCTGTCGCGCGAAGGTGTCGAAGGCATGGCACATGGTGGCGAGGCGGGCGGGCTGAGCGGCGCCCCGCTGTGCAAACGGTCGACCGCAGTGATCCGCCAGCTCGCGGCGGAACTGCAGGGCGCGCTGCCCATCATCGGCGTCGGCGGCGTGCTGAAAGGGGAGGACGCGGCGGAAAAACTCAGGGCCGGCGCGTCGCTGGTGCAGGTTTACAGCGGGCTGGTGTATCGCGGGCCGCAACTGGTAGGCGAATGCTGTAGGGCGATGAGGGGCGTTGTATCAGGGGAATAAATTCTAAGCTGATCCCTTTAATTAAAGCGTTGTTGAGGGTGTCATCGATGGAGCACGTTGTTGGGCGGCGCCGGTTCATACGTTGTCCATCCACTCTTTGAAGTCCAGCGTGACGGATGGCAGTGACTCCTTCGCGGCAACAGCCGGAAAATCTTGAGAGCGTCCCCACCAATCGTTGATGAAAAGTTTCTCCGCCGCCCTACCAAAGATCAGGTGATAGCCACCGGGCACTTTCTGGTCCTTGTTGGTGGGACACATTACAGCTGCAGCGAGCAGCCCAAAAATAATGCGATCGCTTAGTCGGATTGAGCCTTTTTGAATCTCGACCGTGGTATGACCCGGCTGACCTCGTGCGTCGGGGATCAGCGCAAACCCACCCGGCAATTTGTCGCCGTGGCCGTGGCTGCACCTGTGAATTCCGTAGATGACGTCTGCGAGGTCGGGCTTCCCGCCCGGCGCTTTTGGTCGTTCCACTTTGATTGGGAAGCGGGTGTCCGCCAGATTGATGCCAGGAAAGCCCATTGGCCCAAGAATCGAGTAGTTGTCGCGCAGAAGTTGCGTGAATCGCGCGTTACTTCCTAGTTTCGGATAGAGCTTCTTGGCAGTGCCATCAATTGCATTGCACGCGTGAAGCATCGCAGCATCCAGTTCGCCGGCCTCCCAGTCCTCGATTGCCTTGCGCACTGAATTTCCGACGTTCATCTTCCTCTGCCTAGCGTTGCTCAGCTAGATTTAAACGACATTATCATAAGACAGTAATGTCGTTTAAATCTGGATTACGTGTCAAGACAACCTTTTGTTCTATACGGTTAGCATAGGCGTATACTTTTTTGGCAGCTTCCCTGTAGCCCGACAAATAAGCCGGGCCTTGACGAAACTTTGGTATATTAGTAAACTCTAATATAAATTACTCATTCGAGCGGGGGTATGCAATGAATAAAATGCTGGTTTCCGGCCTGATGGCGCTTGGCCTGGCGTTGGTCACGATGGTGGCATTGGGGGCGGACAAGCCTGAAGCGCCGCTGGCGGTCGCGCAGGTGCAATTCCGCGAGGTGGAGCAAACCTACAGCGTGGACGGCATCGTCGAGGCGACACGCCAGACCACGGTTTCCGCGCAGATCTCCGGGCGCATCAAAGAGGTCAATTTTGACGTTGGCGACCGGGTCAAGAAAGGCCAGGTCATTGTGCGCATCGACGAACGCGAGACCGCCGAGGCACTGGCCGGCAGCAATGCGCAGGTGATGCAGGCGCAGGCCGCGCTGCAGAACGCCAAAGCGAACTACGAGCGTGCAAAGCAGCTGTTCGAGCAGAAATTCATCAGCCAGTCGGCGTTGGACAAGGCCGAATCCGATTACAAGGTGGCACGTGGACAGGCCGCCGCCAGTGAGGCGAGTGCCGGACAGGCCAGCCTGGCCCGCAGTTACAGTGATGTGATCGCGCCCTATGGCGGCGTGGTTGCAGCCCGTCTGGTCGAAGTCGGTGAGATGGTGATGCCGGGTAAGCCGCTGATGGTCGGGTTCGATCCCTCCGAGATGCGTGTCGTAGTCAATGTCCCGCAGTATGAATTGCGCGATATCGGCGAACATCCAAAAGCCGTGGTGGAGCTGCCGTCGTTGAACCGCTGGGTCAAGGCAGCGTCCACGACGGTGCAACCGGTTGCCGATGTGCGCACCCACAGCACACAGGTACGCGTGTACCTGCCGGCCAATGAACCCGGTGTGTATCCGGGCATGTTCGTGCGCACGCATTTCGTGACCGGCACGGCCAACGAACTGGTTGTGCCGGGCAGCGCCGTGCTGCATCGCGGTGAAGTAACGGCGGTCTATGTCGTGGATGGTAAGCGCATCAGCTTGCGCCAGATACGGGCGGGTGACGTGGCGGCGGATGGTGCCGTCCAAGTACTGGCCGGCCTGAATCCCGGAGAACAGGTCGCACTTGATCCAATCAAGGCCGGGATGATGCTTTCGTCCTCGAAATGATGGCGTGCCACTGAGGTTAGAGGGAGAACATGGGCATATCAGGCCGCATCGCTAAATATTTTCTGCATTCCCAGATGACGCTGCTGCTCGCGCTGGTGGCAGTGCTTCTGGGCACGTTCGCAGTAATGGTCACGCCGCGCGAGGAAGAACCACAGATCAACGTCACGATGGCGAATGTGATGATCGCCTACCCGGGCGCGTCGGCACGGGATGTCGCGAGGACAGTCGCAACACCGGCCGAACAGGTGCTTTCGCAGATCGCCGGCGTGGATCATGTCTACTCGGTGTCACAGCCGGGCATGGCAGTCATCACCGTGCAGTTCAAGGTGGGCGAGGAACACATCGCCTCGCTGGTCAAGCTGTATGACGTGGTGCATTCCCATGCCGATTGGCTGCCGCCGACGCTGGCTGTCAGCCCGCCCATCATCAAGGCCAAAGGCATAGACGACGTGCCCATCGTTGCGCTGACGCTGTGGCGCGACCAGACGATAGGCGGCGGTGTCGAACTGACCCAGATCGCACACTCGATGGAGACCGAGCTGAAGCGCGTGCCCGGCACACGCGAGGTCACGGTGCTGGGTGCGAGCCAGCGCATGGTGCGCATATTGCTCAATGCGGAACGCCTGAATGCCTACCAGCTCACCGTGCAGGACGTGAGGAACGCGCTACAGGCGGCTAATGTATCGGAGAATGCCGGATCGCTGGTGCAGAACAACCGCGAGGTGCTGGTGCAGACCGGCAACTTCCTCAGCAACGCAGAGGAAGTTCGTCAATTGGTCATCGGTGTCGCGGACGGCAAGCCGGTATTCCTGCGCGATATCGCCGATGTCAGGGATGGTGCGGACCAGCCGAGCAGCTACGTCTGGCTCGGTACCGGACCGGCCGCGGGCGACAAGCAGATCACCAGCAAGGGCGAATACACGGCGGTGACGCTGGCCGTCACCAAGAAGCCGGGTGCGAATGCCGTCGATGTGGCAGACGAGCTGATTAAACGCGTCGATGAACTGAAGGGCAGCATCATCCCGGACGATGTCCGCGTGACGGTCACGCGCAATTATGGCGAGACCGCCAACGACAAGGCGATGAAGCTGATCAAGAAACTGATCTTCGCGACGGCGGCAGTGGTCGCACTGGTGTGGCTGACGATGGGCAAACGCGAGGCGCTGGTGGTCGGCATCGCAGTGCTGCTGACGCTCGCCGCGACTTTGTTCGCATCGTGGGCCTACGGGTTCACGCTGAACCGCGTCTCGCTGTTCGCGCTGATCTTCTCGATAGGCATCCTGGTGGACGACGCGATCGTGGTGGTGGAGAACATCCACCGCCGCCGTGCCATGGCCACTCACCAGCCGCTGTCCGAGATCATCCCGGAAGCGGTCAACGAGGTCGGCGGCCCCACGATACTCGCGACCCTGACAGTGATCGCGGCATTGATGCCGATGGCCTTCGTCAGCGGGTTGATGGGCCCCTACATGAGTCCGATCCCGATCAACGCGAGCATGGGTATGCTGATCTCGCTGGCGGTCGCATTCATCGTTACGCCATGGTTGGCGCTGAAATTCGCCGGTGCGCATCATGAGGTCATACAGGATGAGCGCGACACCAGGCTCCATCGTTTTTTCCAGAACCTGCTGGGTCGATTCCTGAACGGCGAGCACGGCAAACCGGCGCGGCGCAAATTGTGGCTGGCAGTGCTGGGTGGATTGTTGCTGGCCGTTTCGCTGGCTGTGGTGAAACTGGTGATCTTGAAGATGCTGCCGTTTGACAACAAGTCGGAGTTCCAGGTCATTGTGGATATGCCGACGGGCACGCCGTTGGAACAGACCGGCGCGGTGCTGCACGAGATCGGCGGCTATCTGGCGACAATACCGGAAGTCACCGATTACGAAGCCTATGCCGGCACGGCTTCACCGATCAATTTCAACGGTCTGGTGCGCCAGTATTATCTTCGCAGCGCATCCGAACAGGGTGACATCCAGGTCAACCTGCGCGACAAGCACCACCGCAGCCGAACCAGCCACGAGATAGCGACGGCAGCGCTGGAACCGATACAGAAGATCGCCAAGGCGTGGAAAGCCAATATAAAGATAGTCGAGGTGCCGCCGGGACCTCCGGTGATGTCGCCCATTGTCGCGGAGATCTACGGCCCGGATTATGAGGGTGCGCGCAAGGTAGCAACCCGCGTGCGCGAGAAATTCAGCGAAACCAGGGATATCGTCGGTATCGATGACACGGTCACAGCGTCTGCACCCAAGCTGCAATTGCAGGTATTGCAAAGCAAGGCTGCTCTGCTGGGCGTGGCACCGCGCGACATTGTCGACGTGATCGCAGTAGCGCTGTCCGGACAGGATGTCACTTCGCTGCACGATCCGGATGCAATATATGCGCCCCCCTTGCGAATCGGTCTGCCGGTCGAACAGCGCAGTCATATCGACGATGCGTTGAAACTCAAGGTGCGCGCAAAGGATGGCGTGCTGGTTCCGTTGTCCGAAGTGGTGAAGGTGTTGCCGGTGCAACGCGACTATCCGATCTATCACAAGGATCTGCTGCCGGTGGTCTACGTGGTAGGCGATATGGCGGGTAAACTGGACAGCCCGCTGTACGGGATGTTCGGTATCAATGCCAGAACCAGCGGTATGCCGCTGGAGCAGGGCGGCATGCTGGAGAGCTATTTCATCAAACAACCGGGAAACCAGTATTCAAGCTATGCGTTGAAATGGGACGGTGAATGGCAGGTAACCTACGAGACCTTCCGCGACATGGGCATCGCATATGGCGTGGGCTTGTTATTGATTTACTTGCTGGTGGTGGCGCAGTTCAAATCCTATCTTGTACCGCTGGTCATCATGGCTCCGATCCCGCTTACCATCATCGGGGTGATGCCGGGGCACGCGCTGCTCGGCAGCCAGTTCACCGCGACCTCGATGATAGGCATGATCGCACTTGCCGGGATCATCGTGCGCAATTCGATATTGCTGGTGGATTTCATCAATCTGCAGATACACGACGGGGTGGACCCGCAACATGCGGTGATCGCGGCGGCAAGCGCACGTGCAAAACCAATCGTTCTGACCGCCTTGGCCGCGATGCTGGGCGCGTTGTTCATTCTGGATGACCCGATTTTCAACGGCTTGGCGATCTCTTTGATATTCGGGATCCTGGTTTCCACAATCCTGACATTGGTGGTCATTCCGGTGTTGTATTACGCCACCCTGTACAAAAAATTCCCGTAAAATCGATTTCACTCAACCATATGGAGATTAGAAGCATGAACGCAGAACGCATTGTTCGTATTGTTGCCGGTTCCTTTGTTTTACTGTCGTTGGCGCTGGGCCTGGACGTCAGCCCGATATTCGTGAGCAAATATTTCCTGTTCTTCACCGCGTTTGTCGGCCTGAACCTTTTTCAAAGCGGCTTTACACAAATATGCCCGCTGAATAATATCCTGGCCAGGTTTGGTATAAAAAGCAGTTCGTGCTAGTCACACCACTACGGACGACCAGATTGGCCAAAATCAGTTTGGCTTTTGTGGGTCTGATGTGGGTAATTCCTTTTCTGCACTATCGCCATCAATATCCGCTAACCTCGTTCTATCAGGAGTGGTGGGGTGCCCTGCTTGGTTTATTTGCCATTACGTTTTTGACCGCGCGAGAATCCTGGCAGCGGCCAGAAATTCCCCGCATAGCGCAATTCCCGGCAGCGCTGATCGGTATCGTGTTGTTGCAATCGTCCCTGGGCAAAGTGGTCTATATTGACCAGGCATTGCTCTATATGCTCTACCTGTTGTTTGCGGCTCTGTTGATGTTGCTGGGTGCACGGTTGCGTGCAAGTTTTGGAATCGAACAGTTGTCCGTTGCACTGGCGTATTTCCTGTTGATAGGCGCCGAACTCAGTGCCATGGCCGGGGCGATACAGCATTACCACTGGCACACTCCGCTTGACGCGGTAGTTGTGGTGCAAACTTCTTCAAGTATTTACGGGAATCTGGCACAACCCAACCATTTTGCCGACTACATCGCATTGGGCATGATCTCGTTGGGATTGCTGTTTCAACAGCGCAAGCTCAATCCGGTCTATGTGATTCTGCTGTCTGTGCCGCTGCTGTTTGCGTTGACGTTGAGCGGCTCGCGCAGTTCGTGGCTGTACATTCTTCTGATGGGTTCCCTGGCATGGTGGTCCGCACGCCGCGATGCAGCGCTGCGACCGTTACTGCGTTACAGTGTGCTGCTGGTGGCGGGGTTTGCACTGATGCATCTGATCGTGCAATTGTCGTTCATGGCCGGAGCGGATAGCGGCGCTACTACCGTACAGCGTTTGCTTGCCTTTAACGGGGGCGGAGATACCAGCAACAGCATCCGCTTGTACCTGTGGCATGAGGCGTGGCTGATGTTCATGCAGTTTCCCGTGTTGGGTGTGGGCTTCGGGAAGTATTCCTGGCATCACTTTCAGCTGTTGCCGTTGTTGCAAGCAACCTACATTTCGGGACTTTACAATAATGCGCATAACCTGGTTTTTCAGCTTGCTGCAGAGACGGGTATCGCAGGATTGCTGGCATTGTTTGTGTCGTTGGGTGTATGGATTCACGGTCTAAATCGTGTGCAGCCGAGTGCGTCGCATTGGTGGGGTTACGCCGCGTTGGGTGTGCTGGCCATCCACAGTCTGCTCGAATACCCTTTGTGGTACATCTATTTTCTGGCTATTGCTGCGGTTCTGCTTGGGGCGTTCGACGAGACACGTTACCGTCTGAAGTTGCATAATGCCGGGAGATTTCTATTGGCGATGATTTTGCTTTTGGGATTATTGTTATTGATGCAATTGCACAGCGGTTACCGGAGACTGAAAGATACACTGGCGATACCCCTGGATTCCAATAATGCGAATTTGCGTATTCATGATGGTTTGCTTGCGGCACAACATGGAGGGTCACTGTTGTCGCCTTTTGCCGAACGATATCTTCTCGCCTTTACCGATGTTAACGAAGATCAAATCAAACAAAAACTTGCCCTGGGTTCGAGTGTCATACGCTTTACGCCAGGTGCTGTGGCAGTATACCGACAGGCATTTTTATTGGCCCAGGACGGTCAGCTTGATCAATCCAAGCTTCTTCTGGAGCAGGCCATCTGGTCGTATCCGGACAACAGCGACGCACACCAACTGCTGCAAAATCTGGCCGGGAAAGACCCCGCGCATTTTTCGGCTCTGTTAGAATTCTATATCCAGAAAGAACAGGAGCATGCCCGTGCAGTTCGTAATGAGTAATATCCTTCCCATCTCCATTGCCGTGTTCAGCGGCATCATGTTGTTGTGGTCGTTTTTTGGAAATCGGTTTCGCGGTGTCAAGGAAGTGAATTCTGCCGAAGCGCTGCAGCTCATCAATCACAAGAATGCCGTCATATTGGATGTGCGCGAGCCGAAAGAATACGAATCCGGCCATGTGTTGAATTCCAAATTGATTCCCCTGGGCAAACTGAAAGAGCGTATGACCGAATTGGAAAAATTCAAGGAGCAACCCATCGTGGTGGTGTGTCGCAGCGGCAACCGTTCGGGAACAGCGTGTTTTTTACTGGGCAGGCAGGGTTTTTCCCAGGCTTATAATCTGGCCGGGGGCGTGCAGGCTTGGCAAAAAAACAATCTGCCGCTGGAAAAATGAGTATGGCGAAAGTGTTGATGTATTGTACGGCCGTATGCCCCTATTGCGATCGTGCCGAACGATTGCTGAAGCGCAGAGGTGTGCTGGAAATCGAGAAAATCCGGGTCGACTTGCAACCTGAATTGCGGGCCGTGATGATGGAGAAGACCGGGCGACGCACGGTACCGCAAATATATATCAGCGGCACTCATGTCGGCGGCTATGAGGATCTGGTTTCTCTGGATCAAGCCGGCGGATTGGACGAACTTTTGTCTAATTCTGAAATTTAGTGACTATATCAATTTAAGGAAAACAACATGAACGGAACCTCTCAAGAGAATTCTCAAGCCATTTTCAATGTGGACAAGATATATGTGAAAGACTTGTCATTGGAAGTACCAAATGCGCCAAAGATTTTTCTGGAGCGGGAAAATCCGCAAATCGATATCAGGCTCCACACCCAGGCCGGCACTATTGAAGAAAGCCAGTTCGAGGTGGTCGTGATGGCTACCGTCACAGCCAAGGTCGGTGAACGAGTGGTGTTTTTGATAGAAGTCAAGCAGGCGGGTATTTTCCAGATACGCAATGTGCCGACGGAAGATGTGGAGCCGATACTGGCAGTGACATGCCCGAATATCCTGTTTCCATATTTGCGCGAGGTCGTTTCGAATCTGTCGGTTCGTGGCGGATTTGCGCCGGCGCTGCTGAACCCGATAAATTTCGAAGCGATCTACCAGCAGCGCAAGCAACAGCAGGCACAAGCCGCTTTATCAAAAACGGAACATTGATGAAACCCTGTTTCACGCGATTTGTTGCCCTGTTTGTGCTGGTTCTTGCCGCAAATGCGGCCGAAGCGGTGGATTATGTGTCGGTCAGCGAGAGCAGTGCGATTCTCTATGATGCACCTTCGACCAAGGCAAAAAAACTATTCGTGGTGAACCGATATACTCCCTTTGAGCAAGTCGTCACGCTGGACGGCTGGGTCAAGGTGCGCGACCGCTCCGGTGGCTTGTATTGGGTGGAAAAACGCGTGCTAAGTGACAAACACTACGTGTTCGCGCTGCTGCCGCTGGTGGATGTTCGGGCTGCGCCTGATATAGGTTCACCGCGAGTGTTTCAGGTGCGCAAGGAAGTGGCACTGGAAAGACTGGAGTCAACCGGAACGGGCTGGATCAAGGTACGCCATCAGGACGGCAATGTGGGTTATGTGCGCAGCATAGAGGTTTGGGGCGGCTGATCAGAAAACGGAAGACAGATGACAAAGTTTTGTGTGCCGCTACGTGGCACTTCTTTTGATTAAAAGATGAATATCACGATCATCGGCGCAGGAGCGTGGGGAACGGCACTTGCCATCAGTCTTGTGCCCAACCATCGGGTTACGCTTTGGGCCCGCAACAACGCGCAAATCGAAGCGATGCAAGTCACGCGTTACAACCAGCACTATCTTCCCGACATTCTGCTTCCAGCCGATCTCAAGTTAAGCGCGGATTTCTCAGCGGCGCTGGATACGGCCGAATTGGTAATAATTGCTGTCCCCACATCAGCACTGCGCTCGACGCTATATAAGCTTGTGGGATCATCCAGACCTTTCGGTGTGATCTGGTTATGCAAGGGTTTCGAGGCCGAGACTGCAAAATTGCCTCACCAAGTTGTTGCCGAAGTGTTGCCAGAAGGATTTCGATACGGCGTACTTTCCGGGCCCAGTTTCGCACAGGAAGTCGCGCGCGGTTTTCCAACCGCGTTGACGCTTGCTTCCGCTGACCAAGAGTTTGCTCGCAATACGGCACAGGCGCTGCATCATGCGTATCTGCGCATCTACGCAAGCAACGATATGATCGGCGTGGAAGTCGGCGGTGCGGTGAAAAACGTGATGGCGATCGCCGCAGGAATTTGCGATGGGATGGGGTTGGGCCATAACGCGCGTGCCGCACTGCTGACCCGGGGTCTGGCCGAGATCACCCGGCTCGGATTGAAACTTGGCGGACGCTCGGAAACCCTGAGTGGTCTTTCCGGAGTGGGGGATCTGATCCTTACCTGCACCGGCGATATGTCGCGCAACCGTCAAGTCGGTTTGCTGCTGGTGCAGCAACACGATTTGCCGGAAATATTGCGCAGGCTGGGCCATGTAGCCGAGGGGGTATACACGGTAAGGGAAGTGCATCATCTCGCACAGCGTCTTGGCGTCGCGATGCCGATCAGCGAAGCCGTCTACCGCATACTATATGAGCACGTTCCCGCCGCGGAAATGGTTGCCACACTCCTGAATCGCACGCCCAATCTGGAATTCGACGGCGTGTGATCCGTTCCGGCGCATCTTTGGCTATTTCTTTCGCCTGAACACTATGTCCCACACCCCGTGCCCCATGCGTATGCCGCGCTGCTCGAATTTGGTGAGCGGCCGGTAATCCGGGCGCGGTGCGTAATCTGCCGCAGTATTTTCCAGCAGCGGCTCGGCGCTTAGCACTGCCAGTACCTGTTGGGCATATTCCTGCCAGTCGGTGGCGACATGGATATAACTGCCGGGCTTGAGTTTTTTGGCCAGTCGCGCGATGAACGGCGCCTGGATCAGCCGGCGTTTGTTGTGGCGCGCCTTGTGCCACGGGTCTGGGAAAAAAATGTGCGCACCATTCAGCGTGCCTTCGCCAAGCATGTCACGCAGCACTTCCACGGCATCATGCTGGATGATGCGGATATTGCCGATGTGATGGGCATCGATCAGTTTGAGCAGATTGCCCACTCCCGGAGTATGCACCTCGATTGCCAGATAATCGTTTTCAGGATGTGCGAGCGCTATAGCCGCAGTGCTTTCACCCATGCCAAATCCGATTTCAAGTATCCTGGGCGCATTGCGTCCGAAGGCTTGCGCAAGATCGAGCGTTTGCACTTTGTACGGAATACCGAAGCGCGGCAGCAATGTCTCGCACGCGCGTTGCTGTGCCGGGGTGACACGGCCTTGACGCAACACGAAGCTGCGAATATGTTGTTTGCGGAGTTCGGTCGTATCGGCCATGGAGGATGTGCTCAGTTGCCCTCACCCGCTTTATCGGGCACCCTCTCCCGCTTGCGGGAGAGGGGAAGGGGAGAGAGTATTTTTTTAGCTGTGTTTCGAACTTATGATGCCAGACGTCGGCGAACTGGGGCTGGCACTGTAAAGCTTTTTCGGCATGCGCCCGGCCAGATATGCGGAGCGACCGGCCTCGACAGCCTGCTTCATCGCTGCGGCCATCAATACAGGTTGTTGGGCGCCTGCGATCGCGGTGTTCATCAGCACGCCATCGCAACCGAGTTCCATCGCAATCGCGGCATCGGAAGCAGTCCCTACACCCGCATCGACGATCACCGGTACCTGTACTCGTTCCATGATGAGCTGCAGATTCCACGGATTGAGAATGCCCATGCCGGAACCGATCAGCGAGGCCAGCGGCATGATGGCGACGCAGCCGATATCTTCGAGCTGTTTGGCGATGATGGGGTCATCCGAGGTATAAACCATCACCTGAAAGCCTTCGGCCACCAGCGTCTTTGCGGCGGCAATGGTTTCAACCACGTTGGGATATAGCGATTGCGGATCACCCAACACCTCGAGTTTTACCAGGCTGTGCCCGTCCAATAATTCGCGTGCCAGACGCAGGGTGCGCACCGCGTCTTCCGCGGAGTAACATCCGGCGGTGTTCGGCAGCAGCGTATATTTTGACGGCGGCAAGATTTCCAGCAGACTGGGTTCGCCGGGGTTCTGGCCGATGTTGCTGCGCCGTATCGCGATGGTGATGATCTCTGTCCCACTGGCTTCCACTGCGGATTTGGTTTCTGCGAAATCCTTGTATTTGCCGGTGCCGACCAGCAGCCGGGATGTATAGCTTTTACCAGCGACGGTGAATTTATCTTTCATGGCTGTATTCCGAAATAATTACTAGCCGCCACCGACTGCGACGACAATTTCAAGTTTGTCTCCTTCCTCCAGCATCAGCTGCAAAAACGAGCTGCGCGGAACAATTTCGCCGTTGCGCTCCAGCGCGATGCGCTTGCCGGTCAAACCCATTTCTTCGATAAGCGCGGCAACGACGGTTGCGTTCGGAAGCTGGCGAGCCGCGCCGTTAATGCTGACGGTAATCACTATCTATCTGTCGTTCGGTTACGGTAAAATGACATCCTAACACGCGGGTGTAGTTCAATGGTAGAACGGCAGCTTCCCAAGCTGCATACGACGGTTCGATCCCGTTCACCCGCTCCAAGGCACTTCTAAAAACCCAGATTTCATCCCAACTGCGGTGTTGCGCAAAAAATTTCTTGCTTACATATTTTCCATATGCGGCACTGCGAAATTTTTTTCGCGCCTTGCATTTGGGCGAACTCTGAATATTTAGACGTGCCTTTCAGATTATTTCAGCGTCCGGCTTATTTTAACGAGACATCCGGCACGCTGACATGTTGATCGTGCATCACGATGCGCGAAACGAACATGATCGCCAGTATATTTCCTGCAATCGCAACGTATCCCACCGATCCGTAGCCGACGATCTGCCCCGCGTCGTTCTGGGTAATGATGAATCCCGCCAGCGTAGTGGCCAACCCCATGGCGAGCGACTGCATCGTCGCATTCAGCGACATGAACGTTCCGCGCAATTTTGGCTGGGCCGCCGAAGTGATGATGGCCATCGCCGGTATCATGCGCCCGGATACCAGAATGAAGAACACCGTGGTGCAAACCAGCCATAGCCATAGCGGTGAAGCCCCGATATGGGTTACCACGAACAATGGCAGCAATGCAGCCACCGCAACCATGCGATAAATCCTGACCTTGCCCTTCAGGTCGGCCCAGTGGCCGATCTGCCGGGCGGAGATGAATGTTGCTGCACCTCCGGTCAAATAAATGTAGGGGATATCACGCAGCGAGATACCGACATTACCGACAGCGTAAATGGTGATATATGGAATCACCGTGAAGCCGGAAAAAATGAGCAGTGCTGAAAATAGCAAGGCGTTCAGATGGTTTGGTTCGCGGAGCACTTCGAACATCGCCGAGAAGGGATGTGCGCGTTTCTTGTCGCTGATGTGGTAGCGCAATTCCGGAAGGATGCGTGCCGCGACGAAGATGAACAGTGCGGTCAAAACCGCGATCAGGATAAACGGCGCGCGCCACAGGAAGTGATTGGCCAGCCAAAGAGACAGTGGCACTCCCGCGACCGTGGAAAGAGAGAATGCGGTCGACACGATGCCGCTGGCTTTGGCGCGCCGCGCAAATGGAATTACATCCCCGACTATGGTCTGCACCATTGCTCCCATTACGCCGCCGAATGTGCCCGCCATGCCGCGCGCGACAAGCAGCGTGGTGTATCCCGGAGCCAGCCCACACGCCAGTGTCGCAAGCCCAAACAAGCCGAATATGGACAGCAGCAAACGTTTGCGCTCGAATCGATCGATGAACGTCGCGGCAAGCAGCCCCGATAGTGCGGCACTGAAACTGTAGGACGCGACCAGCAGGCCGAATTCATGAGTGCTAATGCCGAAAGCCGCTATCAGTATGGGCCCTAGCGGCATCATGATCATGAAATCGAGGATATGGCTGAACTGTATGCCGGCAAGCGTGATCAGCAAATAGCGTTCGCGTTGCGGGGTGAGGGCGGGATGCATGTTGGAAGGCTTTGATTACAAGGGACGCATTTTAACAGCGACGAAAAGAAAAAAATGCGCTTCAGTGAGTGCTAAAATTATCCCCCGAAATATTAGCCTTTCATCATGTCGCAACCTTCCTTCATCCATCTCCGTTTGCACAGCGAATATTCGATTTCGGATGGTATGGTGCGCGTGCACGAAGCGGTCGCAGCCGCACGGGAAGATGGGATGCCTGCGCTGGGGCTGACTGACCTGAATAATTTTTTCGGCCAGATCAAGTTTTACAAGGCGGCGCGCGGCGCCGGACTCAAGCCCATCGTCGGTTGCGATGTGTTCATCACAAATGATGCCGACCGCGACCGCTCGTTTCGCATGCTGTTGTTGTGCCAATCGGTTGAAGGCTATTTGCTGTTGTGCCGATTGCTCAGTCGCGCCTATCTGGAGAACCAGCATCGCGGCCGCGCCGAGTTGCGCCGAGAATGGTTCCATCACGGCACCGAAGGGCTGATCGCCTTGTCCGGCGCACATCTCGGCGATACCGGCAGTGCGTTGCTTTCCGGCAATGTTGCCCAGGCCAAACAGTTCGCGCAGGAATGGGCGAGCCTGTTCAACAATCGTTACTATCTCGAAGTTCAGCGCTCAGGATTTGCTGACGAGGAATATTACATCCATTCTGCGGTACATCTTGCCGCCGAACTCGGGTTGCCGGTGGTCGCCACCCATCCGGTGCAATTCCTCTCTGCCGAGGATTTCAAGGCACACGAGGCGCGAGTATGTATTTCCGAAGGCTATGTGCTTAATGACAAACGCCGCGCAAAGCAATTTACCTCACAACAATATTTCAAGACTCAGGCCGAAATGGTCGAGCTGTTCGCCGATCTGCCTGAGGCACTTCAGAATAGCGTTGAAATTGCCCGACGCTGCAACCTTTCACTGGTGCTGGACAAGCCGCGCTTGCCGGATTTCCCGACTCCCAACGGCCTGGGTTTGGACGTGTATTTGCGCGATCAGGCGGAACTCGGTTTGCAGCGGCGCATGGCGGCGCTTTATCCGGATGCGGCCGAGCGTGCCGCCAAGCTGCCCCAATATCAAACAAGACTTGATTTCGAAATCGATACCATCGTTACGATGGGATTTCCGGGCTACTTCCTGATCGTCGCGGACTTCATCCGCTGGGCTAAAGAAAACGGCGTGCCGGTCGGTCCCGGGCGGGGATCAGGCGCCGGCTCGCTGGTTGCCTACAGTCTCGGTATCACCGATCTCGACCCGTTGCGTTATGGTTTGCTGTTCGAGCGATTTCTGAATCCAGAGCGTGTTTCGATGCCGGACTTCGATGTGGACTTCTGCCAGGACGGTCGCGAGCGCGTCATCGAATATGTAAAGCAGAAATACGGTGCGGCAAGTGTGGCCCAGATCGCGACTTTCGGCACGATGGCTTCAAAGGCTGTGATCCGCGATGTCGGGCGCGTGATGGATTTTCCGTATGGACTGTGTGATCGGCTGTCCAAAGCGATCCCGCTGGAAGGCGTGAAACCTGTGTCGCTGAAAAAAGCGCGCGAAATGGAACCGGAGATCAACAGCATCGCCGAGAACGAAGAGGGTGTACCAGAATTACTGGAACTGGCTGAAAGGCTGGAAGATCTTACGCGCAATGTCGGCATGCATGCGGGCGGTGTACTGATCGCGCCCGGACAACTCACAGACTTCTGCCCCCTGTACTGCGCCGACAGCGGCACCAGCGTGGTCAGCCAGTTTGACAAGGATGATGTCGAGTCGATCGGACTGGTGAAATTCGACTTTCTGGGCTTGCGCACGCTGACCATACTCGATTGGGCGATGCGCCATATTACGCGACTGGCCGGAGGCACCGCGCCGTTCTTGCTGGAGAACCTGCCCCTGGATGATGCTGCGACATACGAATTGTTGAAGGCATGCAACACCACGGCTATATTCCAGCTGGAATCGCGCGGCATGAAGGATATGCTGAAGAGCGCCAAGCCGGATTGTTTTGAAGACATCATTGCGCTGGTTGCGCTGTATCGCCCCGGTCCGATGGATCTGATCCCGGATTTTACACGGCGCAAACACGGCGAAAAATTCGACTACCCCCACGAAGCAGTCGCGCCGATACTGCGCGAAACCTACGGCATCATGGTCTATCAGGAACAGGTGATGCAGATGGCACAGATCGTGGGGGGATATAGCCTGGGAGGGGCGGACCTGTTGCGCCGCGCGATGGGCAAGAAGAATGTGGAAGAGATGGCGCAGCAACGCGAGATTTTCATCGCTGGAGCGCTCAAGAACGGCACATCAAAAAATCAGGCAGGTAATCTGTTCGATCTGATGGAAAAGTTTGCCGGCTACGGCTTCAATAAGTCGCATGCCGCTGCCTACGCGCTGGTGGCTTACCAAACGGCTTATCTCAAGGCGCATTATCCGGCGGCTTTCATGGCAGCGACCCTGTCCGGGGACCTGGACAATACCGACAAGGTGCGCACCTTCTATGTCGATACGCTGCAGCAGGGCATACGTGTGCTCCCACCCGACATCAACAGCTCCGGATACGTATTTTCCCCGGTGGATGAACAGACTATCGCCTATGGCCTCGGAGCGATCAAGGGAACCGGCGCGGCGGCGATCGAAAATATCACCAAGGCGCGTGAACAGGGTGCGTTCAAAGACCTGTTTGATTTCTGCAGGCGTGTGGACAAGCGCATCGTCAACCGGCGCACGGTTGAAGCTTTGATACGCGCCGGTGCTTTCGACAGGCTCAACGACCATCGCGCCAGCCTGATGGCCAGTCTGGATGCGGCTTTGGCTAGCGCCGATCAGCAGGCACGTGCGGCGAACCAGAACAGCCTGTTCGGGCACGAGGAAGCGGATGTTGCGCTGATAGTGAAATATGCCGATGTGAGGCGCTGGCGATTGCGCGAACAGCTTGCAAATGAAAAATCCAGTCTGGGATTCTATCTGGGCGGGCATCCCTACCAGGAATATGCCGAAGAGCTGGTCCACTTCATCAAGTTGAAATTAAGCGATCTGACACCGCAATTCGTCGGCCAATCGAACAGTTCCGGTAATGGTTCCGGATATGCCGCGAGGCGAGGCGTGCAAGTCGTTCTGGCAGGCATCGTGGCCGGGATGCGCATACAGCAAACACGGCGCGGACGCATGGGGATCGTGACGCTGGATGACGGCAGCGCACAGGTGGAGTTGACCCTGTTCAATGAAATATTCGAAGCCAACCGCCCTTGGATACGCGAGGATGAATTATTGGTGGTGCGTGGAACAGCCAAGCTGGATGAATATTCCGGCAATGTGCGGGTTAGCGGTGAAGAGTTGTTCGATTTCGCATCGGCGCGCTCCCATTTTGCGCAGCAACTGACATTGCGTTGCAACGGCAACGCCAGCATCGCCCAACTCAAAAAATTATTCGTTCCATATCGCGATGGAAAGTGTCCGGTACAAATACAGTATCGCAACGACAAAGCAAGTTGCCAGCTGCGTTTGGGAGAGGCTTGGCATGTGACCTTGCATGAAGACTTGCTGCGAGATCTTCGCGAGCTGTTACAGGCGGAAAACGTGCAGGTGATCTACAGTTGATCCGGGCTAACCCTAAAGCAGTATTGAGACTGGTGCCGCGGAGGGAGTAGAATTGCCCACTTGTGTCGTCTGGCCAATTCAGCAAGTCGGTGAAAAAACAATCGGGATGGACAGTGTCGGTGTATTGCCGTTGGATGTTGCGGGTACGATTATCGTGCTTTGGCTGGTACTGGGACTGCTGGGTTTGGCACTGCAGCGCAGTTCACACCTGATCACCAATGTCATATTCCCGGCTGGCGCGATTGCTTCGCTGGCGCTTGCCGCAACCGGCTTGTGGGCGCTCGGCGAGCGGGTCAGTTATGCGATATTGCCGATGGGACTGCCCGATCTGCCGCTGCATCTTCGTCTCGACCCGCTATCCGCGTTTTTCCTGATACTGCTGGGCGGCGCATCGTTCGGTGTGTCGCTGTTCAGCGCCGGATATTTCAAATCCATGCAGGGTAAGACCCTCGGCCTGCTATGTCTGGAATACCACCTGTTTCTGGCCGGAATGTCATTGGTCTTGCTGGCCGATGATGCCTATATGTTCATGGTGGCCTGGGAGACCATGGCGTTGTCTTCCTATTTTCTGGTCACCACCGACCACAAAATCCCCGATATCCGCAAGGCTGGATATTTGTATCTGCTGATCGCGCATGTCGGGGCGATCGCGATCTTGCTTTCCTTTGGCGTGATGCAGGGCGGTCACGGCATCGGGGCTTATACCTTTGCAGCAATGCGCGAATCGAATCTGTCAACATTCTGGTCATCTGTGGTGTTCTTGCTGGCATTGTTCGGCTTTGGCGCCAAAGCGGGTTTGCTTCCGCTGCATGTCTGGTTGCCCGAAGCCCACCCGGCCGCACCTTCGCCGGTTTCTGCATTGATGAGCGGCATCATGCTGAAAACGGCGATCTACGGCATCTTGCGTGTCACCTTTGATTTGCTCAATGTTCAGCAATGGTGGTGGGGCGTGCTGGCATTGGCGCTGGGATTGATCACCGCCGTCTACGGCGTGATGTTCGCCGCGGTGCAGGGCGACATGAAGCGGCTGCTGGCTTATTCTTCGATAGAGAACATCGGGCTGCTGATGGTGGGCATCGGTCTGGCCATAATCTTTCATGTCTATGGCAAGGACGCGCTGGCAGCATTGTCGCTGACTGCGATGCTGTACCACAGTCTGAATCATGCATTCTTCAAATCACTGCTGTTCATCGGCACAGGCTCGATCCTGCATGCTACCGGCGAGCGCAGCATGGGACGCATGGGCGGCCTGATCCGTCACATGCCGTGGGTCGCGGTGCTGATGCTGGTCGGCGTACTGTCGATATCCGGCTTGCCACCGTTCAATGGATTCGTCTCGGAATGGCTGTTGTTGCAGGCGTTTTTGTTGTCGCCGGGTTTGCCCAACAGCTATATCAACATGCTGATACCGGTGGCGGCCGCTGTGATCGCATTGGCCGCCGCATTGGCTGCCTATGTGATGGTCAAATTTTACGGGATCATCTTCCTCGGCCAGCTTCGCGGAGAGGCACGTGAACAACCGCATGACGCAGGCATCTGGGAGCGCATCGGGCTGGGCTGGCTGGCGCTTGTCTGTGTGTTGCTGGGATTGGCACCTGTCCTTGTGGTACATCAACTCGATCTGGTGACGCAGGTTTTGGTTGGACGCGGTCTGGGAAATGCGGCCTCAGGATGGTTGTTCCTCGCGCCGGTGGACACCGTACGCGCCAGCTACAGTCCGGTTTATTTCCTGCTTGCATTGCTGGTCGTGACGCTGGTGACTGCATTGGTGGTGCGCCACTATTACCACGGCCGCCTGCGCCGCGGTCCTGCCTGGGACTGCGGATACCCTGCGCAAAATTCGCGGATGCAGGATACTGCCGAAGGATTCGGCCAGCCGATCCGGCGCATATTCGAGCCGTTCTTTCGCATCGAAAGGGAATTACCCAGTGCCTTTGACACGCATCCGCGCTATCACGGTCGCAGTGACGACCGGCTCTGGTTCGCGCTGTATCTGCCCATCAAGAGCATTACCGAAAAACTTTCATCCTGGGCGTCATTGCTACAGCATGGACGCATCCACTTGTATCTGACTTATACCTTTGTCACGTTGATCGTGCTGTTGGCTTTCGTATGATGGGCACGGAACAATCCCTTGGTGTCGTTTTTCAAATCTACCAGTCATTGTTGGTGGTGCTGCTCGCACCGTTGCTGACAGGCTGGGTGAACCAGTGCCGTGCCTGGCTGCAGAACCGCAGCGGCCCGGGTTTGCTGCAACCCTATCGGGCGTTGCGCAAGCTGTTCCACAAGGATGCGGTGATCGCCTATAACGCTTCGCTGCTGTTTCGCTCCACCCCCTACATCCTGTTTGCGTGCATGTGGCTGGCTGCCGCCATCATCCCGATCATTGCGGTGGACTTGCCGTTCTCGCCCGCCGCGGATGTGATCGCGCTGGTCGGCGTGTTCGCGCTGGCAAGAGTGTTCATTTCGCTGGCCGCGATGGATATCGGCACCGCATTCGGTTCGCTCGGCGCGCGGCGCGAGATGCTGGTGTCTTTCCTTGCCGAACCGGCCTTGCTGATGGTGTTCTTCACTGCTTCTATGATCAGTCACTCGACGCAGCTTCCGCGCATTGTGGAAGCGCTTGCGCATCATCAGTTCATTTTGTTTCCCAGTCTTGCATTTGCCGGATTGGCTTTCGTGATCGTGCTGTTGGCCGAGAATGCCCGCATTCCGGTGGACAACCCAAGCACGCATCTGGAGCTGACGATGATTCACGAGGCGATGATCCTCGAGTATTCGGCGCGTCATCTGGCGCTGGTCGAATGGGCGAGCAGCCTCAAATTGTTCGCCTATATTTCGATCGGCATCGCGCTGTTCTTCCCGTATGGCATTGCCGATGTCGGCAATTGGGGAGCCTTGCCCGTTGCCATCGTCGCGCTGCTGGCCAAGCTTGTATTGGCCGGAGCCGCATTGGCTTTTCTGGAAGCACTGCTGGCCAAGATGCGCATCTTCCGTGCGCCCGAGTTTCTCGGCACCGCATTCCTGCTGGCGGTATTGGGGTTGTTGATACATTTCCTTTTAGGCGCGTGACATGACGATCAGCTACAGCGTTCAAATCATCAATCTGCTCGCTTCCATTCTTTTGCTGATAGCGTTTGCGATGTTGACGCAACGACGCATTTTGTCGCTGATCAATCTGTTCGCATGGCAGGGACTGGTGTTGTCGCTCAGCACGTTTGTAGTGGCGTATTCGACGGATCAATATCATTTGTATTATTCCGCGGGATTGACGCTGTTGCTCAAGGTGCTGGTTTTGCCATGGCTGCTGCATCGCCTGATGCGCAAATTGAATGTGAGATGGGACGTGGAGACCCTGATCAACATACCGACCACGATGCTGGTCGGCATCGCGCTGGTGATATTTTCATTCAACCTGGCCGCGCCGATCTCGCAACTCTCCGAGAGCATCACGCGCGGCCTGATCGGCATCGCACTGGCCAGCGTGCTGTTGTCGATGTTGATGATGCTGACACGGCGCAAGGCCATCCCGCAGGTAGTAGGCTTCCTGGCGATGGAAAACGGCTTGTTCTTTGCAGCGACCAGCGCCACGCACGGCATGCCGCTGGTAGTGGAGCTGGGCATCGCGCTGGACGTGCTGGTGGCCACTTTCATTTTTGGTATCTTTTTCTTCCATATCCGCGAAACATTCGACAGCCTGGATATCTCGCACATGGAGAAGCTCAAGGATGATTGATTTTCAGCTCCTGGCATTGTTGCTCACGCCGCTGACAGGCGGTCTGCTGCTGGCGGTATTCGGCTCGCGCAACTGGGCAGCGGAATTGAATTCGCTGATGAGTTTCTGCACGTTTATTGCGGCTGTGGTGCTGACCGTGCGCGTGATCGATTCCGGACCGCAAGTCGCATTCGGTGAGGAATTCTTTATCGACCAGTTCAACGTTTTCCTGGTCGCGCTGACTGCATTCGTCGCGTTCACCACCTCTCTGTTCTCGCGTCCCTATATGCGCATCGAGCAGCATCACGGCAGGCTCACCACGCCGATGCTGCATCTGTACTACAGTATGTACCAGATGTTCACGCTGGCGATGCTGGTGGCACTGACTTCCAACAACATGGGCATTATCTGGGTAGCGATGGAAGCGGCCACGTTGACCACTGTTTTGCTGGTCAGCCTGTATCGCACGCCGGCCAGCATCGAGGCGGCCTGGAAGTATTTCATTCTGTGCGGCGTGGGTATCGCACTCGCACTGTTTGGCACCATCCTGTTGTATTTTGCAGCCGAGCGTGTGCTCGGCGAGGGCGGCACGGCATTGTTGTGGACGCATTTGAATGAGGTTAAGGCGGGGCTCGAACCCACGGTTCTGAAACTGGCATTCGTGTTCCTGCTGGTCGGGTATGGAACCAAGATCGGCCTGGTACCGCTGCACAGCTGGTTGCCTGATGCCCATGCGGAAGGCCCCACGCCGGTCTCGGCGGTGCTTTCCGGTTTGCTGCTGAATGTCGCATTGTGCGCGGTGATGCGCTGCAAGGTGCTGGTGGACGGCGCCTTGGGCGCTGAAGCTGCGGGAAGTGCGCACTTTGCCGGAAACCTGATGATGGGTTTCGGACTGTTGTCGGTGGTGATTGCCGCATTGTTTTTGTCGCGGCAAAAGGATATCAAGCGCATGTTTGCCTATTCCTCAATCGAACATATGGGGCTGATGACGTTCGCCTTCGGCATGGGAGGGCCGGTTGCGACTTTTGCGGCGATGCTGCACATGACCGTGCACAGCCTGACCAAGTCGGCGATCTTCTTCGCAGTCGGCCATGCGGTGCAAAAAGCCGGCACGCAGCAGATGGAAAACATACGCGGCATGATACAAATCAGCCCCACGGTCGGCTGGGGACTGATGCTAGGCGTATTTGCGATCCTGGGCATGCCGCCGTTCGGCGTGTTCGCCAGTGAATTCCTGATCATCACCACAGCGATGCACGACCATCCGTGGGCGACACCGATATTGCTGATGTCTCTGGGCATCGCATTCGCCTCGGTGTTCGGCAAAGTGCAGCCCATCGTGTTCGGCGAAACCACGGCGCGCCGCTTGCCGCACCAGCCGGCGCTGATACCTGTGTTTGCGCATTTGTTGCTGGTGTTGATCCTCGGATTGTACATGCCACCCTATCTGGCCGACTGGTATCGCCAGGCAGCGACATTGTTAGGAGGATAAATCATGCCCATCAAACACCCCGATCTGCACTTGACCAAGCTTGGCTGCGCGATCCAGGCATGGTCGGGCGAGATCAAACCAGACAATCTGCAATCGATCTGCCAGAACATTCAGGATGGCGGCGGAAGGCTGGTCGCATTGTGGGGCAGCGACGACCGAGGACTTGGCGGCGGATATGCTGTTCATATCGCGCTGGTCACGGAAAAAGGCCTGATCTGTCTGAAAGTACCTTTGCCCGCCGCTCAGCCCAGCTACCCCGATGTCAGCCGGATTTTTCCGGTGGCAGACCGCATGCAGCGCGCCGCTTACGATCTGCTTGGCATTTACGCGCACGAAGGCCAGGACCACCGCAAATGGTTGCGTCACGGCGCATGGCACGGCGGCAGTTTTCCGCTGCGCAAGGATTTCGATGCCGAACAAAGTCGTACTGACGATCCGGATAACTACCCATTTGTGCAAGTGTCCGGACTGGGTGTGCATGAGATCCCGGTCGGGCCGGTACACGCCGGCATCATCGAACCCGGACATTTTCGCTTTTCAGTGGTCGGCGAAAATACCCTGCGCCTGGAGGAACGTCTTGGCTACGTCCACAAAGGCATCGAAAAGCGCTTCGAGAGTCTGGAGGTGCAGCAGGCCGCCAAACTCGCCGGACGCGTGAGTGGAGACAGTACGGTCGCTTACGCATGGGCATACGCTATGGCGGCAGAAAGCATCGCCGGTATCACGCCGCCCGACCGGTCACTGTGGTTGCGCGCGTTGTTCCTTGAGCGCGAACGGGTTGCGAATCATCTGGGAGATCTTGGATATCTTGGCAATGATGTCGCGCTGTCTTTCGGTTTCGCACAGTTCTGGATCTTGAAGGAGCAAGTGTTGCGCAACAATGCCGCGCTGTTTGGGCACCGTTACCTTATGGACAAGATAATCCCGGGAGGCGTTGCGGTTGACCTTGCGGACTCGGATAAACGGGTATTGTTTGAAGAGTGTGCCATGCTGGAACGTGAGGTGCGCTTGTTGCGCGGGATTTACGAAGAACATGCCGGGGTGCAGGATCGCTTCATCGCTACCGGACGCATCGAGCCCAAGCTGGCCTCCCGACTGGGACTGTGCGGCTTGGCCGGTCGCGCCAGCTCGCAGACTTGGGATGCGCGCGTGCAGTATCCCTGCGCTCCCTATGACAAGCTGGATGTACAGATGGCCACCTATCGCAACGGCGATGTCGCGGCGCGTGTCATCGTGCGCTTCGGAGAATTGTTCGAATCGTTGCGTTTGCAGCGCAAGATTTTGGACAACTTGATGCAGGGAGATGCCGGGCTGGCGAAACCGATCGATAAGCTGCCCGCAATGGGATTCGGTGTCGGCATGGTGGAAGGATGGCGCGGCGAGGTGCTGGTGGCGATACATACGGATGCGCAGGGCAGTCTGACTCGGGTGCATCCGCATGACCCTTCCTGGCAAAACTGGCCGGCACTGGAACACGCCGTCATGGGCAACATCGTGCCGGATTTCCCGCTGATCAACAAATCTTTCAATTTGAGTTATTCGGGGCATGACTTGTAGGGGCTGCCATGTACCAATTCATCAAGCAGATCATCAAAACGGGCATCAAGACCGAAACGCCGCCGCAGCAGGACGAGGCGATGCGCGTCGATACGCAGCGCTTGCATGAAGACATCCTGCGCGTATTCGGCAATGCGCTAAACATACGCCACGTCGATGCCGGATCCTGTAACGGTTGCGAACTGGAGATACATTCGGTCAACAACGCCTATTACAACATCGAAGGACTGGGCATCAAGTTTGTTGCCAGCCCGCGCCATGCGGACATGCTGCTGGTCACAGGTCCGGTGTCGCGCCACATGGAGATTGCGCTCAAGCGCACTTACGATGCCACGCCGGAACCCAAGCTGGTGGTGGCGATCGGCGAGTGCGCCTGCGATGGGGGCATATTTGGGGAAAGTTATGCGAGCTGCGGCAAAGTGTCCAATGTCATTCCGGTGGACGTGGTGGTGAGCGGCTGTCCGCCGACACCGACGGCGATAATGCAGGGCATACTCACCGCGATCAGCGCTCAGAAATAACATAGCGACATGAATCTACTGCGCGATTCCGGGGCCGGGGTCGGGCGGTGCTCGCGATCCTCATGTACTAATGTGTACACTCCGGTCGCTGCGCTCCGGCCTCCCCCACCCCGAAACCGCTCGCTATGATTTCTGCCGCTATGTAAAACCGTTATTTGACCCGCATGCCGGGCTGCGCACCCTCATCCGGCGACAGGATGAACAGTCCGGGCGTCGTCTCTCCCGAAGCAGCCAGCACCATGCCTTCCGACAGGCCGAACTTCATCTTGCGCGGCGCCAGGTTGGCGACCATCACCGTCATGCGGCCCTTGAGTTTTTCCGGATCGTAAGCCGACTTGATGCCGGCGAACACCGTGCGCGTTTTTTCTTCACCGATGTCCAGCGTCAACTTTAGCAGTTTCTCGGCGCCCTCGACATGTTCGGCATTGACAATCTTCGCGACGCGCAGATCGATCTTGGCGAATTCATCGATTGAGATGAACGGTTCGAAATCTTTTTCCACTTGCGCTACCTCCTTGGCTGCAGTGTGTTGCTGGTGTTCGGCATGGCGCTGCCGTGATTCCGCCGCGGGCTGCAGGCTTTCCCTGTTTGCAGCAACCATGGACTCGATCAGTTTCGGATCGAGGCGGGTCATGAGGTGCGCATAGGGGTTAATGCGGTGCCCAGCCAAATTCTCACTCAAATCTTTCCATGAAAACTCCTTTTCAAGATTCAGGAATTTCCTGACATCTTTAGCAACCTGCGGCAATATTGGTTTCAAGAGAATTGTCAGAATACGGAATGCCTCAACGGTAGCGCTGCATGCGATGTGAAGGCTTTCCTTTTGAGCTGGATCGGTATCAACTTGCTTTGCCTTAACCCAAGGCTCTTGATCATTCCAGTAACTATTGACTCTATCCGCAAGTGCCATGATTGAAGCAATTGCCATATTAAAGCGCCGGCTTTCGTAATGGGTGCGAATAATTTCGCTGGTTTCGAGTAGTTCTTCAATCAGAAAGAAGCGCAATTCTTCTCTTGTGCTGCCAACACGACCCAAAGTGCCGCCAGACAGAGAGGCTATTTCCCCGTTGAAATGTTTAACGAGGAATCCTGCCGCGCGGCTCGCAATGTTGATGTACTTCCCGATCAGGTCGCTGTTCACCTTGGCAACGAAATCATCGAGGTTGAGGTCGATGTCTTCCATCGTGCCATTGAGTTTCGCGGCATAGTAGTAGCGCAGGTATTCCGTGTTCTTGACGTGTTCGACGTAGCTACTGGCAGTGATGAAGGTGCCGCGCGATTTGCTCATCTTCTCGCCGTTAACAGTGAGAAAACCGTGCGCGAACAGCTTGGTCGGCGTGCGGAAACCAGCATGTTCCAGCATCGCCGGCCAAAACAGCGCATGGAAATATAAAATGTCCTTGCCGATGAAGTGATACATCTTGGTCTTTGACCCGGCCTTCCAGTATTCGTCGAAGTTGATGCCCTTGTCATTGCACAGTTGCTGGAAACTGCCCATGTAGCCCACCGGCGCATCCAGCCAGACATAGAAATACTTGCCCGGCGCACCGGGAATCTCGAAACCGAAGTATGGCGCATCGCGCGAGATGTCCCAGTCGGTGAGTTTGTTTTCTCCCTCAACACCCAGCCACTCCTGCATCTTGTTGGCAGCCTCCGGCTGCAGCGAGCCGCTGCGCGTCCATTCGCGCAAAAACTTCTGGCAGGTGTCAGCGGAGAGTTTGAAGAAATAGTGGTCCGAATTGCGCAGCTCAGGTTTTGCGCCGGACACTGCCGAATACGGGTTCTTCAGGTCGGTGGGCGCGTAGGCAGCGCCGCACACCTCGCAGTTGTCGCCGTACTGGTCCTTGGCGCCGCACTTCGGGCATTCGCCCTTGATGAAGCGGTCCGGCAGGAACATGTTCTTGACCGGATCGTAGAATTGTTCGATGGAGCGCTTGGCGATCAGCTTGGTTTTGTCGAGCTTGCGGTAAATATCTTCCGCATATTTCCTTGTTTCGTCGCTGTTGGTGCTGCCGTAATTGTCGAACTTCACATGAAAGGCAGTGAAATCAGCCTTGTGCTCTTCCGCAACCCGCGCAATCAGTTGTTCAGGCGTAATGCCTTCCTTTTCGGCGCGCAGCATGATCGGTGTACCGTGGGTGTCGTCGGCACAGACGTAGTAACACTCGTTACCCTGCATCTTCTGGAAGCGCACCCATATGTCGGTCTGGATGTATTCGACCAGGTGGCCGAGGTGGATGCTGCCGTTTGCGTAGGGCAGGGCGGAGGTGACAAGGATCTTACGGGCCATGTGGTTTTTTCCTGATAAGCGGCTGCGGCGGCGCACTGCGGTGTTGCATGGTGCTCGCTTCCTCGCCTATCCATTCAGATATGTCTCGGTCGCTGTGCGCCATGTGCCTTGCATTGCATACGCCTCGCTCGCTTTTAGCTTAATTCGAAATGGTGCGATTGTAGCAAACCCCGCACACTACTGCGGAATTAGGTAAAATCGCGCCCTTGCAATTGAGATTAGAGGAGCAAGGTACAAGGTACAAGGCTCAGGATTCAAGGACAAAGGATTTCGCATTCCCTTGAAGCTTTCACCTTTTATCTTTCACCTGATTGTTATGAGCATCAAGTCGGACAAATGGATACGCCGCATGGCGGAGCAGCACAAGATGATCGAACCGTTCGAGCCGAACCAGGTGAAGCAGGTCGACGGCAAGCGCATCGTGTCATATGGCACATCCAGTTATGGTTACGATATACGCTGTTCCAATGAATTCAAGCTGTTCACCAACATTAACAGCACCATCGTCGACCCGAAGAATTTTGATCCCGATTCATTTGTCGAGGTCCATGCCGACCATTGCATTATCCCGCCCAATTCGTTTGCTCTGGCGCGCACCGTCGAATATTTCCGCATTCCGCGCAGCGTGTTGACCATCTGCCTGGGCAAGTCCACCTACGCGCGCTGCGGCATCATCGTCAACGTCACTCCGTTCGAGCCGGAGTGGGAAGGCTATGTGACGCTGGAGTTCTCCAATACCACCCCGCTGCCCGCGAAGATATATGCCAACGAGGGCGTGGCGCAGGTGTTGTTCTTCGAAAGCGACGAGGTCTGCGAGACGTCTTACAAGGACAGAGGCGGCAAGTACCAGGGGCAGGTCGGCGTCACTTTGCCGAAGATGTAACTGGTGGCTTGTCGTAAATTTGGTTGCCGGCGGCTAAATTATCCCTTGCGGCGCTCCTGAAATCTGCGACAATCCGCGCCAATTCGTTATCCCCGCCCAAGCTGGTTATTCCTAAAGGGAGTAAACAATGAAATTCCGGTTTCCAATTATCATCATCGATGAAGACTTCCGCTCCGAGAATGCCAGCGGGTTGGGTATTCGCGCGTTGGCGGATGCCATTGAAAAGGAAGGAATGGAGATCCTCGGGGTTACGAGTTATGGCGATCTGGCCTCGTTTGCGCAGCAGCAGAGCCGTGCTTCGGCGTTTTTGCTGTCGATCGACGATGAGGAATTCGGCGGGGGTAGTGAAGAAGAAACCGAGGCCGCACTGAAAAGCCTGCGCGCATTTGTCCAGGAGATCCGTTTCAAGAACGCCGACATACCGATCTATCTGTACGGGGAGACGCGTACTTCGCGGCATATTCCGAACGATATCCTGCGCGAATTGCACGGCTTCATTCATATGCACGAGGACACGCCGGAATTCGTGGCGCGCCACATCATCCGGGAGGCCAAATCGTACCTTGATTCGCTGGCGCCACCGTTTTTCCGCGCGCTGCTTCACTATGCGCAGGATGGCTCCTACTCGTGGCATTGCCCGGGGCACTCGGGGGGCGTGGCATTTTTGAAATCTCCGGTAGGCCAGATGTTCCACCAGTTCTTCGGCGAGAACATGCTGCGCGCCGACGTGTGCAACGCGGTGGATGAACTCGGCCAGCTGCTCGACCATACCGGCCCGGTGGCTGCATCGGAGCGCAATGCGGCGCGCATATTCAATTCCGATCACCTGTTCTTCGTCACCAACGGCACCTCCACTTCCAATAAGATCGTGTGGCACTCCACTGTCGCTCCGGATGACATCGTGGTGGTGGATCGCAACTGTCACAAGTCCATCCTCCACGCGATCATGATGACCGGCGCGGTGCCGGTATTCCTGAGGCCGACACGCAACCATTACGGCATCATCGGACCGATCCACAAATCCGAATTCGAGCCGGCGAGTATCCAGAAGAAAATCGACGCGAACCCGTTCATCAAGGACAAAACCAAAAAGCCGCGTATCCTGACTATCACGCAGAGCACTTACGACGGCGTGGTGTACAACGTGGAGATGTTGAAACAGATGCTGGACGGCAAGATCGACACGCTGCATTTCGACGAAGCCTGGCTACCGCATGCGGCATTCCATCCCTTCTACAAGGACATGCATGCCATCGGGAAACATCGTCCGCGTGCGAAGGAGTCGATGATCTTCGCCACGCAATCCACACACAAGTTGCTGGCTGGCTTGTCGCAGGCATCACAGATACTGGTGCGTGAACCGGAATACCGCAAACTCAACAGTCATGTATTCAACGAAGCCTATCTGATGCACACCTCGACATCACCGCAATACGCGATCATCGCCTCTTGCGATGTGGCGGCAGCGATGATGGAGCCGCCAGGAGGCACCGCGCTGGTGGAAGAGAGCATCGCCGAGGCGATGGATTTCCGGCGCGCGATGCGAAAAGTGGATGAAGAGTTCGGCAATGACTGGTGGTTCAAGGTATGGGGGCCGGAGAAGATTGCGGACGAAGGCATCGGTTCGCGCGAAGACTGGATGCTTAAAGTCGGCGATAAATGGCACGGCTTCGGCAAGCTGGCTGCCGGTTTTAACATGCTCGACCCGATCAAGGCTACCATCATCACACCGGGTCTGAATCTCAATGGCAATTTTGACGAGACAGGCATGCCTGCCGCCATGGTCACCAAGTATCTCTCCGAGCACGGCGTGATCGTCGAGAAGTGCGGCCTGTATTCGTTCTTCGTCATGTTTACGATCGGTATCACCAAGGGACGCTGGAATACACTGTTAACCGCGCTACAGCAATTCAAGGACGACTACGACAAGAATCAGCCGATGTGGCGCATCCTGCCCGAGTTCGCCGCCAAGCACCCGAAATATGAGCGCGTTGGCCTGCATGATCTTTGCCAGCAGATCCACGATACATACAAGACCAATAACATCGCGAAAATGACGACCGAGATGTACCTGTCCGACATGCAGCCGGCGATGAAACCTTCCGACGCATTTGCGAGGATGGCTCACGATGAAATCGAGCGCGTCGAGATTGATGATCTGGAAGGACGTGTCACTGCAGTGTTACTTACACCCTATCCACCGGGTATCCCGTTGCTGATCCCGGGCGAACGGTTCAACAAGACCATCGTGGACTACCTCAAGTTCGCTCGCGATTTCAACAAGAAGTTTCCGGGTTTCGAGACGGACATACACGGCTTGGTGTCGGATAAGAACAACGGTGAACGTGTTTATCACGTGGACTGCGTGAAGCAGGACTGAGTCGGTTTGCCGGGACTGGATCAAGAAATAATCCAACCGGAAAAGTAGGGTATTTTTTGCGGTGTTCCCTTGGAGTATTTCAGCCAATGCCGTTGTGCTCCTCCATATGTTGCCGGCCCGTTATGGAGGCGTTCGTCCACTTGTCATTCCTCTCCTGGCAATCAACTTGTGCTTCATACCGCAAGCCTGCGTTGGCGAACTTCCACAGTAATAATGAATGAACTAGTTCAGGTGCGTGTAGTCTACAATTGCGGCCAGAGTGTTTGAAGTTTACTTTGGATGCGCTTCCAACCCCGGTTAGGGTGCCTGTTAATACGTCAACTGGTTTTCTCCGGCAATTTGGATCGTCTTTTGTATAACAGGTGCATGGAAATGTCGGACGTGACAGTCAAAAATAATTCCGCATTTTTGGAAAGCCATATCTCTGGAGCTGTAGAACTGCAATCAGGCTTCGGGCGTGAAATGCGCGACGCAGATTCATCCTGCGAGCATGTGTTCCGATTGGAGTATGTTTCGTACACCCCCTTCGATTTGCTGCGTAAATCTTGTGACATTTTCCTTCCAATAATTTTCGCCTTCTAGGCCAGGCAGGATGTTGCTACGCCTTATATATCTGATTTTGACTTTGTCGTATGCCAACGTCTCATGGGGCGTCGGCGAATTGGCGTTGATGCCGGGTAAAGTGATCCAGGGGCACGCCAAGCTTGAGGAAAATTGTCACGAATGCCACGTCAAGTTCGACAAGGAAGCGCAGACCGGCCTTTGTGCGAATTGCCACAAGGATGTGAAGGCGGACATCCAGAAGCATGAGGGATTCCACGGCAGGCTCAGTGAAAAGGAATGCCGGGAATGCCACACCGAACACAGGGGGCGCAATGCCAAGATCGCGGTACTGGACCCGAAAACGTTCGACCATTCAAAGACCGATTTCCCCTTGTTGGGTGCGCACCTGAAACAGGAAAAAGTGAAGTGCAAGGATTGCCACGAGGCGAAAAAGAAATACCGCGATGCGCCTTCGGCTTGCAATGATTGCCATCAAAAGGCAGACAAGCACAAGGGCAGTTTGGGCACCGATTGCAAGAGTTGCCATAACGAGCGCAACTGGAAAGAAACCAGATTCGATCACAGTCTAGAAAAAACCCGCTTTGCGCTGATCGGCAAACACATCGACGTGAAATGCGGCAAATGCCACGTCAGCCAGAGCAAATACAAGGGTGTCTCGCATGAATGTATAGCCTGCCATCGCAAGGACGACAAGCACAAGGGGCGATACGGCAAGAAATGCGAGACCTGCCATACGGCCAGAGACTGGAAAAAGATCGAATTCGATCATGATACGCAGACGAAATTCAAACTGCTGGGCAGGCATGATTTGGTGAAATGTATCAGCTGCCACAAGAAACCGCTGTTCTCCAGGGAAAAAACACTGACCGCGTGCGTCGCATGTCATCGCAAGGACGATGTGCACAAGGGTGGCTTGGGAAATAAATGCGAGACGTGCCACAGCGAACAAAAGTGGAAAACCACCAAATTCGACCATGACAAGGACACCAAATTTCCGCTGTTGGGAAAACATGTCACAACCAAGTGCGATGCCTGCCACAAGCCGGAGCTGAAGGCAGCCGCTCAAAAACTCGCCACGACCTGCATCGGTTGTCACAAGAAAGATGACAAGCACAAGGACAACTTCGGCACCAAGTGCGAGTCATGCCACAAGGAAACCGACTGGAAAACGATCAAGTTCGACCATGACCGCGATACGAAATATGCATTGAAGGGCAAGCATGAAAAGGTCAAATGCGTTTCATGCCATACGGGTAATTTGTATCAACAAAAGTTGAATCAGAATTGCATCTCCTGTCACACCAAAGACGACGTGCACAAGGATAAGCTTGGCAGACGCTGCGAAAACTGCCATAACGAAAAAGACTGGAAAGACACAAAATTTGACCATGGACGTGCCCGTTTTCCGCTGCTTGGCCTGCACATCAAAGTGGAATGCAAGAAATGCCACCAGACCAAGCTGTTTCGCGACACTCCGTCCGACTGCTATTCCTGCCACAAGCAGGACGACGACAAGGTGCACAAGCGCAGGCTGGGCACCAAATGCGAGACCTGCCACAACGCTCGGTCGTGGAAGGCATGGGATTTCAATCACGATACGCGCACCAAATTCAAGCTTGACGGCGGGCACAAGAAGCTCGATTGCTACGCCTGCCATAAAAAGGCGATGGACAGCCGTATCGTGGTACCGACTTCCTGCGTCGGTTGCCACGACAGTGATGACGTTCATCGCGGTGAATTCGGGCAACTTTGTGAGCGTTGTCATGTCACAGCAGACTTTAAGACTCTGCTCATGGGAGCAGGCGCCAGGAACCGTTAGTCACTCAGGACGATATTTCAACCGCTGGTCAGAAAAACTGGCCAAGCATTGCATACGCCTGCAACCAGATGGGTCGAATTTGAGTCGTATGGGTATTTGGTAAATGAGCCACACGGCTGAAGTTGGCGGCAGGCATGATGGATTTGGAAACCGGCGTTTGAGATTCTTTCAAGGAGCAGCAAATTGAATAAGCATAAAACTGATACTAAACTTCCGTTTCATTTCTTTTGTTTCCCCAGGCAGCTCGGCTACATCCTGGTTTTGCCGCTGATGGTGTTAGCCATCATGGGTACTGCGCGGGCTGCCGGTTCCGGCCCCATAAAATTCGACCATATCCAGACCGGTTTCAACCTGACCGGTGCGCACATTCTGGTTCGGTGCGAATCCTGCCATGTGCAAGGTGTCTTCAAGGGAACCCCGCGCGATTGCGCCACCTGTCACATGCCTGGCAACCGCTTGGGCGCCACGGCAAAACCCGAGCAGCATGTTCCAACCACTGCTCCGTGCGAAAGCTGCCATCGCACTACAGGTTGGACACCGGCTTCATTCAGTCATGCTGGTGTTGCGCCCGGTTCCTGCATGACCTGCCACAACGGCGGGATGGCGCCAGGCAAGCCGAACGGGCATGTATTCACGACATTTTCATGTGACACATGCCACCGGACCACGGCTTGGTTTCCGGCAGGTTTTAACCACATGGGCGTGGCTCCGGGTACCTGCACGACCTGTCATGGTGTGACTGCGACAGGCAAACCAAATGGCCATGTAGTTACCACGGATTCCTGCGATAAATGCCATCGCACAACGGCATGGTTGCCGGTGAGCTTTGACCACACGGGGGTCGCGCCGGGAACCTGTACAACCTGTCATGGCGTAACCGCGACAGGCAAACCAAACGGCCATATCGCGACCGCCGATTCGTGCGACAAATGCCATTCCACGACAACCTGGCTTGGAGCAGGCTACGACCATACCGGGGTGGTACCGGGTACCTGTGCGACTTGCCACAACGGCACGACGGCGACGGGTGTGGGTGGTTCGGCGACTTCCCGCTACCCCAAAGTATCCGGACACGTGCCTACGACGCTGTGGCCCTCATGCGATAACTGCCACAAGTCCACAACGACTTTTGCGAACACTAGAGTGCATGGAGTGGCCACAAATCTGAATGGCAATTGTAATCTCTGTCACGCCCACCACAACAATTCGCAATCGTGCGACAGATGCCATTCCTCCACCAGCAGGTGGGACTGATTTGAAAGGAGCTGCAGCGATGTCCTCGTCCGGACGGCATCGCTGGCCCCTGCAGGGGATCTCCTTAGGTATGTCATAGAACAGTTCGAGGTATATTTTCACTGGAACTAGCGGTCGAAGCGAAGTATTGATATAAGGATACGTATTGAAGGTCATCACCGCGCTACAAACCTTGCGAAATTTTCCGCGCGCTATTTCCTGTTTGGCTGTCGCCTTGTTGTTGAGCGGAGTTGGTATAAATACCGCCCAAGCCCATGTGATCGACCGCATCGACATCAATCGGGCGGGCGACGAGGCGGAGATCCGTATCCAGTTCGATGTGCGGATTCAATATCTACGCGAGGCATCGCTCAAGAACGGCGAGGTTCATATATTCATCAATCTGCTGGAGCCGGATCCGGACAGCGTCAGCCGTATACCGGAAGCCAAGGATTCCCCGCCGACGGATATCACCCCGCATTTTACCGTTGCCTATCCCGGGCTTGATACTTCGCTCATCATCAAATTCGACAATGAAGTCAGCTACCGCGTCCGTCCCGGTATCGATGGGCGCAGCGTCAGCATTTATACTCCTGTGATCAAATCGAAAGCCGAACCACAATCTGAAGCGGCGGCTGAAGTGATCACTCCGGAAGAAGTCGAACGGAAGGCGAAGCAGTTATTCGACAGCGCAAGCGGCGCGCTAAAGCAGGGGCAAGCCGACGTGGCGGTCGAAACGTTAAACCAGCTGCTCAACCTGCCTCCCAACCAGCAGTCTCAGGCAGCACAGGAGCTGATCGGTGAAGCGCGGGAAAAGAACGGCGAGTATGACAAGGCGCGTGTCGAATACGAGCTGTACCTGAAGCTGTACCCGGATGCTCCTGATGCCAAGCAAGTGAAGTCTAGGCTGGCGAATCTGCCGCAGGAACCTTATGCGAAGATCAAACCCCGCACACCCGCGAAGCAGACAGCTGAGGAAAGGATGATGACCTTCGGAAGTTTTTCCCAGAATTACTATCGCGGCTGGTTTCATACCGATACTGCCACCGCTAATGGTGCGAACATTGTGCTTGACAGTTTGTCCGGCACTGACCAATCGATGTTGATCTCCTCGCTGGACCTGACCGGGCGAAAACTCACAGAGAATACTGATACGCGTATCGTGGTGAGGGATGACTACCGTGCGAATTTTTTATCGAATTCAACAAATGACAATCGCCTGAGTTCATTCTATGTTGAGCAGAGCGCGCGCGACCGCAGCCATTTATATCGCGTGGGCCGGCAGCCGGGTACAACGGGCGGGGTGCTCGGACGCTTCGACGGGGCATGGATAGGTTACAGCCTTGATTCTTCCTGGCGCGTCAATGGCGTGCTGGGCACCCCGGTCAATTTCTACAATACCGATGCTGAACGCAAGACTTTTGCAGGTTTGAGCGTCGATCTGACGCGTCTGCCCGGACAGTGGAGCGGCGACGGTTATTTCATCCAACAGCGCGTAGGTTCGGTCATTGATCGCCAGGCGATCGGAATAGATGCACAGTTTTTCGATACGAAACGCAATTATCTGAGTCAACTTGAATACGACACGATGTTCAAGGCGGTCAACATCGCAATGTTTCAGGGTAACTGGACGAACGAATCCGGCGACAACTATTCCCTGCTTGCAGACCATCGGAAGTCACCTGCCCTGCAGCTGACCAATGCATTGGCGGGCCAGACCACCCAATCCATTAACGCTTTGATCGAAGCTGGCGTATCGACGGAGAGCCTGATTGCGGATGCCAAGGCATTGACCCCGACTTCCAATCTGTTGCTGGTTGGGATGACACACCCTTATTCTCCGCGATTGCGCCTAGGTGGGGATTTTCGCATCAACAATATTTCCGGAACTGGAGCAACCGCCACGCTGCCAGCTACACTCGGTACCGGGAATATATATATCCTTACAGCGCAAGCGATAGGCAACAGTCTTCTGCTAAAGAACGATCTGGGAGTTGCGAGCGCAAGCTATATCAATGCGCAGACCTATAAAGGACAGTCTTTGGCTTTTACCCAGACCGAGACGTTTGTGCAACGCTGGCGTCTGGATGTTTCGCTGCAGCTTTACAACCAAAGGGATAACCTGGATGTCCGCATGACGCGGGTCACACCCAGCCTCAAGTTGAGTTATAACATGAATGAATCGATGAGCTTCGAAGGCGAGGGGGGGGTTGAAAACACACATAACTCCGGCCCGATTACGGATGAGAAAACCAGGCGCTATTACGTCTATATTGGTTACCGGTGGGATTTCCGTTAGTCGTCAGCCCCTTCTGTCGAAAATGACGAAATGATAGGGAAAAGGATTCTTCTCATCCTGAATGTGGCTCTCGCGACCTGTTTCCCGCCACTGTTTGCTATCGAGTTCCGTGAAGTATGCGTCTCCCGGGACTTGGGCATCGATCTCGGTCAGGTAAACGCGGTCGGCGAGCGTTATCGCCTGGCGGTATAGCTCAGCTCCTCCGATCACGAAGATCTCCTCTACATCGCCACAAGCCGAGATCGCAGCTTCCAATGAATTCGCCGTGATCACTCCCGGCGGCGCATAGCCCGCATTGCGTGTCACCACCACCGACGTGCGACCCGGCAGCGGCTTGCCTATCGATTCATAAGTCTTGCGCCCCATCACGATGTGATGCCCCATCGTCAGTGCTTTGAAATGTTTAAGGTCGGCGGGCAGATGCCACGGCAGCGTATTGTTGACGCCGATCACTCGGTTCCTGGCCATCGCGACGATCAGCGACACGCGCGGCTTCATACCGCAACCGGCGCCTTGATGGCCGGATGCGGATCGTAATTCTCCAAAGTGAAATCCTCGAACTTGAAGTCGAGTATATCCTTCACATTCGGATTGATCTTCATCTTCGGCAATGGGCGCGGCTCGCGCGACAATTGCAGATGCGTTTGCTCCATATGGTTCGAATACAGGTGTGCGTCGCCGAAGGTATGCACGAAATCGCCCGGCTTCAGATTGCACACTTGCGCCATCATCATGGTCAGCAGCGCGTAGCTGGCGATATTGAATGGCACACCGAGGAAGATATCCGCGCTGCGCTGGTAAAGCTGGCAGGACAGCTTGCCGTCGGCCACATAGAACTGGAAGAACGCATGACACGGTGCAAGCGCCATCTGGTCGAGTTCTCCGACGTTCCATGCAGAAACGATGATGCGTCGCGAATCGGGATTCCCCTTGATCTGATCGACAGCCATCTTGATCTGGTCGACCACACGGCCGTCCGCGGTCGCCCACGAGCGCCACTGTTTGCCGTACACCGGGCCGAGGTTGCCATTCTCGTCCGCCCATTCGTCCCAGATACTGACACCGTTGTCCTTGAGATATTTGATGTTGGTGCTGCCCTGCAGGAACCACAGCAACTCGTGGATGATGGACTTCATGTGGCATTTCTTGGTCGTGACCAGCGGAAAGCCTTGTTGTAGGTCGAATCGCATTTGATAACCGAACACACTGGTCGTGCCGGTGCCGGTGCGGTCGGACTTTTTTGTGCCGTGGTCCAGTACATGTTGCATCAGGTCGAGGTATTGGCGCATGGAATAGCCTGTATGGTTGCTGCGTCGGCCGACGCATTTTTCAAGGACATAATGCTAGCACAGCAGGCACGCCATTCGGCGCCACCCGGGAGGTACCGGAACACATTGCCCTACTGGATAAGTCCGCTGTACAGGAAGAATGCGTATGCAGTGACGAGTCCGCCGCCGACAAATCGGGGAACGCGCCCCAGCGCGGCTATCGACAGGAAAAGAACCAGCCCGGCCCCCAGGATGATATAGGCACCCGTCTGGAATGAAGCGGGCATCCTGATTGGATTGAACACGGCAAACAGGCCGATGCACATCGGGATGCAGATATGCCCATCGCCGATCTGGGAGCTGATGACAATGTCCTGTCTGCCGATGTAAGCGTAATACAGTGCAAGGAACGCATTGGGCAAAACCATCAGTATGCCGCTGAACCAGCCGATCTTGGCGAAGCTCAAATACGGGTTGTGCGTCTTCGACACCCAGTCCACCAGATGGTCGACGGAAAAATAGGTGGCATACGCGCATGCGGCGATCAGTGCGAGGTCTACGGCGATCGACCAATGGATTCCCTTGTCGTTCCTGGCGTTGTCCTTCAGCACTTCAAACACGTGCAGTATCTGCCAGAAGACAAACAGGCCGATTAATATCATGCCGTCGTAGAAGTTGATATTCCCATCCTTGGCCAAGGCCCACAACGTTCCGGTGAACAGGAACAATGCGATCAGGGTAAAGAGGATATTCAGCCGGTTGACGAACAAGTATTCCGCGTGCTGCTTCAGTTTTTGCTTTGATCTTGTCTTGGGAATGACCGCCGTCGAGCCGAAGATCGCGGCCATCCCGAGTATGAATGTCACGTTGGTGGCATTGTTGACGATGCAGTTCTCGATCACCAATCCGCCATTGCCGGCAGACTTGCTCATGACATAGGCAAAAACAAGATTTGCGAATCCCGAACAATAGGGCATGATGAGTGTTCCGAGAACAGTCCCTTCAAAGCCCTTGCTCTCCATGACATGCAGTCGCCAGACCATTACTGCATTGGCTGCTATGAATATAGCGAGCTGCAATAATGGCTGGGCCGCATAGTTTTGAATAGTATTGATTACGATTTCACCGCTCGAGATTTTGAAAGGTCTGCAGTCCAGTTTCGTCTGCGGAATTATCCTTGCCATGATTTGCCGTAGTCAATTGCATCAGATACGTGGTCAATTGCATCTGATAGACGGTAATGCGTTGGCGAACGGCTATATCCATAGAACAATATACAACCTGCCTGTCCTGATTTGTTTGCCCTCCCGTTATTCTTGGCGCTTCCTGGCCGGATTATGTAAACTGTGACTTTTCATATCACGGAATTCTTTCAATGAACGACTCTACTAACCAGACCGCCAATGACGCAGCCGAACATATCGTGCGGCATTTTCAGGCGAAAGGATTTGACGGCATAACGGAAGCGCTTATCATCCAGATTCGTTCGAGAGGGGCGGATCGCACGGAAGTAGAGGCTGCATTCGAAGCCGCGCAAGAGCAAGATAAATCGCCACCATTACAGAAGTATTTCGAAATCCATCCCTACGGTCATTTCTCCGATTTCCGAAGCTATGACGAAGCAATGTCAGCCTTCAATTCCGACCTTACTCTGAGTCTTCGCAACGAGTTTCCGAGGGTGTTCTTCGATCCGGCACCCGTTGTGATTGATGATTCTCTGGCGAGCGGCACCAAATACGATGTGATCATGAAACTCAAAGACAATGTCGAGGGGTACGCTATTGCCGTTCTCATGAACGATCCTGAAGCTTCGTTTCTAGACTATATCGGCACACATCATGGAAAAGACTGGCAAGAAATTATGGGCGATTTTGAAATCGCGACCGCATCGCTGGGGGATGAAATCAATCTGAACTAAGGCGTCAGGCAGATTAGTTCCTATCAAGCGCCGATCTATTGAATTCACACAGACGATTTTCGGAGTACCATGATGTCGCTTGCCCAACTGACTTATTCCAAAACCCTTTCCGCATCCCATCAGCTGATCGTACTTGCCAAAGGCAAGACCATGTCCGTGGATCTGCCCCACAGAGATTTGCTGGCTGCTGTGTTGAAGCGACGCAAAGTGGGGTTTGAGGAACTTGCAAAGTCCCCAATCGCGGCGAATGCAGAGGACGGGACGCTGGTTGCCTGGATGATGCTGAATACGGACCAGAATGCTTTCTCGCAGCAGGTGCTGGTGCGCAAAGCCCTGCAGTTGTTGCTGGATGAGCAGCCGGAAGCGCTGGGTATTGCTGTCTCGGGAGCAAATGCGCAGCTCGCCGCGGAACTTGCAGTGTATGGCGCATGGGTCAATGGTGCGCTGTTGCCGCTGCACAAGAGCAAGAACAAGCGCAAGCCTTTACGTAAGATCGTGCTGACCGGCGGTATCGATCGCAAACCATTCGACGCGTTGCGTGCGCAGGCCGAAGGAAATCTGCTGTGCCGTTCCCTGACCGTGCTCCCGCCTAACGAGCTAACACCCGGTCTGTACCGCAAACGCGTCAAAGACCTCGCCAAACAGAACGGATGGCAGCTCAAGGAATTCGACCTGAAAACTTTGCGCAGGATGGGCGCGGGGGCATTCACAGCAGTCGCACAGGGCAGTCACGACGAAGATGCCGCGATCGTACATCTGTCCTACAAATATCCCAAGGCGAAGCAGACCGTTGCGCTGGTCGGCAAGGGCATCTGCTTCGACACCGGCGGACACAACCTCAAGCCCGCGCGCTACATGCACGGCATGCACGAGGATATGAACGGTTCTGCGGTCGCGCTCGGCATCTTGTTCGCTGCGACGCTTCAAAAGCTGTCAGTCAACATCGATTGCTGGCTTGCGATCGCGCAGAACCACATCAGCCCAAAAGCGTACAAGCAGAACGATATCGTCAGGGCGCTGAACGGCACGACGATAGAAGTCATGCACACCGATGCCGAAGGACGCATGGTGCTGGCCGATACACTTACGCTGGCTTCGCGCACCAAGCCAGACCTGCTGATCGATTTCGCCACACTCACCGGCAGTATGCATGTTGCGCTCGGGACGCGCTATAGTGGCGTGCTGGGCAACCGCGATAAATTACTGCAACTGGCCGTGCAGACCGGACAACAAAGCGGCGAGCGGCTGTGTGCGTTCCCAATGGACGAAGATTACGAAACGGCACTTGAATCAAAAGTCGCCGACATCAAGCAATGCACGCTGGATGGCGAGGCCGATCACATTCTCGCGGCGCGATTCCTGAAACGTTTCCTTGAGCACGATGTGCCGTGGCTGCATGTGGATTTGTCCTCCAGCCGCTGCGAGGGCGGCTTGGGCGGTGTTGCGAGTGATGTAACGGGGTTCGGTGTAGGGTGGGGGTTGCGGATGTTGCAGGGAAAATAGTGGTTAACGCTATTTCTGCGTATGTTCAGATTGCATTCGTCACGGAGCGGCAGATTTAGTTAATTGAATTTGATTGTTGGAATCAGCCGGATGTCACAATCCGGAGTCCGCGGATATTGCCTTGAACTGCTGCTGCAATAACGCACCATATCGAACAAACCTGTAAATTCCGTTGGATCCTATAAGACGTTATTGGATGGTAAGATACTTATCGGATTTACGCGACGCACCACAATGCGATCAATTGACAGTTTGCATGTTGAATCGCGCTTGCGTTAGACATCAGCCATCCCTACAGTTAAGATAATCGTTGATATTATGCGCAGCAATCCACCGGAGGAAGGTACTTTAAATGGTTGATCGAGTAACAAGTCTTTTTGCAGGTGTTCTTGGAGTGGATGAGAAGTCACTGAATGATGCCAGTTCGCCCGATAATGTTTCCGAGTGGGATAGTTTGGCCGCCATGCATTTAGTCGCAGAAATCGAAGAGGTTTTCAGTATCGAGCTCAGCACGAGAGACATCATGAGGATGCAAACGATAGGCATAGTCAAGAGCGTTTTGATCGAGAAAGGGATCTCGGAACGGGATATTACGTGACTAGCAATCGCTCCCCGCAATACTTGAAACAGATATTGCGCTCAGACCAGAAGCCCAAACCCTCTGAGACAACATCCATATATCTGGCGGGGAGTATCACTCTGGATCCGCTAGTACCGTATATTTGCGGTCATTTGCTGTTAGAAGGGGTCTCAGCCAATATCGAGGTGGGCCCGTATAATCAGATACTTCAGTTCTGCCATCAGCCCGAGACATATATCGATTTGGGTGCCCCACCCGATGCGATCTGTTTGATCTGGAGAATTGAGGACTTATTCCCAACCGCGCTTGAAAGGTCTCTTGTTGAAGGGCGTGTATCCGATGAGTTAAAGGCCGAGCTAGACAGTCTCATCGAGGCTCTGGCGCGACTTTTGAAACGGTACTCCGGCATCATTATCGTCACTACCCCGCCATATCCGCAGCGTCCCGGGTTTTCTACAGAGGAAGTTGGTCAGGGACTGCTTGGTGGAAATATTTATCAGAATATCTCCGCGTACTGGTTGCAGCAGATTGCTTCTCTGCCGCAAATACAATCGCTTGACCTGCAGGCATTGATTCTGCAGCACGGTATTGCCTCGGCTCATGATGCCAGAAAATGGTACATGTATCGCCAGCCGTATCGAGAAAGTTTCCTGGCCGAGATTGCGTGGATGATCTCAAGAATTATTCTTGCGCAGAAACGTAGCCCTCGGAAGTGTATCGTACTGGATTGCGACAATACCTTGTGGGGCGGAATCGTCGGAGAGGATGGTATTACCGGAATTCAACTCGGGGAAGACTTTCCTGGCAGGGCTTATCGCGATTTTCAGAGTTTGTTAAAGCATCTATATCACCGCGGCATTCTCCTTGCCATAGCAAGCAAGAACAATTCTGAAGATGTGTTTAACGTGTTCGACAAACATGATGCCATGGTATTGCGGCGAGAACACATCGCCTGTTTTGAAATCGGCTGGGATTCGAAAGTAGAAAGCCTTAAGCGCATTGCCGATGCATTGAATATCGGCACCGACAGTCTCGTGTTTGTCGATGACAACAAGAAAGAGGTCGACGAGGTCGAACAGAGGCTTCCCGAGGTTGCTTGCTTGCTCGTGCCTGACGAGATTGCATTTCTTCCGGAATTCCTGGGTGCCACCGGCTTGTTCGATCAGATGCAGTTGACCGAAGAAGACCGTAACCGCTCCAGAATGATTCAGGCAGAACAAATGCGTGAGACCAAGAAGTCGTCGCTTACCGAAGAAGAGTTTAAAAGCAGCCTGGATCTGAAAGTTTCTGTTTTCGAGGTGGAACCCCAGCATATTGCACGGGTGACGCAGCTTGTTAACAAAACGAACCAGTTCAATCTGACAACAATCCGCAGATCGCAAAGCGAAATCGAGGAATTGGCAAGGTCGGCAGAACATCGCGTGTTCGCGACCGAGGTAACCGACAAATATGGAGAGTACGGATTGGTCGGTGTGGCCATCCTCGCACAAAGGGAAGCAGGCGCCTGGTTGATCGACACCCTTTTGTTAAGTTGTCGCGTGCTGGGGCGCGATGTTGAAACTGCATTTCTCTCGGTCCTTGCCGATGTTGTTTTGTTAACAGGCGGAAGTGAGTTAATAGGCCGCTTTATCCCCACATCAAAGAATCTACAGGTCGAAAGCTTCTACACCAGGCACGGATTCCAATACAATACTTCGTCCGGAGACTGGCACGCAGAAGCGGCTCTTGTCAGAACACTCATGCAAGGCTTGACTTGCAAGATATCACTCCATGTGCGACAAGGAAGTGAGTCAAATATTGAAAGTTACTGATGAACACTTCGTTGTTTGCTTCCTACAACTATTTCTTTGACTTTTTCTCTCTCGCGCTATTGAGTTTACCCCTGTATTTTGCATTGCCATCGCCAGTAATGCGCAGATGGTTGCTGACATTTACTGGGATGTACCTTCTATACTTTATCGCGCCGAGATTATTGCTGTTCTATTTGATCTTTTGGGGCATGACTTATCTGCTTCAAAACTTGGTTGCGCGATTCTCGAAAGGACGTTTTGCCCTGCCAGTATTACTCGCTACGATATTGGTGATCCTTTCGCCGATGCTTTTATGGAAGATCATAGGTAATGATTTTGTGGTGTTCTTTAATCTGATCACCAATCAAGGAGTGCAAATACTTTCGGAATGGCTTTGGGAAGTCGACTTGATCCGCAAGATAATTATCCCTCTAGGGATTTCTTTTGCTGCATTCCGTGCGGTGGACCTGCTCATCAAAACATACGTTGGCAGGATATCCACGTTGTCATTCGATCGGGTCTTCTTTTACGGATTTTTTCCGCCGGTCCAGATGGTTGGCCCTATCATTGAATATGAAGAAATCCAGCTTCAGGGAGATAGTCGGCTTCCTTTCGATCCGCAGGATTTCTTTGAGGGCTGCAAGCGGATAGCTTCGGGCTTTTTCAAAATATTTCTCCTAGCATACTGGCTTAGAGAAAGTGCAAATATCTTTGGGTCATACAGCACTAACCATGTATGGAAAAATTGGGCTGACCTGTTTCTGTTTACCTGGAATTTCTATTTCAACTTCTCGGGCTATTCAGATATAGCTATAGGCTCAGCTCGCTTGTTCGGGTTTGTGTTGAAGGAAAACTTTTCATACCCATACTTCAAGCGCAACATCCAGGAATTCTGGAACCATTGGCATATGAGTCTGACACGGTTTGCTCAAAGGAACATCTTTGTCCCGCTTGGCGGGTATCGGCCTCATACCCAGCACCGAGCGATCATGGCGACCATGATGGTGATTGCTTTGTGGCATGACATAACCTGGTCATTGGTACTCTTTGGTCTATTCCACGGTATCGGGCTTATTGTTCACCGCTTATACACGGGCGGTGTTAAGCGGGCCTCGGTGCCGCGATGGCATGACCATGCTTCTAGACTGGCCACCTACCTATATTTCTCTATCAGCTTTCCTTTGTTGTTTTTGCCCGTCAACAAACTGCCAGGGTTTTATTTGTCTTTGATCGGTTTGCAAGGATGAACTTCATGCCTTTCATGAAACCGTATCAGCCCACTTTGTGGGGGATATTGCGGATAGCGGTGTGGGCATGTTTGTTTCTCTATTTGTTTGGCATTTTTTTACCGGAGCCACAACCCACCAGGACAGATCCTGTTGACACCGGGCGGCCTGACGTTGTCCCAATGAAATTGGAAGAAGGTGATCTCAAGTGGGTACGAAAGAAACCGGAGTTGCCAAGCAACCATGCAACGATTGCCTGGGTTGGCGATTCATCTGCAAAAGTGAGCGGTTTCGACCCGATAACTAGGACGAGGGTAATCCAAGCGCTTCCTACCCAAGTCATGAATTTGCTCGACAGAAATTACAATAACAAATTGAACATGTTGTTTTATTACACATTGGCTCGCAGGGAAGCAGAGACTTATGCACTATTGCTTGAAGCGATTTCTCAGAAACCTGATGCTATTGTGGTGACATTGAATCCTTTCTGGGTCTACAACCAATATGCGATAGCTCAGGCCGATAGTCTTTTTGGTACGACCCTGAATAATCGCGGATTGAATCTGGATCACTTGATATTTTCTTCTCTACTCGTATATCCAAGGGACACGGTATATAGTCTTGTTGGGAACTCCTTCCGTTTGTTTCGCGACAATTTGGGGTATCACCGCTTGTTTGTGCACGATGCTTCTACATCCGCAATCCGGACATCTTCAGAAAAGCCGGATAAATTGATGGATGTCTATTTTAAATATCCCTTGGACTTTTGGTTGGATATGGGCGGGAAATGGCATGGAGACCGTGTGCGGAAATTGATGAGGGTTTCGAATCCTGAAAGGGCATACTGGAATCAGTATTTTCTGAGGCTGGAGCTTGAACGTTTATCGGAGTCAGGAATTCCTACGTTTATCTATTTGGCTCCAGTCAGCCCAGAGTTGATGACGGATCAGGCGGATGCCGATGGCTACTTTGCGGTCTTGAATGCATTACAAAATCAATTTGCAAATTCACCACCCAATATCAAGTTTGAATTGAGGATACCTCCCGAAATAACCGCCTCGATCAAGTTTGGGGATCTATACCATTATTCGGACTCTGGTATGTTGCCAGATTTTATTGCTTCGCAAATTCAGAACACACTGGGAGTTAACATTGAAAAAATATCTCATTGAAATGTGCTGGGGATTCTACTTTGCATTGTCTATCGGAATTGCGACTGTTGTATCCGTGCAAGATATACCTTTCGTTTATCAGGGCTACTGAAAGTTTGATTACCTAGGTGAAAAGAATGAATCTTGAAAATGATTTCAAAGGACTGGTAAGCGAAATGGTTGCGTGCGTGGCAGCCGAGAACCCCATGCACAAAAAAAATCTGGAGGTGGCTTTGGCACGTATAAGCGCTGAAGAATCCGAGCAACTCGGGCGCTATATTGCATATTGCATCAACTCGGGTTTAAGTATTCCGTATTTGGTTGAGTCTTACCTTACGCTTGTCTATGACACCCTAAAGGAACAGATATATTTCCAAAAGCATGGAAAGTACCGCCACTCCTGCTACGAGGATGTGGCAAACGATGTCTATTTAAATGAGCAATACATGGCAAAGTACATGTATGGCTTGGCAGTTGCACTCTATTTGTGGCCAGGCCTGCTGGAGATATACCGGTTCTTTTCCCGTACTCTGCCCCGCGATAAAAGGGGCAGGTACCTGGAGGTCGGACCCGGGCCTGGAACAAATATGATGTTTGCTATGCAAATGACTTCGTATGACAGCTTTTACGGGATCGATATAAGCGAAACCAGCATCAAGATGACAAAGAGCATAATTGAGTACAGCCTTCCCAGGGCACGAGCTGCATATGAATTGGAGCAAAATGATTTCTTGAGCGCTGCTCCGCCCCGTGATAAATATGCGTGTATTGTGATGGGCGAAGTGCTGGAACATGTAGAACAACCGAGCTTGTTTCTTCGCAAGATCACAGAAATGGCCCGTGATGATGCATTTATCTTTGTCACCACATGCATCAATACGCCTGCCATAGATCACATCTACCTTTTCGAATCAACGGAGCAGGTTGCCCAAATGATACGGGATAGCGGCTTGCGGATTCAAAACGAGCTTGTCTTGCCATATGAAGGGATGTCTCTGGAGAATTGCATGAAGGAGCGTCTTCCTGTGAATGTGGCCTATGTTCTCGCGAAGCAATAGCATGCCGATACGCGATATCGAATTTCATCATTTCGGCCTGGCTGTACGAAAAGAGGAAGCCGCGTTCAAGTTTCTGTCGGAGATGGGTTATGAACTTGGCTCACGGATTTACGATCCCGAACAGAACGTACATGTCCGAATGTGTGTCTCATCAAACATGCCGGATGTCGAACTTGTAACACCCGGTAATGGGCCAGGCCCGCTTGATGCAATCTTGGCGCGGAGTCCGGAGATGTTTTACCACCTTTGTTATCAGACGAACAACTTGGCCAAATTGTTGGAAAGTTTCGAGAAACAGGGGATCAGGTGCCATTGCGTGGCTCCAAGAAAGCCGGCCATCCTGTTCGATAACAGATTCGTTTCTTTTTACAATCTGCCTGGATTTGGGATAATTGAAATATTGGAGTCGATCAGCGCCTGAGTCCTGACTTTTCCAAGAATGAATCGATACTGATTCACTGGGCACTTCCCGGCCTCATGATTTTGTCTCTCGTGTTTGACTAGAGGCGGGCAGGCTGTTGCGACCATGTGGTCGGGTTGGGTTGTAGAAAACATCTCGATATAATCGAACGCATCCCGCCCTCCCGCTTCACGTTCATTATCATGACCACCCGCATCTGTTTCATACGCCATGGCGAGACCGACTGGAATGTCGAAAAGCGCATCCAGGGTCAAACCGACATCCCGCTCAATGAAACTGGGCGTAGCCAGGCGCTGGCGATGGCTTTCAACGCCGCTCACCATGATTTCATCGCGATTTACAGCAGTGACCTGAGCCGCGCTTATGAGACCGCGCAGATGGTGGCGGCAAGACGGGGGCTGGATGTAAATCAAATGCCTCAGCTACGTGAGCGGCATTTTGGAATATTCCAGGGTGTCACCGCGGACGAGGGGATGCAGCGCTATCCCTGGGCATATGTTCACTACAAGGCGCGCGATCACGATTACGATTTCGAGACTGGCGAGAGCCTGCTGCAATTTTCGGAACGCATCACTCTCGCGGTAGATAGTCTGGCCAGACACCACGGCGGCCAGACGATCGCGGCGGTCTGTCATGCCGGCGTGCTCGACATCGTCTATCGCAAAGCCACCGGCAGGCCGCTGCATACCCCGCGCGATTTTGTAATACCGAATTGCGCGCTCAACTGGTTTCGTTTCGATGGCAAGGCCTGGCATCTTGAAGCATGGGATGACCACCATCATCTCGCCAAGGTGCTAATGGAATCGCCAGAATGACGGGTCAGGATCTTCGATTGGTATTGTTGCGGCACGGCAACAGCGAATGGAATCTGAGCAATCGCTTTACCGGATGGACGGACATACCCCTGAATGATGATGGATTGAAACAGGCCGTCTCAGCCGGCCAACGGCTTGCTGCCGAGGGTATATCATTTGATGAGGTTCATACCTCGGTTATGCGGCGCACACGACAGACGGCCGACTGCTTACTAGCCGCCTTAAGCCAATCATTACTGCCGCGCTTTTCGACTTGGCGCTTGAACGAACGCCACTACGGCCAGTTGCAGGGCATGGACAAACAGGCGATTTTTACGATCTGGGGAGAACAATCATCGCGCCGCTGGTGGCGCGGCTATTTCGAACCACCGCCGCCGCTCGACATGGACGATCCGCGTCATCCGCGTTTCGATCCGCTCTATGCTGAACTCGATCCGATGATTCTGCCATGCAGCGAGAGCCTGTCCGATTGCCAGCGTCGCCTGCTTCCCTATTGGCATGAGGTTCTGGCGCCGCGTATCGCTGCGAACCGTAGGCTGCTTGTGATCAGTCACGGCAACACACTGCGCAGCCTGGCGATGTATCTGGAAAAAATACCGCCCGTCGAGATCGAAAGAGTGGAGATCCCTTCGGGTGTGCCGCTGGTATATCGATTCAACAAGGTCCTTGAGGTGGTCGGGAAAACGTGGATGGAGTAACGGCTTGTTCGAAATGTCCAGTCACAATGGAAAATTCAGGCACCGGGTTCGAATATCAGTGATCTATCTAAAACATCAAGGTTGGTGTACTGGCTTTATTCGATCCGATGCAGACCCACTCTACCTGTACTTGCTATGGGCTGTGATACTCCAACGCAAGATCGCATTTGAAATGACGGATTCATCTATTTGAAACGAGAAAAATACTTCGGCTTGTACTATCATTAAAGCGCTGAAACGTAACAAGTGGGGGACGTATATCGATCATCCTCCTATCGTGAATCTGCGTGACCATTTTGCAAAAATACATAATGCCGCTCCGATTTTTGTCAGGTGACTTCAGCTTCGCCATTTAACATCCCGGTTAGCTTAATCCAGTAAAGAGGTCTTCATGGAAATTGAATTCGACAGCGTCATCTCGCGTATCGGGACATCCAGCCTCAAATACGACGAGCGGTTGAATTTTTTCGGAACAAGCGATGTCTTGCCATTGTGGGTGGCGGATATGGATTTCGCTGTTCCCGCCGCAGTGCGTGATGCGCTGATGGCACGCGCGGCGCATCCTGTCTATGGCTACACCGTTTACCCCGAATCATTGTATGAAGCGCTGATGGTCTGGTTGGAAGGTCGGCATGCCTGGCGGGTGGAACGAGACTGGATCGTTATGTGTCCAGGAGTAGTCCCTTCGTTGCATGCAGCCATCATCGCGTTGAGCAAACCGGACGAAAATGTGATCGTGCAACCACCGGTTTACGCGCCATTCCTTGCCGCCCCGAAAAGTGTCGGGTGCCGATTGCTACTCAATCCGCTCAAATTCGAGGATGGCCGTTATCGATTCGACCTGGAACATTTCGAGCGATGCGCGATTGAGGGTGCGCGGCTGTTGATGCTGTGTTCTCCGCACAATCCGGTCGGCAGAGTGTGGCAGCCGGATGAATTGCAGGCTTTGCTCGAAATCTGCCGGCGTTACGATGTCTCCGTGGTGACGGACGAGATCCATGCAGACCTGATCTATCCCGGCAGGCATCACACACCGTTGGCCAAGCTGGGCGACGGCACAATGAAGATCATTACTGCCATTGCACCCAGCAAGACTTTCAACATTCCGGGCTTGGGTTGTTCTGTCCTGGTTGTACCGGATGAAAAGGACCGAAGAGCCATAGCAAAAGCATTTGGCACACTGCATGTAGGAGCGGCAAACCCGTTCAGCATCGTCGCGTTCGAGGCTGCATACCGCGGGGGAGTCGAATGGCTGGATCGCCTGTTGGTGTATCTCGAGGAAACCTGTCTATTCGTGCGCACATACATACAGCAGCATTTGCCGCTGATAAAACCGATAGCGCCCGAAGGCACATATCTGCTGTGGCTGGATTGCCGGGCGATGAATCTGAACGACAAGCAGCTCGAGCGTTTCTTCATTGAGGCGGGCGTGGGGCTGAGCGCGGGAACAATCTTCGGCGAGCAGGGAAGCGGTTTCATGCGCATGAACATCGGCGCCCCACGCAGTGTGATAGCCGAGGCGCTGGAAAAAATCGCAAGTGCAGAGCGAATGCGGAGGTGATGGTGTGTCAGCGACCTGGCTGATGCAGGCGCTGCGGTTCAGAAGCAGAGAGGCTCAAATAGTGAACATTGAACAAGCCGTCACGATCGGACCACAGCATTTTCGGATGCCAACCCGCTTTACGCGCCAGTTGCTGAAACTCATGCGCGGTATATTTGTATGAGTTTTCGGTGTGGATCGTTTCGCCTTCGTCAAAATGAAAAACTTCGTCATCCAGACAGATATTCTGGCTATGCTGGCTGACCAGGTGCATCTCTAACCGTCCCAAGGCTGCGTTGTAAAAGGCATAGTGCGCAAAACCATCAGGCTCAATCCGTGCACCGAGTTCACGCTGCATGCGCGCAAGCAAATTCAGATTGAATGCGGCGGTATAGCCGGCGGTATCGTTGTAGGCGGCATTCAGTATCGCGGGCGATTTTTTGCTGTCCACACCGATCAACATTGCACCGTCGGTGCCGACCATTTGTTCAGCATGATGCAGTAGTTGTATGGCCTCGCTAGGTGTGCAATTGCCGATGGACGACCCGGGAAAAAAGACAACGCGCCTGCGGCGGCCCGCATATCTATCGAGGTTCACGCCGGACAATCGGGTGTAGTCTGCGCACAGCGGGTGCATGCGTATATCTGGGAACATCTTGCTGAGTCGCCTGGTGCTTGGCAACAAAAGCGGTTCGCATATATCTATTGGCACATACGCCGCTTCGCTGGACAGATGCCGGAGCAACAACGGCGTCTTGCCGGCGCTGCCGCTTCCGAGCTCGATCAACACGCAGGAGCGGCCTATCCGCTCGGCCATTTCCGCGCCGAACTCGTCAAGGATGCCGGTTTCGGTGCGAGTCAGATAATACTCCGGCGTGGTGCAGATCAGATCGAACAGTTCCGAACCGCGCGCGTCGTAAAAGAACTTGGGCGGAATCGAACGCGGCCGCAGACGCAGGCAGTTGAGAACAGTGCCGCGTAACTCGCCCTCGTCCAGATTGACCTGCAACACGGGAGATTCGGCGCGCATCAAGCATCCTCCGCAAGGCGCAGACCGGAAAACATCCACCGGTCAGGAGGCCTGAAAAAGTTGCGGTAACTGGCGCGTATGTGATCTTGTGCCGTGACGCAACATCCGCCGCGCAATACCATCTGACCGCTCATAAATTTGCCGTTGTATTCGCCCAGCGTGCCCGGCAGGGGACGAAATCCCGGATACGAAGAATATGCACTTTGCGTCCATTCCCACAGATCACCGTACAACTGGGTGAGGCCGGACTGATGCGCGGCTTGCGGATGCAGCGTTCCGGATTCAAGAAAATTTCCAGTGATCGGCAAGTTTGCGGCGGCATGTTCCCATTCCGCTTCGGTAGGCAATCGTTTGCCCGACCAGCGTGCATAGGCATCCGCCTCGAAATAGCTCAGGTGCGAAATCGGTTCTTGCGGATTCAATGGCCGCATGCCGGACAATGTGAATTGCTGCCAGTCGTTTCTTTCCTGTATCCAGTACAGGGGTGCAAACCATCGCTGGGTGTTGACGGTGTGCCAGCCATCGGACAGCCAAAGTTCGGGACGTTGATAGCCGCCATCCGAGATAAAGGCTAGATATTCTTCGTTGCTTACCAATCGGCTTCCGAGCCGGTAATCCTGCAGCAAGGTCCGGTGTCTGGGGCGTTCGTTGTCGAAGGAAAACCCCATGCCGTCATGGCCGATCTCAACGATTCCGCCCTTGTACGCCTGCCAAATCATGGGTGGCGCTGACGAAGAGGGATTGGCAACGTCGCGGTAAACAGGTTTGAGCGGGTTGATGAAGAAATTGTATTTCACATCCATCAACAGCAATTCCTGGTGCTGGGTCTCGTGTTCGATGCCCAGTTCTATCCGCGCGAGGATGTCATGCGCCGATTGACGCGGCAGATCATTAAATAGCGCCAGCAGTGCTTCATCGACATGCCCTCGATAACGGTAGATATCTGCCACTGTAGGGCGCGACAGCAGACCGCGCTGGTTACGCGGGAAAAACGTCCCTGCCGTTTCGTAATAGGAATTGAACAGATGCGCGTAAGTCTCGTCGAAGACACGATAACCAGGCGCAAAGGGAAGCAGGATGAAGGTCTCGAAAAACCAGGTGGTATGCGCAAGATGCCACTTGGGCGGACTGACAGACTCGCAGGCCTGGATGACATGGTCCTCGGTCTCCAGCGGTTTACACAGCGACTCGGTGCGAACGCGCACCGCATGCAGGCGCTGATACAGTGTTTCCGCCGCTTTGTCAGACCGGACATGTGGTATCTGCAAATCCATGGGCTATTCTTCCACCTTAACGCCATGCCAGAAGGCGATGTGATTTCTGAGGTTTGCCGCCAAGCTGTAGGGATCGGGGTAATACCAGGCGGCATCGTCATTCACCTGACCGTCCACCACCACATCGTAATAACTCGCGATGCTTTTCCACGGGCAAGTGGTATGCGTGTCGCTCGGACGCAGATAATCGTGCTTTACTGCGGTGAGCGGGAAATACACGTTCCCTTCGGCATGTTCAATCTCATTGACAGGTACTTCGGCGATCACCTGATTGTTCCATATCGCTTTGGGCATGATTTCCTCCAAATGGGATAAAGAGTATGCAATGAAAATTCGTGACCAACCTTTTCACGTTGCTCGCATCATGCAACGCAAAGCTTACAACAGACGAGCAGTATTAACTACCATGATACCGACACGAGTATTCGCCGGTAAGTTCCACTCATGGACAAAAGCAGCGAGCTTCAATGGTCTGTATTATGATTTGCATGACGTCAAACCAAAATGCGGTGACCCGATGACCGACACAGCTGTTACTTCTTCGGAAACATGGCCTGACCTGCCGCTCGATGCCTGGAGCGAGACCTGTGCGACGTTGCACATGTGGTTCCAGATCGTCGGCAAGATACGTCTCAAACAGTGTCGCTGGGTGAATCATTCCTGGCATGCCGCACTCTATGTGACGGCCAAAGGGCTCACGACCTCGCTGATCCCGCACGACTCGCGTAACTTCCAGATCGATTTTGACTTCGTCGATCATCGCCTGACGATACAGACCGGCGACGGCGGCTCCGCCGGTTTTGCGCTCGAACCGCAATCGGTGGCCGATTTCTACAAACACCTGATGGAGGAGATGCGAAAGCTTGGCCTGGATGTCAGTATTTCGCTTAAGCCGAACGAGGTTGCCGATCCGATATCCTTCGACCAGGACGAGATCCACCGTACCTATGATAGTGAGTACGCCAAAAGATTCTGGCGCATCCTAATGCAGGCCGACCGCGTGTTCAAAATATTTCGCGCCCGCTTCATCGGGAAATGCAGCCCCGTGCATTTTTTCTGGGGATCTCCAGACCTTGCCGTCACGCGGTTTTCCGGCCGCAGAGCTCCCGAACATCCGGGCGGCATCCCGAATCTTCCTGATTGGGTGACACGGGAGGCCTATTCGCACGAAGTGAGCAGCTGTGGATTCTGGTACGGCGGAGGCACAATGCCCTATCCTGTATTCTATTCCTACGCGTATCCAGAACCGGCCGGTTTTTCAAGCGCACCAGTTTCTCCGCGTGAGGCTTTCTATAGCAATGATCTGCACGAATTCATATTGCCGTATGACGCCGTCCGTAAATCAATGTCCCCCGACGATACGCTACTCGAGTTCCTGCAATCCACGTATGAAGCAGCGGCTAATCTGGCAAATTGGGACCGCAAATCTCTGGAATATGTACGCGATCCAAGAGCTGAATGAATCATGAGACTGAGTTAGGTTTGGGATGAACGTTTTGCCTGTCTCAAGGTAAAGTAAAGATAGATGAAATGTCTGCCAAGTCCCGTTACAGACTTACATTGTGAAATTGCGGACATTTCATCGTATTTTCAATGATACTCAACCCCGTGCTTCTCTTCGTCTCTCGGGCCAGTAGTAATTGTTTGCCTTTCTTCTCTCAGGGCCATAATAATTGCTTTCCTTCTTATTGTTGTTGGCCAGAAATATGTTGCGTGCATACTGTGACATATATGTAACAGTTATATTGGTGAAGATAACTATAAGAATTTCGATGATTGTTAAATTCAAAGGAATGCCATACATTAAGAACGCAATGGCTTGGAGAACAATTGATAACAAAACTGCAGCAGCAATCAGATGCTTTTGTTCACCATAAAAGGCAATCATGAAGAGCGGGATGAAATATAGCACCTGTAAGGATTCTTGATATCCGACTTCCACATCTAGTAAAAATATCAAGCATATCGCTAAATAACTAAGAATTGAGACAATATGATTCGGAATGGCACGCGGATTGAATATGCGATTTATGATAGTGGGCGACATTTTGATTTATTACGTTCATTTTGGATGTGCATAAGCCATTACTTAACCCAGCAATATTTATACCAACAAACCGTAAGACTTAAATAGATACGCCAAATAGTTACTTGAAAATAATTCTTCTATTCGAGTATCAATTCAAATATATAAAAATTGATAATTTCTGAATAATTATTCCATAAAGTGAGAATAAATTTGTGGAATTAGCGCAACCTGAACAACCTCAAAGGCAGAGACCATGAAAAAACTACTTCTAATATTAGTGCTGTCATCTGTAAGCACGAGCGTGATGGCTGAATGGACTTTGGTAGGTGGAGAAAATGATTCCACCAGTTACGCAGACTTGTCCACGATAAACAAGAATGGCGACATTGCAACTATGTGGGTTTTGGAAGACCTGAAAACCGCGAAGGGTAATTCTGGTGAAAGGTATGTATCTACAAATGCTCAATACGGGTACGATTGCAAAGAAGAAAAATTTAGAACGATGGCATTTTTCAATATGAGCGAAAAAATGGGGAAAGGCAAGGTTGTAAAATTTTTCGTTGCCAAATCTATTGAATGGGAGCCGATTCCGCCCGGCAGTGTGACATATACTCTATGGGGTATTGCCTGCGTGCGGCACGAATTAATTTCATGATCCGCACCTTCCCGCTAGTTTTACTGTTCACCCTTTCTTCTTCTGCATGGCAGTTTGATTTACCTGGCCCGATGCTTATACCAGTTGCTATCAATCCCTACGTAACTCAAATGACTCCTTTAGGCGGCACATAGCGTACATACATCATTATCTCTGATTTTCAAATATTATAGAGATATCGAACAGTCGGAGACATACTGGCTTTAATGTCGATCCAATTGTCCTGTTCAGGAGTTATTCACCGGCCTGAAGGATCACAGGCACCTCGCGGCTTTTCCCCTGCCGTAGTACGGTCAGCCTGATTTTGTCGCCCACCCTGAAGTCATCCAATCGCGCGACCAGTTTGCTGACGCTGTCCACCGGTTTGCCTTCGATCGCGGTGATGATGTCACCCGGGATGATGCTGCCATCGCGCGTGGTGATCACTCCATGCAATCCTGCCGCGGCGGCGGCTGTGCCGTGTGGAACATTCAGTATCACGACGCCCTTGATCTGCAGCAGATCGGTCAGTCGCTGGTTGATGTCTTCATCAATGCCTATACCCAGTGCAGCGCGAGTATATTTGCCTTTGCTTATCAGTTGCGGCACGACACGGTTGACGGTATCCACCGGCACCGCGAAGCCGATGCCCGCATTGGCGCCGCTCGGGCTGTAGATCGCGGTGTTGATGCCGATCAATCGCCCGGCGGAATCGAGCAGCGGTCCTCCGGAATTGCCCGGGTTGATCGCTGCGTTGGTCTGGATCAGATGTTCGACCGTGTTGCCGTTCTCTTCGGTCAGCGAGCGGTTCAGCGCGGAGACGATGCCGTTGGTCAGCGTCCAGTCCAGGCCGAACGGATTGCCGATCGCAAACACTTTCTGGCCGACCCTGAGGTCGTGGCTGGTGCCGATGGGCAGCGGCGGCGAAAACTTCTGGCTTACTTTGATCTTCAGCACTGCGATATCGTGCAACTGGCTCGAGCCGACCAGCGTGGCCTGGTAATCCTTGCCGTTGGAAAGCCGTACCGTGGCCTCGCTGGCATCTTCGATGACATGGTAGTTGGTGACGATGTGCCCGTATTCGTCCCAGATGAACCCTGAACCTGTACCGCGCGGAACAGACATAATGTCGCGCGACCATAAGTCCTGCACTTGCGCACGGGTGGTGATGTAGACCACCGAGTTGCGGGAATTTTCGAACAGCCGGATGTTTGCTTTTTCGTCTGCAAAGAGTTCCCCGCGCGGTGTGACCGGGCGGGGTTGTGCAATGGCACCGTCGGCATGCGGAATTATGTTCAGCATACTGAGCAAGCCTAGAAATATCGCGCCAATCAGAGCGGCACGGAACAGGCGTAAATACAGCGGCACAGTATTTCTGCGCATATCACTCTCCTTCGCTTGCGGAGATTGGGGTAAATGCCAATGTTTTCAAGAAATGATTGAATTATCCAATCACATTGAATCCTTTGAAGCTGCCGTTACCCGGTTCGATCTCGACCCGTTCCACATTTGCATGCCGCGGGCCACGATGCGCCCACAGTACAATCTCTTCCACGGCGGCGGGATCGCCTTGCACCGCGGCTTCCACGGTGCCGTCGTTGCGGTTGCGCACCCAGCCGGTGATCGACAGTCTTTGCGCCTCATGACGCATAGAATCGCGAAAGAACACGCCCTGAACACGGCCATGGATAACGAGATGCAGCGTCTTCATCGTATTTTCTGATTTATTTTTTCAGTAAATCTCGGATTTCCCGGAGCAGGACTTCTTGCGGCGGCGGGGCGGGTTGAGCTGCCGGAGCCGCTTCGGCTTTTTTCTTCATCGAATTGATACCTTTGATGACCATGAAGATCACTGCGGCAATTATCGTGAAGTCCACGACCGTTTGTATGAATTTGCCGTAGCTGATCACGACAGCCGGCGCAGATACAGTGGCTTCCAGCAGGGTAAAGGACAATTTCGAGAAATCCACTCCGCCTATCAGCACGCCGATTGGAGGCATGACGACATCAGTGACCAGCGAAGAAACGATCTTCCCGAAGGCAGTGCCGATAATCACACCGACAGCCATATCAACCACATTCCCCTTGATGGCAAACTCCTTGAATTCCTGAATCATGCTCATGATTTTCCTCCCTGGTGGTAATTGGTTAAATTGCCGAATCAAATCTCAGAACTTGTGAAGAATATCCCTGGCGCGCGGTCATCGATTACGGGGTGTAAAATAACTATGAAATAAAAATAATTAAATGACACTCGCCTTGTTCACTATCGTTTGCAAAAATGTAAATATCATTTACCCGCATCGCCTGATAATGCTATCAGTCTGTAATAAGAAGTCCAAGTTGTCACCATATGCATTATGAAACGTTTTGACTGTAACTCTGCCGGATATATCATGCACCATTGTGAAAATATGACCGGCTGAATCTTCAAACTGCCGACCCGATGCACGTCATGGAGGTAACGGATGGAAATGTTCTCGAGATGGAGCGATGCACTTGCCGGAGTTCTTGGCCAGACCGGTGATCGCCTCGCGCAATATTTGCCAAGTGTGCTCGGGGCTTTTCTGCTATTGCTTGTCGGATGGGTCGTTGCGCATTTGTTCAGGGCGGCCGCGTTACGCTTGTCGCTGCTGGGCGAACGGGCGCTGGCGCACATTTCCGTAGGTCGAGGCGCACGGCAGTCACGTATGCCCGGTGCGTCTGCAAAGATATTCGGCAGCGTGGTCTACTGGCTGGTGTTGTTGTTCTTCCTGACTGCCGCGACACAGGTATTGGGCCTGAACACTTTTACTGCGTGGCTGTCGCGCGTGGTGGATTATCTGCCGACGGTGTTCGTCGGCGCGCTCATTGTCGTCGCCGGATATCTCGTCAGCAAACTCGCGCGCGATGTGGTGCAGGCTGCCGCTGTTCGTGCCGGTGAACGCCAGCGGGAACTGATCGGTCGCGTGGTACAGGCGGCGATCCTGATCACCGCCATTCTGGTCGGAGCCGAGCAGGTTGGTATTAGAGTCACCTTCCTTATCATCCTTGCGGCGACAGCCTGTATTGCAATGGTGGGCGCTGTGGCACTTGCGCTCAGCCTTGGTGCCCGCGAATACGTCGCCAATCTGATCGGCGCGCACTATCTGCGCCAGCGTTACAGCGTCGGACAACATGTCCGCGTGTCAGGCTACGAGGGCCAGATACTGGAAATGACGGACACCGCGGTCATACTCGAAACCGCCGAAGGCCGTGCCAGCCTGCCGGCGAAAGTGTTCAACGAGCAGGCGATCATTCTGCTGGTGGGTGGGGTGCGCGATGGGTAGCAGCGAAGATCTCACTTTTGCCTTTCTGGAAGCACATCCAGCCGATGCAGCGCGTGTGCTAGAGCGTCTCGCACCTGCATCGGCAGCAGCGCTTTTGCAGTCGGCCCCGTTGCGGCTGGCATCGCCTGTGCTGCGCCAGATGCTGCCGCTCGCGGGAGTGCGCTGCCTGGAACAGATGGATGATAACGAAATCGCCGGCCTGCTGCGCGGTACCGGTGCGCAGACCGGGGTCGCGCTGCTGCGTTATTTTGGCTCCGAGCGCAGGACGCGATTGATGGCGCTTTTGCCGACCGCACTCACCATCGCCTGCGAATTGTTGCTAGGTTATCCCGATGACACCGTCGGCGCATGGATGGATCCGCACCCCCTGGCGCTGCCCGCCGACATGACCGTTGCGGAATCGCTCGAACGCGTGCGTCATTCTGATGAGGCGCTGAACGCTGATCCTTTTGTGATAGACCGCAACCAGCGCCTGCTGGGTTATGTCGAACTGGCCGACCTGCTGCGCGCGGATGCCGCAACTTCACTCTCGCGATTGGCGCGGCCGAGTCCGCATCGGCTGCCCGCACAGGCGCTGCTTGCTGGTTTGCGCGAACATCAGGGATGGCGCGAGTCATCGACCCTTCCCGTCGTAGAGCACGGTGAACGGCTGGTCGGCGCAATCACGCACACCGCATTGCAGCGCGGTCTTTCGATGGAGCAAAGCAGGCCGACACCAAGTAGTGCGGAAGACACACTGGCGGGCATCGCCGGAGCATATTGGTTCGGTGTCTCTGCGCTGATACAGGCGCTGGTCAGTATGCTTCCGGTTGAACACCAGGAGCGTGAATCATGAGCGCCGGCGCTGAAACGGCGGTCGCCGCGCTGAATCTGCGCTTCCTGCTCGATTATCCGCGCGAAGCCGCGCGACGTATTGAGGAGATGCCGGCGCGCGAAGTGAGCGAAATGCTGGCGGTTCAGCCGTTACACGCAGTGTTGCCGGTGTGGCACAGCCTCGCCACCGATGTGGAACAGGCGGTGTTCACCGAATTGCCGGAACAGCGTGCCGGAGAGCTTCTGGGCGAGATGGAACCGGCGCGCAGCGCAGCGCTGCTTAACCGTCTGGAGGAAGACGAACGTGAGCACTACTGGGGCTTGCTGAACGCACAAGCCGCCGCCGAAATACGCGCCTTGATGGCGTATCAGCCCGACTCTGCAGGACAGTTGATGGATCCGCGCGTTCCTTCGTTCCGCGGCGAGCTGACTGCCCAGGAAGCGCTGGCGCGGTTGCGCAGGACAAAGTGGCGAGGATTGAGCGAGCTGTATATTGTGGACGAGGATGGCAGGCTGGACGGCCGGGTCGACATCCAAGACCTGGCGCTCGCGGAACCCGGACTGATGCTCACGCGGATTGCGCGCAAGATCGCGGACGCGGTTCAGGATACGGCGCCCCGCGAAGAAGTGGTGGAGAAAATGCAGCAAGATGCGGTGACCGACCTGCCGGTGATCGACTTCGACGGTCATCTGGTCGGTGTGATACGCCAGGCCAAACTTGCATTCGCCGTGGAGCAGGAAACCACGCTGGACATCCAGACCATGGTTGGCGCGAGTCGCGATGAGCGTGCGCTTTCATCAGCAATATTCTCGGTTCGTAAACGCCTGCCCTGGCTGCAGATCAATCTTTTGACCGCGTTCCTCGCGGCATCGGTGGTCGGCCTGTTCGAGAGCACGATAGCCAAATACACCGCGCTTGCAGTGCTGTTGCCGGTGGTGGCGGGTCAGTCCGGAAACGCCGGAGCGCAGGCACTTGCGGTGACGATGCGCGGATTGGTGCTGCGCGAAATCAGCCTGCGCCATTGGCCCAAGGTGCTGATAAAGGAAGTCAATGTCGGTTTGATGAATGGCTTGGCGATCGCTGCGACTACCGCACTCGGCGTGTATGTCTGGAGCAGGTCTTTCGGATTGGTGCTGATCATCTCGGCCGCGATGGTGATCTCGATGGTGATAGCGGGATTGGCCGGCGCACTGGTTCCAATCCTGTTGCAAAAATTGGGTCTGGATATCGCGCAGTCTTCATCGATCATCTTGACCACCGTCACCGATGTCGTCGGATTCTTCTCTTTCCTAGGCATCGCGACGCTACTATCTTTTTTGCTATGACTGACCTTGCACGTGGAGTGATTTCCTGCAATTGACAGCCGTCTTAAGAGCGGAAAGCCGCGCTGATTTTAGTCGGCCGGCGGTGCGACCTTGATGACTTCATCTAGTGTCGTCGTTCCTGCCGCAACTTTCATCGCGCCTGATATCCGCAAAGGTTTCATGCCTTCGCGGTAAGCTACTTCGCGGATGCGTGCCGCATCGGTGTTCGGAGTGATCAGTTTGCGCAATTCGGGCGACAGCAGCAATATTTCGTAAATGCCGATGCGCCCCGAGTACCCTGTCATCCGGCATTCAAGACAGCCCTCCTGATGCTGGAATTGCGCAGGACGTCCGGTTTTCCATGGTGTGACCAGCCCGTCCCACAGTTCGTTTTCTTCGGCCCGTACCGCCTGCGGCTTCTTGCAATGCGGACACAGTGTGCGCACCAGCCGTTGCGCCATGATGCCGAGCACGGTGGCATTGATCATGAAAGGCGCGACACCGAGATCGAGCAGCCGGGTGATGGCCGAGGGGGCGTCGTTGGTGTGCAGCGTGGACAACACCAGATGGCCGGTCAGCGCGGCCTGGATTGCCATGTCGGCGGTTTCCAGATCGCGGATCTCGCCCACCATGATGATGTCCGGATCCTGGCGCATCAGCGCGCGCAATCCGTCTGCGAAATTGAGGTCGATGCCATGTTGCACCTGCATCTGGTTGAATGCGGGCTCGACCATCTCGATCGGGTCTTCGATGGTGCAGACATTGACCTCCGGTGTGGCAAGATGTTTGAGCGTGGAATACAGCGTGGTGGTCTTGCCCGACCCGGTCGGGCCGGTGACCAGGATGATGCCGTTCGGCTGCGAGGTCATTTTGTCCCAGCGGGAGCGGTCCTCGTCCGAAAAACCGAGTTCGGCAAAATCCCGCACCAGCACTTCCGGGTCGAAAATGCGCATCACCAGTTTCTCGCCGAAAGCGGTCGGCAGCGTGGACAGGCGCAGTTCCACTTCCTGGCCGTCCGCGGTGCGTGTCTTGACGCGGCCGTCCTGCGGACGGCGCTTCTCGATGACATCCATGCGACCCAGCAGCTTGATGCGGCTGGTCATCGCGGTCATCACCGATATCGGGATCTGGTAGACCTGATGCAGCACGCCGTCGATGCGGAAGCGCACCAGCCCGATGTTGCGCCGCGGCTCGATGTGGATGTCCGAGGCGCGCTGCTCGAAAGCGTACTGCCACAGCCAGTCGACGATCGTGACGATATGCTGGTCGTTGGCATCGAATTGCTGCTTGGTCTTGCCCAGTTCCACCAACTGCTCGAACGAGGCCTGGCCGGTTTTTTCCTGATGCTTGGACTGCGAGGCATTCTTCACCGAACGTGCCAGATTGTAGAATTCGACCAGGTATCGGCTGATATCTTCCGGCGAAGCGACTACGCGCCGGATGTTCTTGCGCAGGGTTTGTTTGAGCACATTTTCCCAATCGCGCAGAAATGGCTCGGAAGTCGCGATGACCACCTCGTTCTGCGTCACCTGCACAGGCAAGATGCCGAAACGGGTAGCGTAGTCGTTGGACATGATGTCGGTGACGATCGAAAAGTCGATCTTCAGCGGATCGATGTGAAAATATTCGAGGCCGACACGTCCGGCAAGCCATTCGGTCAGCGCATCCTGATGCAACGCTTTGTTCGGAGGCAACAGCGATTTCCAGTTCTGTCCGGCAATGACTGCGAGCGGGTGTGCGTTCTGGCGTTGGCCGCGCCGCTCGGCGATCATTCCATCTGCGCTTGTCTGGCTGATCAGCCCGTCTGCTACCAACATGCCCAGGAGTTCGGGCAATGTCAGTTTGTGTTCATGCGTGCTCATCTGCTCCATTGTATGGCTCCCTGATAGGTTCGCCAGACTATACTGTTATCGGGTTTCTTGCTCAATGGATGTGATGTCTGAAGCAAGATGGGATGACGAGAGCATCGCGATTGCCGCAATCGAGCTTTTTTTGTGACAGAAGCAACTCGACTCAGGGCTTGATCGCAGCAAAGATCTTTTTCGCCAGAATTCCTGTCGCCTTCAGCGGATCCGCACGGATCTCTTTTTCCTTTTCTGCCATCATCATGAACAAACCGTCCATCGCCTTGCGCGTGATGTAGTTATCGAGATTGGCGTCGCGTTCGTCCACCAGACCGAATTTCGCGGCCTTCCCGGCGAACTGGTCGTATGTCCTGGCCAGCTTCACTTTTTTCATTGCCTTGCCGACGATGGGTTTGAACTTGGCGGCTAGCGCGGTCTCGGTGTTATTGCGAAAATACCGTGTTGCTGCATCATCGTTGCCTGTGAGTATGGCTTTGGCATCTGACACCGTCATTTTTTTGATTGCGCTGACATACAGCGCTTTGGCTTGCGGCACAGCGGCTTCGGCGGCGCGATTCATCGAAGTGATCAATTCGTCAGAATATTTTCCCATGCCGAATTTGCGCATGGTCTTGTCCGCTTTATGCAGGCTGTCCGGTAGCGGAATGCGCACCTTGTCGTTGCCAAGGTAGCCGTCCCTTTTGGCAAGCATCGAGACGGCTGTCTTCGCGCTCTGGGTGAGCGCTTGCCGCAGGCTCTCGATCTGGTCTCGCGTGCTGAATTGTGCGAGGCCGGAACCTGCAGATTTGGATGAATTGGATGGGGCCGGTTTGGTCAGCTCGTTGAGCTTGGTCTTAAATTCGTCCAGATCGAGTGCGTAGATCGGGCGGAGCACCATGAAGCCCAACATGAACCATAACACCTTGTTTCTCGCCTTCATCACTTCCTCTCTTTCCTTGCTTTATCGGGTAGGCGAGCATTGAGAGAGCACGCAAAGCAGCATATTGGCCGCACAGTAGATTCTCTAGGATTTCTTGCGCGGTGCGATCAGATCGGTGATGGTCCCTTCTGCCATTTCTGCAGCAAAGCCTAGTGTCTCGGAAAGGGTTGGGTGAGGGTGTATGGTAAGGCCGATGTCTTCCATGTCGGCGCCCATTTCCAGCGCGAGCACCGCTTCGGCGATCAACTCGCCGGCATTCACCCCGACGATGCCGGCACCTAGGATGCGGCGGGTGACAGGATCGAGCAGCACCTTGGTTGCGCCTTCCTCGCGGCCGACAGACAACGCGCGTCCGGAGGCGGCCCACGGGAAACCGGCTTTTTCATAGGCGATGCCCTGCGCCTTGGCCTGTGTTTCGGTCAGGCCCATCCATGCGACCTCGGGGTCGGTGTATGCGACTGAGGGAATGGTCAGCGGTTCGAATGCGGCATGGTGTCCGGCGATGACTTCGGCGGCGACCTTGCCTTCGTGCACCGCCTTGTGCGCCAGCATCGGATTGCCGACAATGTCGCCGATCGCGTAAATGTGCGGCACATTGGTGCGCATCTGGATGTTCACCGGAATAAAGCCGCGCTCGTCGACGGTCACGCCCGCGGCATCTGCGCCGATGTCGCGGCCGTTGGGACGCCGTCCGATCGCCATCAACACGCGGTCATACAATTGCGGATCGGGTGCCTGCTCGCCTTCGAAATGCACTTTCAGTCCACCTTTTTGCGCCTCGATCTTGCTGACCTTGGTCTTCAGATAGATCGCCTCGTAGCGCTTCTCGATACGTTTGTGCAGCGGTTTGACCAGATCCTTGTCTGCACCCGGCATCAGTTGGTCCATCAATTCGACCACGGTAATCTTGCTGCCCAGCGCGTCGTATACGGTGGCCATCTCCAGTCCGATGATGCCGCCGCCGATGACCAGCATGCGCTTCGGCACGTCCTGCAATGCCAGCGCGCCCGTGGAATCGATGATGCGAGTATCGTCGTAGGGGAAACCGGGTATGCGCGCAACGCTGGAACCCGCGGCGATGATCGCGCTGTCGAAACTGATGGTTTTCTTGCCGTCCTTGCCGGTCACTTCCAGATGATTGGGCGAAGTGAATTTCGCGGTACCCTGCACCACCTGCACCTTGCGCTGTTTGGCCAGCGCGGATAATCCGCCGGTGAGCTTGTTGATCACGCTTTCTTTCCAGCTGCGGATCTTGTCGATGTCGATCTTCGGTTTTGCAAATGTCACGCCGTGATGCGCGATTTCTTCGGATTCGCTGATGACCTTGGCGACATGCAGCAATGCCTTGGACGGGATGCAGCCGACATTCAGGCACACACCGCCCAGGCTGAGGTATTTTTCTATAAGCACCACTTGCTTGCCCAGATCGGCAGCACGGAATGCGGCGGTATAGCCGCCGGGACCGGCGCCCAGCACCAATACTTCGGCGTGAATATCGCCTTTCTTGAAGGATGGCGCAGCAGAAGAAGATGTTTGGACAGGCGGGGCGTTCTGTGGCTTGGCTGGCGCCGCCACCGGAGCCGGCGCACTGGCTGCAGGTTTTGCGGCAGGAGGAGCAACCGCCGCGCTGCTTTCAAGCGTCAGGATCACGCTGCCTTCGGATACCTTGTCGCCAACCTTGACCTTTAGTGCTTTAACCACGCCTGCCGCGGGGCAGGGAACTTCCATCGCAGCCTTGTCGGTCTCAAGCGTGATTAACGATTGCTCGGCTTCGACCTTGTCGCCGGCCCTCACGAATACTTCTATGACTGCAACATCCTTGAAATCGCCTATGTCCGGCACTTTTACTTCTATGGTCTGGCTCATGATGTTTGCTTCCTTAGTCTTTATTATTTCAAATGCAGGTTAGGTTCAAGATCTGATCTGGCCGCTGCCCAATACGATGTATTTTTGCGAGGTCAGCCCTTCCAGTCCGACCGGGCCGCGCGCATGGATCTTGTCGGTGGAGATTCCGATCTCCGCGCCTAGGCCGTATTCGAAACCGTCGGCGAATCGCGTCGAGGCGTTTACCATAACCGAACTGGAATCCACCTCGCGCAAAAAGCGCATCGCCTTGGTGTAATTCTCGGTGACAATACTGTCGGTGTGCTGCGAGCCGTAGGTGGCGATGTGTGTTATCGCTTCATCCAGGCCGGCCACCACTCGGACCGCGAGTATCGGTTCGAGATATTCGGTATGCCAATCTTCCTCGGTGGCGACTTTCATATGCGCGACCAGCTTGCGTGCTATTTCGTCGCCGCGCAACTCGACGTTTTTGTCGAGATAGATCTTGCATAAACTGGGCAATACTTTGGCTGCAATGCCTTCAGCGACCAGCAATGTCTCCATCGCGTTGCACACTCCGTAGCGCTGGGTCTTGGCGTTGTCGGCGATACGAATCGCCATGTCCAGATCGGCTTCATCGTCTATATATACATGGCACACGCCGTGCAGGTGCTTGATCACCGGAATGCGCGATTCCGCAGAAACGCGCTCGATCAGACCCTTGCCGCCGCGCGGCACGATCACATCCACATATTCTTTCATTGTGATGAGTTCGCCTACTGCGGCGCGATCCGTTGTGGCAACGACCTGCACCGCGGTCTCCGGCAAACCCGCAATACGCAGCCCGGCATGCACGCAGGCGGCGACAGCTTGATTGGAATGGATCGCTTCCGAACCGCCGCGCAAGATCGCGGCGTTGCCGGATTTCAAACACAGTCCTGCGGCATCTGCGGTCACGTTGGGACGCGATTCGTAGATGATGCCGATCACGCCGAGCGGCACGCGCATCTTGCCGACCTGTATCCCGGACGGCCGATAGTTCATGTCGCTGATCGCGCCGATCAGATCGGGCAACTGCGCGATCTGCAATAGGCCTTCGGCCATGCCGCCAACAGTCTTCTCGGTTAAAGTCAGCCTGTCTATAGAAGCATCGTCCCAGCCGTCGGTTCTTGCTTTTGCGACATCCTTGGCATTGGCGGCCAGCAACATCGCGGCCTGATTTTGCAACGAGGAGGCGATCTCGGTCAGCGCCCGGTTCTTGGTCGCGGTATCCGCCAGCGCCATCAGGCGCGACGCTGCACGAGCGGTCTTTCCGACACCCAGCATGTATTCTTTGACGTTCTGCATGGTCATCCATGTGAAGAGTTAAGAGCGCATTTTACCCCAAGTGCTAAAATACGCGCTTTTCTTGAATGCAAACACGGCAATGTCCGACATCCTCCAAAAGATCCTGGCAGTCAAAGCGCGGGAAGTGGCTGATGCGCAAACCATCAAGCCGCTAACGGCTATGCAAGCCGCGGCAGAGCAGGCCATGTCGGTGCGCGATTTCGTCGCTGCACTACTCGGCAAGATTAATGCGGGCCAGCCCGCTGTGATTGCGGAGATCAAGAAGGCCAGCCCGAGCAAGGGCGTGTTACGCGCTGACTTCCAGCCGGCGGAGATCGCCGCGAGTTACGCCAGACATGGCGCGGCCTGTTTGTCGGTGCTGACCGACGAGCAGTTCTTTCAGGGCAGCGCCGAGTACATCAAGCAGGCGCGTGATGCATGCAAGCTGCCGGTACTGCGCAAGGATTTCATCGTGGACGAATACCAGATTTACGAAGCGCGTGCGATGGGTGCCGATGCGATCCTGCTGATCGCCGCCGCGCTGGATGTGGCGCAGATGCAGACCTTCGAGGCACTGGCGCATCAATTGGGCATGGCCGTGCTGGTGGAGGTGCATGACGGCAAAGAGCTGGATGCCGCGCTACAACTGGCCACACCGCTGATAGGAGTGAACAACCGCAACCTGCGCACCTTCGAAGTGAGCCTGCAAACCACGCTGGACCTGTTGCCACGCATTCCCAAGGATCGCATCGTCGTGACCGAAAGCGGCATCCTGAATGCAGGTGACGTAAAGCTGATGCGCAGTCATGATGTGCATGCCTTTTTGGTGGGCGAGGCGTTCATGCGCGCGGCCGATCCAGGTGTAGAATTGGACAAGTTGTTTGCCTGAAAGGAGAGCGACATGCTGAATCTGGACCGTTTGATTGTTGAATTCGACAAGGGCTTGCGCACACTTTTCAGCGAGGCGCACAGTGCGCGCGCGTATCCCGATTCGAACATCCCCGACACGCCCATGGACGAGGCGGAGAAAAAAAAGGCCGCTGCATTGATGCGCGTCAACCACAGTGGGGAGATCTGCGCGCAAGCCCTGTATCAGGGGCAGGCGTTAACGGCGCGCGATCCTGTCGTGCAGAAGCAATTGCAACAGGCCGCGCAGGAAGAGACCGAGCACCTTGCATGGACGGCCAAGCGCGTGCACGAGCTGGGCGGTCATTTGAGCCTGCTTAACCCGTTCTTGTATACCGGCTCGCTGGCGATCGGCGCGGTCGCGGGGTTGATCGGGGATAAATGGAACCTTGGCTTTCTTGCAGAGACCGAGCGGCAAGTAGGGGAACATCTGCAAAGCCATCTGGATCGTCTCCCGTCTCAAGATGCGAAGAGCCGTGCCATCGTCGCGCAGATGTATGCCGACGAAATAGGGCATGCAGCCATGGCCACCTCGCTGGGCGGCGCGGAGTTGCCGCAGCCGGTGCAGTTGGCAATGAAATTGAATGGCAAGGTGATGACCAGCACCTCATATTGGGTGTAAACAAAGCCAAGCGAATGTCAACCGTGATGGTGATCAATCCAGGACGGCAAACGGATTTTGGCAGGGTCTGGTGTAGGGCGAGTATATTCCAAGATACCGCAACTTCTTGTCATAAAAGAAACTGGTGCTGAGCAAAAATTCCCTGCTGAGGTTCGTGCTGTAATATTTTGCGATCGGATCCGGCCTGTTCGATTGAAACAAATTCGGGTACATACGCAACCGATTTTCCACGATCAACAATGATTCGAAACGGTCGCGGAACCGGCTTAGATCCCGATAAAAGACATCAATAGTCTGCTGATCAATGGCTACATAGGATAACTGCCGCCGCAAAATAATGGATAACAATTTGTTTCTTTCCGCATCACCGCCAAAAGGATTTTCGCCCTTTTGAACACCTCCCAGGTTTGCGCTTCTGGCGCCTTTCATGAACGAAAAAAATGTACTGAATGTCGCCCCTGCAGCAACAAACAGCATAATAAAATTGCGCCGGTTTATATTAATTTTCTTCAAGACGATCAAAACAAACTGTCGGCAGCCCGCAGCGACAGGGCGGAAATGGTGAGTGTGGGGTTGGCAGGTGCGGTGCTTGGGAATGTGCCGCCGCCCAATACCAATAAATTGCGGTACCGATGATGCAGCAATTTGTCATCAACAAAGCTGCTGGCCGGATCTGAACCCATGCGATGTGTCCCCAGGATATGGCATTCCGTCGTGTTTAATCTTATCGCCGTGTAGCGTTCAACCGGGAGCCCTTCAAGCAGGTCAGCAACCCCTGTTGTGCGCATAAACTGAATGCCATTTTCCGCATAGGCCGAATGTCCGCTATAGTGGATTTCCACCCTTGAGGGATCGTCCTTTGACAATCTGATGTAGTTTTCGTACATGGGTATGTCTTCGAATATGCATTTAAAAAACATCGCCTGTTGCCAGCGGTTTTCTTCCGTGCGCAACAAAGGATAAAACATATTCCAGTTTTCGATGAGGCAGGCAGCCCGATGCTTCCGGTGCGCGCCGTCATAGTACATGTATCCGTGGCCGGTGAGACTGGTGCTGCCCTGAAAATTATCCAACCCATCCAGGCTTACGTTCACATTGAACGATACCTGCTCGTTTAAATAATGACCCAATACCTTGTGTTGCATGCCGGAGCGCAAAAGGATCTGCGTGTTAAACAGGGCATTGGCGCCCAACGCAACCAGTTCGCCTTGTGCTTGTAATTCAGTGCCCGAGCTGTCTCGATAAAGAACGCCCGCAACCCGGTTGCCTTCGGTGACCAGCGACAACACATCAGATTCCATCCTAAGTTCAACGCCGGGTTGTTTGTACAAATGATCCATGCAGTTGAGTATTGTGAATTTGGCATTTACCGGGCATGTGGTGCACACCCCGTTGGCGCAGCAGGCGGGAGACTGGTTCACTGCTCGGCGTCGTCGTGCGGTGGGTTGGGGGAAATATTTCTGCGGGTATTTTTTTTGCAGCATCAGGTCGGTGGCATTGAGTCGATGCGGTGGTTGCGGAAAGGGCTGGCTCATAGGATAGGGCGGGTTTGCGGAGCCCGATACCGACATGATACTTTCTGCCTCGGTATAATAAGGTTCCAGATCCCTATAGCGTATGGGCCAATTCATGCCTATGCCATAGCGATCCTGCAACTCAAAATCACTGGGCAGCATTCTCGGTGTACTGGCCCACCAGCAATTAGAATTCCCGCCAAACATGATGTGGGAGACCCAATTGTGATCCGTATTAGGGTTGATGATCAGCGGATTCTCCGAAGAGTCCATTTGTTCGAAGTGGTCCAGCTGCCAAGAATGGTCACGTAGCGAACCCTTCTCAAGTACCAATATCGAAATTTGGTCGGATCGCCGGTTTTGCGACCTGCTTTTTTCAAGAAATTTCTGTAAAAAAAACGAAGAAGCAAAACTGCTGCCGACTAGAATCAAATCATATTTGTGAGCAGATGCGGCCATGAAAGGGAAGTTATAGCTTGTTAGATTGCAACTCTGTCTGATCTATCATAATCGATGAGATCGACTTGTGGTGATTGAATCGGCCGCTGACAGTGTGGTCAGACATCGCCACACTATCAAAGTCCGCTGGCTGGACGCTTCTGCCATTGTTCAACTTAAGATCATCGCTGTCTGTTGTTCATCAGAAATCGGGCACCGGCAATCGCTTGGCTCCGACACTAAAAGTAATCGAGCCGGGGTAATCCTGCAATTTATTCCTGCTTCACCTCGAAGTCGTGCGTGATCTTTGCCATCTGTCCGAGCATGATGGAAGCGGAACAATACTTCTCTGCTGACAGCTTGATGGCTTTTTCAACGACTTCCGGCTTGATGTCCTTGCCCTTGACGACGAAATGCATATGTATCTTGGTGAATACCTTGGGGTCGGTCTCGGCGCGTTCCGCGTCCAGTTCCACATAGCAGTCCGAAACTGCCTGACGGCTTTTCTTAAGGATGCTGATCACGTCGAAGCTGGTGCATCCGCCGGCGCCGAGCAGCAGCATTTCCATAGGTCGCGGACCAAGGTTGCGTCCGCCGGCCGCCGGTGAGCCATCCATCAATATCGCGTGATTGCTTTCGGTTTCACCGAGAAAGGAAACTTGTTCCACCCATTTGACGCGCGCTTTCATGACATTCCTTTAAATATCTAACTATTCTAGATCACAGATCCTATCTTGTACCAGAGCATGCCGATAATCTCATGGAAAAAAATACCGGTATCTTCCAATGCGAGGGCTTGTGGCAGGAACGAGAGCAGGTCGGTCCTATAGCGCGTGGTGTATGCGGTCGGCGCCTCGACGACTTCGAACCCTGCTCGGCGGAACACCTCGGTGGCGCGCGGCATGTGCCAAGCATGGGTGACCAGGTAGATCTTGCGGATGTTGGTCTGTTGTAGTACGCGGAAAGAATTGCGGGCATTTTCATATGTGTTGGCGGATTCGTTTTCCGTCCAGCGCACTGGAACGTGGAATTCCTGTTCCAATATGTCGCGCATCTGCCTAGCCTCGGAAACGCTGTTGCCGAGCGGCTTGCCACCGGTCACCAGTATCGGCTTGCCGGTTTCGCGCTGGAGTTTCGCCCCGTAACGCAGACGTACCAGCGTGGCATCACCGACTGTATCCTGTCCTGCATATTCCGGGGCATTGAAATAGGTTCCTCCGCCCAGTATTACGATCGCATCGGCGTCCTGATGACCGATATCGACGGGAGCGGTCCGCGCCTCCAGAATATGCAGCGCGCCTTCGGCAAAATACGGCGTGGTCGCGATCCACAACAAACCGAGCGCTGCGATTATCACCTTGTTGGCATGCTTGTTTCGTCGATAAAGCAGGATGATCCCCAACGCAAGCAACAGCAGCAAACTGAACGGTGGCAGCAGGAAAGCGGCGATGAAATTGGTGATGAACCAGGACATTGCAATAACCGGTGTTTTTTAGGATGCGCCCATCTTACTTGTTTTCACCATTCATACTGAATAACTCGATGCAATAATGGCCCGGCGGGGGGTACTTTCTGGGCTAAATAGCGTTTGACAGCGGCAGGTGGACTGCAATAGAATGCGCGCCCTTCGAGGTTTTTACTTATTGAATTTTCAGGAATTGTGGCTATGAAAACATTTTCCGCCAAAGCCGAGCAAGTCCAGCATGACTGGCTGCTGGTTGACGCTGCCGATCAGGTGCTGGGCCGTCTGGCCGCGCAGATCGCCGCACGTCTGCGTGGCAAGCACAAGGCGATCTATACTCCGCATGTGGATACCGGCGATTTCGTCGTCGTGGTCAATGCCGACAAACTGCGCGTGACCGGCAACAAGGCGGAAGCCAAGCTGTACCATCGCCATACGACCTATCCGGGTGGTCTGTACACTACCAATTTTGCCAAGATGCAAGAGCGCCATCCCGGCCGTGCACTGGAAAAAGCCGTCAAGGGCATGTTGCCTAAAGGCCCGCTGGGCTACGCGATGCTGCGCAAGATGAAGGTGTATGCCGGTGCCGCACACCCGCATGAGGCGCAGCAACCCAAACCCGTCAATCTGTTGAAGGCATAATAAACATGAGCGTAACCTATAATTATGGAACCGGTCGCCGCAAGAGTGCGGTGGCACGTGTGTTCATGAAATCTGGCAAGGGCAATTTCGTGGTGAACGACAAGCCGGTGGACGAGTTCTTTTCACGCGAGACCGGTCGTATGGTCGTGCGTCAGCCGCTGACATTGACCGATACGCTGGGCAAGTTCGACATCATGGTGAACGTTACCGGAGGCGGTGAATCGGGCCAGGCCGGCGCGGTGCGTCACGGCATCACCCGCGCACTGATCGATTACGATGCAACGTTCAAGGCCGTGCTGAAGCAAGCAGGTCTGGTGACTCGCGATGCACGCGAAGTGGAGCGCAAGAAGGTCGGTCTGCGCAAGGCGCGCCGCAGGAAACAATTCTCCAAGCGTTAAGATGTTTGGATGGACTGCAAAAGCCGCCTTCGGGCGGCTTTTATTTTGCTGTAGAATGCAAGGCGTTTTTCATGGAAGTCAAGATGATCAAAGTTGGCATAGTAGGCGGAACAGGTTATACCGGAGTCGAATTGCTGCGTTTGTTGGCGATGCACCCGCAGGTAGATTTGCAGGTGATCACTTCGCGTGCCGATGCCGGTACGGCGGTCAATCAATTGTTCCCCAGCCTGCGCGGTTATGTGGATCTGCCGTTCATCCATCCCGACCAGGCGCATCTCGAAAAATGCGATCTGGTTTTCTTCGCGACCCCGAACGGCATTGCTATGCAGCAAACTCGCGCGCTGCTGGAGGCCGGCGTCAAGGTGATCGATCTGGCCGCGGACTTCCGCTTGCAAAATATTGCCGAATGGGAAAAGTGGTATGGTATGACCCACGCCTGTCCGGATCTGGTTGCGGAGGCGGTATACGGCTTGCCTGAGGTGAACCGCGCACAGATCAAGACTGCCAGACTGGTTGCCAATCCCGGTTGTTATCCGACTGCGGTGCAACTGGGTTTCATTCCGCTACTGGAGTCTGGTGCGATCAAGATGGACAGCCTGATCGCCGACGCCAAGTCCGGAGTGTCCGGTGCCGGGCGCAAGGCGGAAATCTCCTATTTACTCCCGGAAGCGGCGGACAATTTCAAGGCCTACGGGGTGGCGGGACATCGCCACTCGCCGGAAATTAAACAGGGCTTGGCCCGGGTAGCCGGACAAGATATCGGTTTGACCTTTGTGCCACACCTGACACCGATGATACGCGGGATCCATGCGACGTTGTATGGCAGGCTGGCGCGCGAAACGGATCTGCAGGTGCTGTTCGAACAGCGTTATGCCGACGAGCCGTTTGTGGATGTGATGCCGGCCGGCAGCATGCCCGAGACACGCTCTGTTCGAGGTGCGAATCATTGCCGAATTGCCGTGCACAGGCCACAGGGCGGTGATACGGTAGTGGTGTTGTCTGTGATAGACAATCTGGTCAAAGGCGCGGCAGGACAGGCAGTGCAGAATATGAATATCATGTTCGGATTGCATGAAGTCACCGCATTGAATAACGTACCCTTGTTACCCTGATATGTGGCGCGGAGTCGAAAGAAGAGTCAAACGCAGGTTCAGCATTTCAGCGCCGCAGATGTCGGTGCGTCCCCATATCGCCTGGTATTTGCGCTGGAGCATGGTGGTGCCATTCGTGTTGGCTGCCGCCGCGCTGGCTTGGTGGGCATATGACTACGGCTTGGAATTTGCGGGGTTTCACCGCGACCAAGCTGAACAGGAGTTGTCCAAGTTGCATGATCAGGTTGCCAAATTGGCCGATGCAAACGCGCAACTCACCGACAAGGTCGCGCAATTTGAACGGGAGATCCAGATTGAGCAGGCCAGCAACCAGGCGACTGCCGAACAACTCAAAAGCATGGCCGATGAAAACGTCCATCTTCAGGAAGACCTGGTTTTTTTCCAGAACCTTACTGCAACGTCCGGCAAAGAGGGCGAACTGGGCGTGCATCGCCTGACACTGGAACGTGACATCATCCCCGGTGAATACCGTCTGCGCATGTTGCTGGTTCAGAGCGGACAGCGCGCAAGGATATTCAACGGGTATTACCAGCTGGTCGCCACGGTGGTCGAAAACGGACAGAGTTCCACCCATGTTTTCCCGCGAAACGAGGCAGAGAATCCCCTATTTAAGCTCAGTTTCAGGTATTATCGACGTATCGAACAAAGCATCCAGTTGCCGCCCGACGCTCAATTGCAAAGCGTGCAAGTGCGCATATTCGAACAGGGTGCAACTGAACCGAAAGTACGGCAAAGTGTGAGTCTCTCATAAGGCTAAGGAGGAACAATGTTCAGCAAAAAGCAAAGCAAACCACAAACCCAGATCGACACATTGATCGGTGCAGGAACCACAGTCGAAGGTAATATGAATTTCAGCGGGGGGATGCGCATTGACGGGGTGGTTAACGGCAATGTTGTTGCCATTCCCGACAAGCCGAGCACGCTGGTGTTGAGCGAGCACGCTCAGGTGAATGGGGAAGTCAATGTTACCCATCTGGTGATCAATGGCTCGATCAACGGCTCGGTATTTGTCAGCGAATATATGGAACTACAGAGCAAAGCCAAGGTCAATGGCGATGTGCATTACACAACGCTGGAAATTCAGTTGGGCGCAATCGTCGACGGTCGGTTGTTGCATACCAATATGGCAGGACAGGAAAAAGTGGTGGCGTTTAAATCAGGCACCGGAGAATCCAAGTCGAGCACCGGTGAATTCAAGACGAGCAGTGGGGAATAATTTTTAAAGGAGCATGATGATGAATGCGATAACCGAAGTGCAGGATCCGTTGTTGTTCACCGACAACGCGGCCAACAAGGTAAAACAATTGATCGAAGAAGAGGGCAATGCCGAGCTAAAGCTACGCGTGTTTGTCAGCGGCGGAGGTTGTTCTGGTTTCCAGTACGGATTCACTTTTGATGAAGTAACAAACGAAGACGATACCGTGATGAGCAAAAATGGTGTGCAATTGCTGATCGACCCGATGAGTTTCCAGTATCTGGTTGGCGCGGAAATCGACTATCAGGAAAATCTGGAAGGTTCACAGTTCGTCATCAAGAACCCTAATGCCACGACCACTTGCGGCTGCGGGTCTTCCTTCTCTGCCTGAAGTAGCAAGCAATTCCGGCTGGGCTTGAACAACGGGGGCGCAACGCGCCCCCGTTGATTTTTGCGCAAGAGCTAGTGGGTTATGTACTTCACAGGCCGCTTAACACTTTGATATGCGCCAGAGCGCTGCGGCCAAGCGCATGAAGCTCATAACCGCCTTCCAGCGCCGACACGATACGGCCATGCGCGTATTTTTCCGCGATATCCTTTAATTTTCCGGTCACCCACGCATAATCGGGTTCGGCCAGATTCAGCATGGCCAAGTCATCGTCACGATGCGCATCGAAGCCGGCCGAGATCAACAGCAATTCAGGCTTGAAGCGCTCCAGAGCAGGCAACCAATGCTGTGTGACGGCGGCACGAAATTCCTCCCCGCCCGTTCCTGCTGAAAGCGGCACGTTGATGATATGCTCGTTGCCCGTGTTCGCTCCCGCGTACGGATAGAACGGATACTGGAAGGTGGAACACAGCATCACGCGCGGGTCATCGTGAAAAATCTCCTCGGTGCCGTTGCCGTGATGCACATCGAAATCCGCTATCGCAACGCGCTGCAAGCCGTGCTTCGCCATTGCATGCGCTGCGCCGACAGCGACATTGTTGAATATGCAAAATCCCATCGCGCGAGCGCGTTCGGCATGATGGCCTGGCGGGCGGATATTGCAAAAGGCGTTCTCGGCTTTATTGCCCATCACCAGATCCACTCCCAGCACCACGGCTCCCGCCGCCCGTAAAGCGGCCTGGTAACTGAACGGATTCATCGCGGTGTCGGCATCGAGATAGACCAAACCCTGCGTGGGCACACTGGATTCGATCGAATCGATGTAGCGCGGGTCATGCACGCGCGACAATTGCTCGCGCGTTGCCGCCGGCGCGTCACGATGCAGCAGATAGCTTAACAAACCGGATGCGATCAGCATGTCTTCGACAGCGTGGAGGCGTGCCGGAGATTCTGGGTGATGTGAGCCCATTTCATGCTTCTGGCAGAGCGGGTGGGTGATGTATGCGGTTTGCATGATATATAGCGGCGTGGCTAAGCTGTTATCATTGAACGTCCAGAATACCAACCAATATCGATCATGGGCAAGCATTACCTCAACCCGCTTTTCGCTCCCAAATCCGTCGCTGTGTACGGTGCCAGCGACAGGATTGATTCTGTCGGCCAGATCGTATTCCAGAATATGCTGGAAAGCGGCTTCAAGGGTTTCCTTTATCCGATCAATTCGAAACATGCAGAAGTACAGGGCAAACCAGCATTTGCCTCGATCGCCGACATCGGCGAACCGGTCGAGCTGGCGGTCATCGCCACGCCGCCGCAAACTGTGCCGGGCATCATCGAGGATTGTGGCATACGCGGCGTGAAGGCGGCGGTCATCATCACCGCCGGGTTCGGCGAAGCCGGCCATGAAGGTGAGGAACTGGAAAAAGAATTATTGGAAACCGCGCGCCGCTACGGGATCCGCCTGATCGGCCCGAACTGTCTGGGCATCATGCGTCCGTCCATCGGCCTGAATGCAACCTTTAACAATGGCGGTGCGAACAACGGCAATATCGCATTCGTATCGCAATCCGGCGCACTGTGCACCGCGATCCTGGATTGGGCGAAGTACAACGATGTGGGTTTCTCCAGTGTCGTGTCGATGGGTTCGTCAACCGATGTGGATTTCGGCGAGATTCTCGATTTTCTGGTGTCGGACATAAATACCCACAGCATCCTGATGTACATCGAGGGCATACGCAATGCGCGCAGATTCATGAGCGCGCTGCGCGCGGCCGCGCGCATCAAACCGGTGATTCTGGTCAAGGTCGGCCGCCACGATGCCGGTTCCAAAGCGGCAATGTCGCACACCGCTTCGCTGGTGGGTGCAGACGACGTATTCGACGCGGCTATCAGCCGCGCCGGCGCGGTGCGGGTCCAGACCATCACGCAACTGTTTACCGCCGCAAAAGCGCTGTCGTGCGGATTCCGCCCGGTCGGCAACCGTCTCGCGATCGTGACCAATGGCGGTGGTCCCGGAGTAATGGCGGCGGATCGTGCCGCCGATCTCGGTCTCACGATGGCCACTTTGTCCGAAACCACGATCGAAGAACTTAACCGGCATTTGCCGCCGAATTGGCCGCACGGCAATCCGGTCGACATCATCGGGGATGCCCAGGCGGATCGCTATCATCACGCTGTCAAAGCTTGCCTGGAAGATGAAAACGTTGACGGTGTGCTGGCCATACTGACTCCGCAGGCAATGACCAAGCCGCTGGAGTCGGCAATGGCGATGATCGAACTGTCCAATACGCACAGCAAACCGCTGTTGACCTGCTGGATGGGCGACACGCAAGTCGCGGAGGCCCGCCGGGCTTTTGCCCGTGCGCGCAAACCATATTTCCGCACTCCTGAACCGGCGGTGGAAGTGTTCTCCCATCTTTCAGCCTATTACCGCAACCAGAAATTGCTGATGCAGATGCCCGGCCCCTTTTCTCACCATGTCGAACCGGATGTGGAGAGTGCCCGGTTGATCATTGAGGGCGCGATGCAGGAGCATCGCAAGGTGCTGACGGAAATGGAATCCAAGGCCCTGCTGTCTGCTTTCAATATCCCCGTAGCGAGAACCATGGTTGCACATTCGCCCAATGAGACCATGCTGATTGCACAGCAGTTGGGTTTTCCGGTAGCGATGAAAGTCAACTCTCCCGATATCACGCACAAGAGCGATGCCGGAGGCGTGCTGCTCAACTTGAACAATGCGCATGAGGTTCGCGCGGCTTACCAGCATATCCACGATAACGTTCAGCGCAATCGGCCCAATGCAAAGCTTGATGGCATTTCCATCGAGCCGATGATCATCAAGCCGAATGGCCGTGAATTGATGATAGGTTTGACCAGCGATCCGGTATTTGGACCGGTGATCACGTTCGGTGCCGGCGGCACGGCTGTGGAAATCATGGGTGATCGTGCGGTTGCGCTGCCGCCGCTGAATAATTTTCTGGTAAGAGAACTGATCCGGGAAACTCGTATTGCAAAAATGCTGGGCGCATTCCGCAACATGGCCCCGGCCAATATGGATGCATTGGAGGACGTACTGCTGCGCGTGTCGGAAATGGCCTGCGAACTTCCCTTGATCAAGGAAATGGATATCAATCCGCTGATCCTTGATGAGAACAGCGCGCTGGCCGCCGATGCACGCGTGGTGGTGGAATATCGACAGCCTGATGCCGACCGTTACGCGCACATGGCGATTTACCCGTATCCCGCCCAGCTGGTCAGCCAGTGGCAGCTCGCCGACGGCACTGATATCACCATCCGGCCGATCCGCCCTGAGGACGCTGATATCGAGAAAAAATTCGTGCACGACCTGTCGGACGAATCCAAATACTTCCGCTTCATGAACAGCATGCAGGAGCTCACCGACAACATGCTGGTGCGATTCACCCAGCTGGATTACAGCCGCGAAATGGCGCTGATCGCGGTTGTCGAAGAACAGGGAAGCGAGATCGAATTGGGCGTTGCGCGCTATGCCATCAACCCGGATGGGGATTCATGCGAATTCGCTCTGGTGATCGCGGACAACATGCAGGGCAAAGGTCTGGGGCAAAAGCTGATGACCGCGCTAATGGAGGCGGCCCGCGACAAAGGATTGAAAGCAATAGAAGGCGAGGTATTGAGCAACAACCACAACATGCTCAAACTCATGACACGCCTTGGCTTCGCCACCAAGTCCAGCGAAGAGGACCCAAGCATCGTGAAGGTCAGCAAGATGTTATAGAAACAGTGTCCGGTCGGCTAGCGCAACGATCGGCATTGCGGAGAATTCACCTTCGACGAATAGCCCGGCAAGTCTAGTGATTACGGTAAATTGCACCCAGCACGCAGGCATGCTTTGCGCCGGTGACTTGCGGCAGGTTGGCCGGCTTGCCTTGCAGTGATTGCTGCGCCAGCCAGGCAAAGGCCAAGGCCTCAAGATAATCGCTGTCCACACCGAGCGAGTTGGTCGTGTCCATTCTGCAACTTGGCATCAGCGCAGCCAAACGGGTGATCAGGGCTTGGTTGCGCGCGCCGCCGCCGCATATATATATCTCTTCTGCTCCGAGACAGTATTTTTGGACGGCCTGCGCGATAGTCCGGCAAGTCAATTCCAGCAGTGTGGCCTGCACATCCGCAGCAAGTTCATTGCCTTCCAGTTTGTTCTTCAGCCAGGAAATGTTGAACAGATCGCGCCCGGAACTTTTGGGCGGGGAGAGTGCAAAATAGGATTCAGCGAGCATATTTTCCAGCAGATCCGGCAGCATTTTGCCGGATGCTGCCCATGCACCATTTTCGTCATGGGGTTTGCCCCGATGTTCCATACACCAGGCATCCATCAGCAGGTTGCCTGGTCCGCAATCGAATCCCGAGGCTGGAGTACCGGGCGGCATGCTGGTCAGATTGCTGATGCCGCCGATGTTGACGATCACACGGTGAATATCTGGATGGCGCAGCACATGATCGTGAAAGGCGGGAACAAGCGGGGCGCCATGCCCGCCTGCGGCGATGTCGCGGCTACGAAAATCGCTGACCACGGTGATGCCTGTCAATTCCGCGAGCAAAGCCGCATTGCCGATCTGCAGCGAATAACCGTGCTCCGGACAATGGCGTATGGTTTGGCCGTGGCAACCGGTCGCCTTGACGTCCCTGTTTGATACTTTGGCCTGAGCGAGCAAAGACGCAACAGCAGCAGCATAGAGTCGCGCGAGTTGATTGCCGATGATCTGTGCCTGGTGCAGTTCGTTGTGGACGGGCAGGTGCAATGCAAGCAGATCGTTTTTCAGCGAGTCGTCAAAGGCAAGATAGTATTGGGCGGTCTGCAGCGGTTTGGACTGGCTTAGATCGACCAGCACGGCATCGATACCGTCCAGGCTGGTGCCCGACATCAACCCGATATATAGCTCAGGCTGTGACACAGGCCGGTCAGTCAAGTTGTGCGAGATTGGTGTTGTGCAACAGGTTTAGTCGCGCAACCAGTTCATTTGCCACGGGTTGGAACGCGGCGAGATAGCTGCTGTCGATGGGTTTTGCATCAGGCAAGGCAACACGCAACGGGTCTTGCTGCCGGCCGTTAACCCTGAATTCATAATGCAAATGCGGTCCTGTCGCCAATCCGGTCATGCCTACATATCCGATGACCTCCCCCTGTTTGACACGCTGACCCTTGTGCAGGCCCAGCGCAAAGCGCGAGAGGTGACCGTATACCGTGGTGTAGCGACCTTGATGATTGACCATGATGACTTTGCCGTAGCCGCCTCGCGTGCCGACCACTGAAACAACCCCGTCCGCAGTCACTTTCACTTTGGTGCCCATCGGCGCGGCGAAATCGGTGCCTTTGTGCGAACGCCATTTGTTGAGTATCGGGTGAAAGCGGGACAGTGAGAAACGCGAGCTTACGCGTGAAAACGCGATCGGGGAACGCAGGAAGGCTTTGTGTACGCTTTTGCCTTCCGGTGTGTAGTAATCACCGTGTTGGGCATCCTTCTGAAACCACAAGGCACGGTATACATGGCCTTGATTGATGAATTCGGCCGCCTCGATACGGCCCATATGCAGCAACGCGCCATTGTTGTAGGTCATTTCGTATATCACGGTGAACCTGTCGCCTTTGCGCAGATCATGATGAAAATCGATGTCGCCGCTGAACAATTCGTTCAATTGACTGGCTGCAGCATCCGGCAAACCGGCCTCGTCGGTGGCAGCATACAGGTTGGTTTTGATTTCGCCGGAGCGAACGAACACGCGGCTTTCCAATTGTGCCGGGAGCGTTTTGGCTTGGAAGACGCTCCCCTGCCTGTCGATCATGGTCTGTGTGTTGTCGTTACTGAGGTAGCTCAACGAAATCAAGCCGCCGGCGTCGGTGGTTTCTGCCTGGACTTCCGTGCCGATTGATAATTTGCGGAATGATTCCGCGTCGGCAGATTTGCGCAAATACTCGCTGGCGGCCGGATCTTCAACACTCAGCCTGCGCAGCAATTCATCCACGGTATCGCCGCGTTGCACGCGCTCGTCGCGCCAGTAGCTGGCAACCGGAGTCTCGTTGGTGTTGTCTTTGGGTAATGCGATTTCCTGGATATCGACCGTGTTCGAAGTCAAATCAAAATCACTTTGAGGAACCAATCCGAAAGCAGTGACTACACCCAGCAAAGGCAATGCGGACAGTGCCACGAACCAGCGCAGCTTCTTTTTGCCCTCCGGCATTTTGCTTCCTTGGCTGAACTGATTTTGAGTTAACATTCATGACTCCTGGGGTTGCTTTGGATTGTTCCTGCGACGAATTGCGTTGATTAACGGTGTGGACTTTAACAGAAAGTGACATCACCTCAAAACCGGGCTGATGGGTGGCAAATACGGGCGGATAAATGGTCAGAAATGCGAATTACGCTGTATCAAGGCCGTTTGCGTGCTTGAAACGACGATGAACTATAAGAATGACACAAACTAAAACGAAGCAATCAGAGATGGCAGAAACGCTTGCCCAAGTCAAACGCGGATCACATGAACTGCTGCTTGAAGACGAGTTGAAACAGAAGCTCGAGTTGGGACGTCCGCTGCGTGTCAAAGCTGGCTTTGATCCGACCGCGCCCGATCTGCACCTCGGTCATACCGTGCTGCTCAACAAGATGCGCCAGTTGCAGGATCTCGGCCATCATGCGTTGTTCTTGATCGGTGATTTCACCGGCATGATTGGTGACCCGAGCGGAAAAAATACCACGCGTCCTCCCTTGTCGCGCGAACAGGTAATGGAGAATGCGCAATCCTATCGAGATCAGGTATTCAAGGTGCTGGATCAGGAAAAGACCGAGATCGTGTTCAACTCTGAGTGGATGGACAAGTTCGACGCGGCTGGCCTGATCAAGCTGGCGGCGACGCACACAGTGGCGCGCATGCTGGAGCGCGATGATTTTTCCAAGCGCTACAAGAACAACCAGCCGATCGCGATCCACGAATTCATCTACCCGCTGGTGCAAGGCTACGATTCCGTGGCGCTCAAGGCGGATATCGAACTGGGCGGCACGGACCAGAAATTCAATCTGCTGATGGGGCGCGAATTGCAGAAGCATTATGGCCAGCCGGTCCAGTGCGTGCTTACCATGCCTTTGCTTGAAGGCACGGATGGCGTGAACAAGATGTCCAAGTCAATGGCCAATTACATCGGAATTAATGAGGATCCGCGACAGATTTTTGGCAAGCTAATGAGCATTTCCGATGAGTTGATGTGGCGCTATATTGAATTACTGTCATTCGAATCACTTAATACGATTCAACACTGGAAGCAGGAGGTTGATGACGGGCGCAATCCAATGGATATCAAGATCACGTTTGCGAAGGAAATCGTTGAACGATTTCATTCAAAAGCAGATGCGGATTACGCCCTTGAAGACTTTCAGGATCGTCACAGCCATGGCGGTATTCCCGACCAAATGCCCGAGGTGACGATTACCGCTGGCACCCAGACGATTATGTTGACGCAAATTCTCAAGCAGGCAGGGCTTACTTCCGGCACATCGGAAGCGATGCGCATGATCGAGCAAGGCGGAGTAAAGCTCAATGGAGAAAAAGTCAGCGATAAGGCACTCAAATTGGGCGCTGGACCGCCTTTTGTGGTACAGGTCGGCAAGCGTAAATTTGCCAGGATCACGGTCAGATAAATGAGGGTTGTCGGTACCGGGCTGTTTTGTTAGAATTACGCCCTCGATTTTTTGTAGAAGGTAGTTTGTTCATGACAACTGTACGTGTTAAAGAGAATGAGCCGTTCGAAGTGGCGATGCGCCGTTTCAAGCGTTCGGTGGAGAAGACCGGTCTGCTGACCGATTTGCGTGCCCGCGAATTTTACGAAAAGCCCACCGCAGAACGTAAGCGCAAACTGGCTGCTGCCGTGAAGCGCCATTACAAGCGCCTGATGAGCCAAGTTCTCCCCCCCAAGCTCTACTGATTGAACTGCGCGTCCGTTCCGGGCGCGGCGGTTGATTTCATATGAGTCTCAAGCAGCAAATCACCGAAGATATGAAGACCGCGATGCGCGCCAAGGATACGGCGCGCCTCGGTGCTATCCGCCTGTTGCTCGCGGCGATGAAGCAGCGTGAAGTGGACGACCGCATCGAACTGACGGATGCAGATGTGGTCGCCATCATCGAAAAGATGAACAAGCAGCGGCGCGATTCCATCAGTCAGTATGAAGCAGCGGGACGCCAGGATCTGGCGGATGTCGAAAAGTTCGAAATGAGTGTGCTGGCGACATACATGCCCCGGCAGCTCGGCGAAGATGAAATCAGTGCTGCCGTTGCCGAGGCGATTGCCGCGACCGGTGCAACCGGCCAGCAAGACATGGGCAAAGTGATGGGAATGATCAAACCAAAGCTGGCCGGACGCGCAGACATGGGCAAAGTTTCAGCTTTGATAAAAGCTCAGCTGGCGAAATAATCCGCTGTATCATATCGGGCAATACTCGGTCCCTTTCCTTAACTTTTTGCAAAGCGTGTGAAAAGGCGGTGCCGGCGTGATTCCAAAAAACTTCATTCAGGATCTGCTTAACCGCCTCGATATCGTGGACGTGGTCGAGCGCTACGTGCCGCTCAAAAAGGCAGGCGCCAATTTCGTTGCCTGTTGTCCGTTCCACAACGAAAAATCCCCTTCATTTACCGTCAGTCAGTCCAAACAGTTTTATCATTGTTTCGGCTGCGGCGCGCATGGCACGGCGATCGGTTTCGTGATGGAACATGTTGGCCTCGGCTACGTCGATGCGATCGAGGAACTGGCACGCAGCGCCGGCCTGGAAGTTCCTCATGAACGGCCGGCAGCAGGTGATTCATACCAAAAGATCGCGCCGGATCTGTACGAAGTGATGCAGACTGCCACGCGTTATTATCGTGAACAACTCAAGATTTCCAAGCGCGCGATCGACTACCTCAAGCAGCGCGGATTGAGCGGTGAGATAGCGGCCAAGTATGGCATAGGTTACGCGCCGGACGGCTGGCAAAATCTTGCCGCCGCATTTCCCGATTATCAGGATGACATGCTGGACGAAACCGGGCTAGTGATCAACAGCGACGAAGGCAAACGTTACGACCGGTTTCGCGACCGCATCATGTTCCCGATCGTCAATGTACGCGGCCAGGTCATCGGTTTCGGCGGACGGGTATTGGAAAAAGGTGAGCCGAAGTACTTGAATTCGCCTGAAACGCCACTATTTGAAAAAGGCCGCGAACTGTACGGCTTGTACCAGGCGCAAAAAGTCATCCGTGCCAGGCAAAGGGTGCTGGTGGTGGAAGGTTACATGGATGTGGTGGCGCTGGCGCAACACGGTGTTGAGTATGCAGTTGCTACTCTGGGAACGGCGACCACTCCCTACCATGTGCAGAAGTTGTTGCGCCTGACCGAGCAGATCGTATTTTGTTTTGACGGTGACAAGGCAGGGCAGCGTGCGGCATGGCGAGCGCTGGAAAATGTGCTGCCATACCTTCAAGACGGCAAACGAATCAGCTTTCTGTTTTTGCCGGCCGAACATGACCCTGACAGCTTCATACGCGAATTTGGCCAGGATGCTTTCGAGCAGCTCATCCAGGAGGCCATGCCGCTGTCTGCATACTTGTTGCGCGAAATCAGTGCAGAACTGGATTTGCGCACCCAAGAGGGGCGCAACCAATTGTTGCAACGCGCCAAACCGTTGTTGACCGCGATCGTTGCACCGGCCACAGCTTTGCTGCTGCGCAAGGAAGTTGCCGCACTTTCGGGAGTCAGTCAGGCAGAGTTGGAAGCGTTGTATCAGATTAAGCCTGTTGCTCGCGGACCGAATTTTTCTTTTCAGAAAGCGGGGCGGACCCCACCTTCGGCGCATCGCCTGCTGTTGCAATGCCTTATCGCACAGCCCGAATTGGGCCAGCAAATGCCGGGTGAGTGGCAAGATCAGGGGGCGGAAGCCGAAGCTGTTTTGGCCTTGCTGATGGTCTTGCGTGAAACTGATTTCACGCTGAACAGTCCTACAATCACGCAGCTTTTTCAGGGGACTGCTCACGAGAAGATCCTGGCCGCAGCACAGGCAGATATGCTGGATTGGGGCGAAAACTTCGACGTCGCTGCCGAATTTGCCGGGCTGATCAGCAAGTTCAACGAAGGGCAGCGTCGCCGGCAGTTTTTGGCCCTGCAGGTGAAATTGGCGCAAGGAGGGTTGCCCAACCTGACTGCCCCGGAACGTGAACAATACCTGCAACTGCTACATAGAGGGTAAGCATCTAGGCGGGTTAGGAAAAGTTGACGCAATCAGGTATAATCCGCCGCTTTTCTGCGGCCTTAACGCAAAACGCAAAACGCAAACATTGGGCCTTACGCAATTGGGAATATGAATATGGCAAAACTTAAAGACAAGAAAAAGCCGGTCAAGAAACAGGTAGTCGATATCGAGCAGCCGGCCGTCGACCAGTTACAGGATATGGAGGCGAGACGCACTCGCCTTAAAGCTTTGATCGTGCTGGGCAAGGAACGCGGCTACCTGACTTACGCGGAGATAAACGACCATCTGCCGGATATGCTCGAAGTCGAACAGATCGAGGGCATAGTCAGCATGATCAACGAGATGGGCGTATCGGTATGCGACGTCGCTCCGGATGCGGAGACGCTTATCATGACTGATGTCGCGCCTGCAGTGGCGGATGAAGATGCCGTGGAAGAAGCAGAAGCTGCGCTTTCCACGGTAGATTCGGAATTCGGCCGCACTACCGACCCTGTGCGTATGTATATGCGCGAAATGGGTACGGTCGGTCTGCTTACTCGTGAGAAAGAAATCGAGATCGCCAAACGTATCGAGGAAGGCCTGAAACATATGATTCAGGCTATTTCCGCATGTCCGGCGACGATTGCCGAAATCCTGGCGCTGTCAGCCAAGATTGAAAGCAATCAGATGCGCATCGATGAGTTGATCGACGGTTTTGTGGATGTCGAAGACGAAGATGTCATCGCCGCCGAGAGCGAGGAAGAACCGGAGGAAGTGACTGACAGCGGTAATGACGAGGAAGAGGACGAGGAAGCTGCTGCTGCTGCCGCCGCTGCCAATCTGGCTCAGTTAAGGGAGGACGCATTGGCGCGCTTTGCCGTGATCACCGATTTGTTCATCAAGCTGGGCAAAGCATATGACAAGTACGGTTATCGCAGCAAACAATATGACAAATTACAGAATGGCATTTCCGATGAGCTGATGAAGTTTCGTTTCTCCGCAAAGCAGGTTGACGCGTTGTGCGACACCATGCGCGGATTGGTGGAAGAGGTGAGGCGCAGTGAGCGCAGCATTCAGGACATGTGCGTGACCAAAGGCAAGATGCCGCGTGCTCATTTCATCAAGACCTTTCCGGGCAATGAAGACAATTTGCATTGGGTCACGCAGGAACTCAGATCGAAAAAGCCATACGGTGAAACGCTGGAGCGTTACAAGCATGCCATCGTGGAACAGCAAAAGAAGCTGCTGGATTTGCAGCAGCGCGTCGGTATCCCGATCCGCGACTTAAAGGAAATTAACCGGCAGATGACCAATGGCGAAGCCAAGGCGCGACGCGCCAAGCGCGATATGATTGAGGCCAACCTGCGACTGGTGATCTCGATCGCCAAGAAATACACCAACCGCGGCCTGCAATTCCTCGACCTTATCCAGGAAGGCAATATCGGCCTGATGAAAGCGGTCGACAAGTTTGAATACCGCCGTGGTTATAAATTTTCGACCTATGCAACATGGTGGATACGCCAGGCGATCACGCGTTCCATCGCCGATCAGGCGCGCACCATCCGTATCCCGGTGCATATGATTGAAACCATCAACAAGATGAACCGCATCTCAAGGCAGATCATGCAAGAGACCGGGCAGGAGCCGGATGTTGCAACGCTGGTTACCAAGATGGAAATGCCGGAAGACAAGATCCGCAAGATTTTCAAGATCGCCAAAGAACCGATCTCCATGGAGACCCCGGTTGGCGACGATGACGATTCGCACCTGGGTGATTTCATCGAGGACGCGCATACCGCAGTTCCCATTGATGCGGCGATATATGAAAGCTTGCGCGGCGCGACTTCGGATATTCTGGACAGCCTTACGCAGCGTGAAGCAAAAGTGTTGCGGATGCGCTTCGGTATCGAAATGAACACTGACCACACGCTGGAGGAAGTGGGCAAACAGTTCGATGTAACACGCGAACGCATCCGACAGATCGAAGCCAAGGCGTTGCGCAAGCTTCGCCATCCTTCACGTTCAGAAAAGCTGAAGAGCTTCCTGGACAGCGAAAAATAAGCTGGCGATCATAAACTTCTTAGGGTCGTTAGCTCAGCTGGTTAGAGCAGAGGACTCATAATCCTTTGGTCCGGGGTTCAAGTCCCTGACGACCCACCAATCAAAACTAGCGGCTTTCAGACATTCTGCTGAAGGCCGTTTCCTTGGTGTGGCACTGGCCAATCATTCAAGATAATTTTTCCCGCCAGCTTGTCCTTGTAAGATCACGATCCGTTTCGGACCAGCCTGATCGCCAATTTGTTGGCTTCGTCTATAAAGCCGCTGGAGTACCCATCAGTAAAATCAACATACCATGCGATGGAACTGCCGTTGGGAGTGCCGCTCCAGTACCAAGGATGACTCGCGTCCATATCCGGGAACGCCGTCGTATCTATAGTGGGAAAAGTTTTTCGTTGATGATCTACCAGCGAAAGCAATTCATCTTTGGTGGGCACACGCCACCCACCGTTGGCCTGTTTTTGTGCTTCCGCAAAGTCGAAATATACGACAGTGCCGACACAATGTTCATCTTTCCACTTCTGTCCCACGCTGCAGCGAGCCCAGGTCAGATTGGTTTGAGAGTCGTAAACCTCATCGCCCTTGATCACATAGCGAGAGTCAGCCCACGCAGAAGAAAGACTTATGAAGGATAACAATATAACCAAGAAAAAATATCGCACGATTACACTCCTTAAACACACTCAACAGACAGCTTAAATTTTCCACGTCAATATATCGGGAGGATTATAACAAGCCTGATGAACGATCAGAAATCGCATAAATAGTTACCATTTGTTATCTGGAAGATCCAAAGTGCTTCCTTCGCCAAAGGACGGGATGATTTAAACCCAGTTAATGCAGATATGTCTTCTGGTCTGGCTGAAGATGTCCTGAAGACAGTGATTGGCAGTTATGATTAAATGAATTATTTACATTCACCAAGGAGGTAAGCCTTATGAGCCATGCTATCAGAATCCATCAGACTGGCGGACCCGAGGTGCTGCAATGGGAAGAGATCGAGGTCGGTGATCCAGGACCCGGTCAAGTCAGGTTGAAACAAATCGCCGTGGGTCTGAACTTCATCGATGTCTATCACCGCATCGGACTTTACCCTCTGCCACTGCCTTTCGTGCCGGGCATGGAGGCAGCGGGGACCGTAGATGCGGTCGGCGCAGGCGTCATCGAACTGAAAAGAGGCGATCGGGTCGCGTACGCATCGGTGATCGGTGCCTATGCCGAAGAGCGGTTGATTGGGGCAGACAAGGTAGTAAAACTGCCGCCCGAGATAGACGAACGTACGGCGGCGGCAATGATGCTGCAAGGCATGACCGCGCGCTATCTGATCCGCGACATATTCAAAGTCAAATCAGGCGACACTATCCTGATACATGCTGCAGCCGGAGGTGTCGGGCTGATCGTCTGCCAGTGGGCTGCGGCATTGGGAGCGACCGTGATCGGCACCGTATCCAGCGATGAAAAGGCGGCCCTGGCCAAGGCCAACGGATGCCACCATCCCATCGTCTATACCCGCGAGGATTTTCAGGCACGGGTACTCGAGATCACCGGCGGTCAAAAGCTGCCTGTGGTTTACGATTCGGTGGGCAAGGATACATTTATGAAATCGCTCGATTGTCTTCGTCCGCGCGGCATCATGGTGCTGTTCGGTGCATCTTCGGGCCCGGTTCCGCCGATGGACTTGTCACTTCTGGCGCAAAAGGGTTCGTTGCTGATCACCAGGCCGACACTCGCCACTTTCGTTGCGACCCCTCAGCTGTTGGCGGAAAATTCGGCAGATCTTTTCGATGTGGTTGGATCGGGCAAAGTGAAGATCTACGTCAACCAGACTTATCCGTTGAAGGATGCGGCAAAGGCGCATCGCGATCTCGAAGCGCGTAAGACGACAGGATCTACGGTTCTGACTGTCTGACATGTCAAGTTCATCCTCGGTTTAGGAAACAACCAGCGAATTTATCTCGCTTGCTTTATGTACCCATAGGAGAGCGCCGATGCAAACTGTTCCCTCATCACTTTCGCCGAAATATGGTGCCCCGATATCGCTTGAAGTCGCAAAGCGCGTTATGGTCGCGGCAGAACAAGAGGCGCTTGCAAATCATTGGCCAATGGTTATCGCAATCGTCGAATGTGGCGGCAATCTCGTTATGCTTCACGCGTTGGATCATGCGCAACATGGCAGTGTTGCTGTTGCTCGGCACAAGGCAGAGACCGCTGTGAACTTCAAACGCCCAACAAAAATGTTCGAGGAGGCTGTCTCCGGCGGTGGTCTCGGGCTGCGTTTTCTGTCCGTAGGAGGCATCTGCGCGCTTGAAGGCGGCCTTCCTTTGTTGGTCGATGGACAGGTTGTTGGAGGCATCGGCGTTTCGGGTATGAATGCGACCCAGGATGGTCAGGTTGCCGCTGCAGGTGCGAATGTGCTGCTGGATTAATTGCTGCTAGATAAGACGGACTAATCGTTGTCGATGTCAGAAGATACTAAAAACCTGCTGAATTGAACGGACTGTCTTTCAGAAATGGAATGCTTTGCGCAATACGAACCAATATGATTCTTGAGGTTTGATTTCATTCGGCTGCACGTCCTTCGAATCGAAACATCTGGAAGACGACGTGGAGCAGTCGCTGCTGCTGGGTGCCTGCTTTTGTATATTGACCGACCAGCCGTCTTCATTACTCGGCGCGGTGAAGAAGGGCAATTTGGGTGTGCTGCTAGACCTTGTTCCGGCATATACGTCATTGATCGGGCGGTTAAGGGCAAGATTCGTATCGAAGCGATAGGGAAGTTGCCGGCGAATGTCTGAGCTAATATTTTTGGTCGTTAATGTTGGTTTTCCGGCTGCAAATGTTATTTCCTCTGACATTGCATTATGTGCCGCCACTGCCAAACTCAACAACATGAACCATAAGCCGATATGGAAGGAATCTTGGATATAGTGTGAACCAGATATCAGGCTTAACATCTTCTTCCCCTTCAATACTTTTCAATACCGTGCGGGGCCGAATTTGCACACGAATGAACACTCGTGTCGCAATCCCGCTGCCATAGTTACCCTTAGGCCGGTAATTTTGCGCCCTTGCCTTTCGGAAAGTTTGCCAAACAAGTGCAGGTTATCGATTTGCTTCGTTACAGTCAAACCATGCTGGATGAAAGGTCGATTTTTCCTGATGTGCGGTAAAGGGCTGCCTAAATCTACATAATTAAAAGTATATCACTTTATTTATTCTACCATTTTGTCGACATAATATAAATATATTGCACAAATTTAAGTTTAATATGCTAATATGCAACAGAATTGTCGACAATCGGAGTAAATCGATGTTGCCCTACACACCCGAACAAGGCACTCTTGCTGATATCGCCTCGCACCGTCTGGCGCAAAGCATCGTGACCGGAGAACTCGCGCAAGGGCAGAAATTGAACGAGGCAGAACTGGCTGAACGCTTTGGTATGGGACGAGGCCCATTGCGCGAAGCCTTGCGTCATCTTGAAGGCATGCGTCTGGTAAAACGCATACCCAACGCAGGCGCACGTGTGATAGTGCTGGATCGCAAGACCCTGTCCGATCTCTACGCGGTGCGCGAAGCGCTGGAAGGCATGGCGTGCCGCATCGCAGCGACAACTATGACCGAAGATGAGATCGAGCAATTGCGCAAGCTGCTCGATAGCCATGAAGCACAGATCTATAAACAGGGCGGCAAGGTCTACGCGCAAAAAGAGGGCGACCTCGACTTCCATTACCAGATCGTGCGCGGCAGCCGCAATACGATGCTGATGGATATGCTAGGCAGCGAACAATATCAATTGCTTCGCATGTGCCGTCACCGCACCAGCCGCAACGCGGAGCGCACCGGTCCCGCTCTTCAACAACACCGCCAGATCGTCGAGGCACTGGCTCAGCGCGACGGGGAACTGGCCGAGATGCTGATGCGCCGCCACATTCAAGGCGCGTGGCAAAGCATCGATGCAATGATAGCCAGGGAGGAGGCAGCATGAGCGATACACCCGGTCAAAAACTCCGCCGCGCAGTCGAAGCGCATCATCCGTTACAAGTGGTCGGTGCAGTCACCGCCTATTGCGCGATACTCGCGCAGAAAAGCGGACATAAGGCGCTGTATCTTTCCGGCGGCGGCGTAGCGGCTTCCTCGCTGGGCATTCCCGACCTTGGCATCACCACACTGCATGACGTATGCGAAGACGCGCGCCGCATCACCGCAGCGAGCGACCTGCCGCTGCTGGTGGACATCGACACCGGTTGGGGCGGTGCTTTCAATATCGCGCGCGCCACGCGCGAGATCGCGCAGGCTGGTGCGGCCGGATTTCACATCGAGGACCAGGTGATGCAGAAGCGCTGCGGACACCGCCCCAACAAGGCCATCGTCAGCCAGAACGAAATGACGGACCGCATCAAAGCTGCGGTAGATGCGCGCAGTGACGACAGCTTCGTCATCATGGCGCGCACCGATGCACTGGCGGTGGAAGGCATGCAGTCGGCAATAGCACGCGCACAAGCCTGCGTCGAGGCAGGAGCCGACATGATCTTCCCCGAGGCGATGACCACGCTGGAACAGTATGCCGAGTTCACCAGGACCGTGAAAGTACCGGTGCTGGCGAACATCACCGAGTTCGGCGAGACGCCACTGTTCACTACCGATCAACTGGCCGGAGCAGGCATCAAGCTGGTGCTGTATCCGCTCTCGGCTTTCCGCGCGATGAGCAAGGCCGCATTAAACGTCTACCAGCACATCCTCACCGACGGTACCCAGCAAAAGGTCGTTTCGGAGATGCAAACCCGCATGGAGCTGTACGACTACCTCGGCTATCACGCCTATGAGCAGCAACTTGACCGCCTGTTTTCCGAGCAAGGCGCCGAATAAAACCATCATAAGGAAGGGAGAAAGCAATGGCAGAAGAATCCACCTTACCCAAGCCGAAAAAATCCGTTGCGCTGTCAGGCACGGTCGCAGGAAATACCGCGGTCTGCACAGTCGGGCGCACCGGCAACGACCTGCACTATCGCGGATATGACATCCTTGATTTCGCCGACCAGGCCGAGTTCGAAGAGATCGCGCATCTGCTGATCCACGGTACCCTGCCGAACCGCGCTCAGCTGCATGAATACAAGGCCAAACTGAAATCACTGCGCGGTTTGCCTCAACCGGTGAAGCAGGCGCTTGAGGCAATTCCTGCAGATGCGCACCCGATGGACGTGATGCGCACTGGTTGTTCGATGCTGGGCACCTGCGAACAGGAACCGGATGCGCACAGCGAATCCGTGGCAAAGGAGATCATCGACCGTATGCTGGCCTGCTTTGGATCGATGCTGATGTACTGGCACCACTACAGCAGCAGCGGCAAACGCATCGAAGTCGAGACCGATGACGACAGCATCGGCGCGCACCTGCTGCATCTGCTGCACGGCAAACCGCCGAAAGCGTCCTGGGTGCGCGCGATGCATACTTCGCTGATCCTGTACGCGGAGCATGAGTTCAATGCCTCCACGTTCACGGCGCGAGTGATTGCCGGCACCAACTCCGATCTGTATTCATGCATCACCGGCGCGATCGGCGCATTGCGCGGCCCCAAGCACGGTGGCGCCAACGAAGAGGCGTACCGCATCCAGAGCCGTTACAAGAATGCCGACGAAGCCGAGGCTGACATCCGCGAGCGCGTGGGTCGCAAGGAGATCGTGATCGGCTTCGGTCATCCGGTTTACACCATCTCCGACCCGCGCAACGAGGTGATCAAGCGTTTGGCGAAATCACTGGCCGAAGAAAAGGGAGAGATCGGTCTGTTTGACATCGCCGCCAGACTGGAAAGCGTGATGTGGGACTTGAAGAAGATGTTCCCCAATCTCGACTGGTTCTCTGCCGTGTCGTATCACATGATGGGCGTGCCGACAAATATGTTCACGCCGCTGTTCGTGATTTCGCGCGTCACCGGCTGGGGAGCGCATGTGATCGAACAGCGTTCTGACGGAAAGATCATCCGCCCCAGCGCGAACTACATCGGACCCGAGAATCTGGCCTGGGTACCGATTGAAAAAAGATAGGGAAAAAAATGAGCGCCAATGTGGAAATGAACACCCGCCCCGCACCCGACCAGGTGCTGGTGGATATCGCGCAATATGTCTGCCGCAACGAGATCAAATCGACGGAAGCTTACGATACCGCACGCAACTGCCTGATCGACACACTCGGTTGCGGCCTGCTCGCATTGCGCTTTCCCGAATGCACCAAACACCTCGGTCCGCTGGTGCCGGGCACCACGGTGCGCAACGGTGCGCGCGTGCCAGGAACCTCGCACGAGCTCGATCCGGTGAAGGCCGCATGGGATATCGGCGCGATGATCCGCTGGCTGGATTACAACGACACCTGGCTGGCTGCGGAATGGGGCCATCCTTCCGACAACCTCGGCGGCATACTTGCCGTGGCAGACTATCTGAGCCGTTGTCATGTGGCCGAAGGCAAGGCGCCACTGACGATACGCGATGTGCTGACTGCGATGATCAAGGCGCACGAGATACAGGGCGTGTTGGCGCTGGAGAACAGTTTCAACCGCGTCGGCCTTGATCATGTCGTACTGGTGAAGGTCGCATCCGCTGCAGTCGTGACACGCATGCTGGGCGGCACCGTTGATCAGGTCATCGATGCGCTATCTCAGGCATTCGTCGACGGGCAATCGCTGCGCACCTACCGCCACTCTCCCAACGCCGGCTCGCGCAAATCCTGGGCAGCGGGCGATGCCACTTCGCGCGCGGTGCGTCTGGCGATGATCACGATGGCCGGCGAAATGGGCATTCCCGGCGTGCTGACCGCTCCGCAGTGGGGCTTCTACGATGTGCTTTTCTCAAAGACCAACAAGGACCAGAAAATCAAGCCGGAAGCACAGCGCCGTTTCAGCCTGAAGCAACCTTACGGCACTTACGTGATGGAGAACATCCTGTTCAAGATATCCTTTCCCGCCGAGTTTCATTCACAGACCGCGTGCGAAGCGGCGGTGCGGCTGCATCCTCAGGTGAAGAATCGCCTGCATGACATCAGCAGGATCGTGATACACACACACGAATCGGCAATACGTATCATCTCCAAGGTCGGCCCGCTTGTGAATCCGGCCGACCGCGACCACTGCATACAATACATCGTGGCGGTGCCGCTGGCGTTCGGTGATCTGGTTGCGGAACATTACGAGGACAGTTTCCACGCTGCCAACCCTATCATCGACGAACTGCGCGAGAAGATGGAAATCGTCGAGGAGCCGCGCTACAGTCGCGAATATATGGAAGCGGACAAACGCTCGATCGCCAATGCTATCCAGGTATTCTTCAAGGATGGCAACAGCACCGAAAAGATCGAGGTGGAATATCCGATCGGACATCGCCGCCGTCGTGCCGAAGGCATCCCGGTCCTGCAACAGAAGTTCTTGGACAATCTGCGATCTCGCTTTCCGGAACAACGCTGCCGGCAAATCATGTCGCTGTGCCTGGATAAAAACAAACTTGAATCAACACCGGTCCATGAGTTCATGGAGATGTTCTTGATCAACTAAAAAGCTGTTTCAATAAAAACGTCATACGCGTGAATGCGCGAATGAACAACAAGAGGAGGGAGTCGCAATGAGTTACCGGACAGAGTATGAACATTCGATGAAGGATCCGGCGGGTTTCTGGCGCAAGCAGGCCGAAGCGCTGGAGTGGTTCAAATTTCCCGAGAAAATCCTGACGCTCGATGACGACGGCCTCGGCTACTGGTTCGCCGACGGTGAGATGAACACCGCCTACATGGCACTGGACCATCATGTGAAGACCGGGCGTGGCGATCAGCCCGCGCTGATCTACGATTCCCCGGTCACCAACACCAAGTCGCGTTACACCTATTCAGAGCTGACCGATATCGTCGCACGCACCGCCGGAATGATTGCCAGCATGGGCGTGGCGAAAGGCGACCGAGTCATCATCTACATGCCAATGATCCCGGAAGCAGTTATCGCGATGCTGGCGGTGGCGAGACTGGGAGCGATCCACTCGGTGGTGTTCGGCGGCTTCGCCCCACCGGAGTTGGCGGTGCGCATCGATGACGCGAAACCCAAACTTATCCTGACTGCGTCCTGCGGCATCGAGGTCAAGCGCGTGGTGGAATACAAACCGCTGATCGACCGCGCCTTCGAGCTGGCCAATCACAAACCGCAGAGCTGTATCGTGTTCCAGCGTCCGCAAGCAACCTCGACGATGATTGCTGGCCGCGATCACGATTGGGCAACTTTGCTGGCCCAAGCCAAGGCGGTGGGTTGCACGCCGGTCAAGGGTAGCGACCCGCTTTACATCCTCTACACTTCAGGCACCACCGGCAAACCCAAGGGCGTGTTGCGCGAGAACGGCGGTCACGCGGTTGCACTCAAGTACAGCATGAAGGCGATCTACAACGTCGAGCCGGGCGATGTGTACTGGGCAGCTTCGGATGTGGGCTGGGTGGTCGGCCACTCCTATATCGTGTACGGCCCGCTGTTGCATGGCTGCACGACTATCGTTTACGAAGGCAAGCCGATCATGACACCGGATGCGGGCGCACTATGGCGCGTTATCTCGGAATACGGCGTGAAAGCCTTCTTCACCGCACCCACCGCGTTCCGCGCGGTGAAGAAGGAAGATCCTCAAGCTGCGCTGATGAAAAAATACGACTTGGGCAAACTGCAGGTCATCTATTCGGCAGGCGAACGGCTAGACCCGCCGACCGAGCACTGGCTTACTGAAAAAAGCGGCAAGCCGGTGGTGGATCACTGGTGGCAGACCGAGACCGGCTGGGCGATCACCGCCAACCTTCAAGGCATAGAGCCGATGCCGATCAAGCCCGGTTCGTCGAC
>Ga0210097_1000013_pt1 | contig 100429 bp, 83 predicted proteins | sample Joice_CattailNLA_2_FD_185521 | JGI IMG/M metagenome (GOLD analysis project Ga0210097, IMG submission 185521) | Wetland microbial communities from San Francisco Bay, California, USA, that impact long-term carbon sequestration - Joice_CattailNLA_D2... | ecosystem: Environmental > Aquatic > Marine...
TGTTGGCCCATGGCGGATTTGATGTCTTCTACGCTGAGGACATCGGTGGAGGTGCAGACTTCCACCTTGCAATCAGCCCCGACCAGGCGTTCCAGCCACAGCGAACCGGGCAGCAGTTTGGTGACAATCACTCGTTTGCTGCCGGAAGGGTTGTAGGTCTCCCATTTCTTTTGCTCCATTAAAAACACCTCCAGTATTTCACCTAAGCAATTGGTGGATTTCCTGCAAATAATTTTCCATTTGGTCGTGGTCGAAACAATAACGCATACGGCAAAAAGGTTTCCTAAATTGGGCCACATCCTGTTGGATGGACTTCTGACCGATGATGACATCCGCCATTAATCGGGCCAGTTGTTGGAAATCCCCGGCTTCCATTCCGAAGCGGGTCATCTCGGACACCCCCATGCGCAGGGCGCCGGAGGCAGTGAAACCCTCTTCATCCGGAGCCGCCTGGTAGTTCAGGATAATATTGTTGTCTTCCAGCCGCCGGGCAATCTCAGCACCCCTGGCATAACCGACATTGACGATCACCTGGTGGGTCTCGGTATAGTCGATGTCCGGATCGCCGGCCACGTCCAGGCCGCAATCCTTCAAGGCCAGGGCGAAAGCCTTGGCGTTGGCGATGACTCGCGGCTGATATTCATCTTTGAAGGCATTCATTTCGTAGGCGGCCATCAGCAGGCCCAGTTGGGTGCCTAAATGGTGGTTGCTGGTGCTGCCGGGAAAGGCCCGGCGTTCAATGGCTTCCCACAATTCATAGTCCGGATCTGATTTTTGGTAATTGCCGGCGACAATGCCGCGCTGAGGGCCAAAATAGGTCTTGTGGGTGGAGCCGGTAACAAGGTGGGCGCCTTCCTGGAACGGCTCCTGGAAATGGGGGCCGATAAGCCCGAGGACATGGGCCATGTCGTATAGCACCACACAGTCTATCCCCAGTTGATCAATGAGGGTGCGGATTTCTTTGACCGGCTCCTTGTGCAGGACCATGCTTTTGCCGAAAATGATCAGTTCGGGCCGATGTTGCTCGATTAATTTGCCGCAGGCGGCGACATCGATCTGGTAGGGATTTTCCTCCCGGACCGGGAAATTGACGACGGCCGGTTTTTCTGTTTTGGGATCCCGGGCCACAAAATCCCGCAACGCACCCATTGGCTGGGCGGAGAGGTGGCCGCCGCGGATAATATGGTTGTTAAACACCCGATTGATACGCCGTTGTTCACTTTTGCGGTCCGCCCGGTTTATATAATCGACCATCGCGCTGAACACAACCGTATTGGCCATTTGCCCGGATATAGGCCGGGTTTCCACTTCGCTGCAGCCCAGAAACTGGCGCAGTTCAGCGACCAGCAATTCTTCAACTTCAGCGATAAAATCGGTGCCCTGATAGTAGAACACCTCGGCCTCTTCAAAGGCTTTGACCCCCTTATGCTCACCGTAGCGGCATACCGGATCCATGATGGTCAGCATGCGCGTGATGGCGGACGGCGACTGCTCCGAAGGGATAAGATTGATACAGTCCTGCTGGCGCCAGCGGGTGTTGGTGATGGCCTTGGCGATCAGGGTGTTTACTTTTTCAATAACCGCTTGCCCCGAGGGGCCCGTATCGGTTTCGGGCGTGTCCGTGGCCAGGTCGATCGCCCGCGCAAAGGGCGGGGCCTCGCTCCTTAAAAAATAAGGTACGATAACCCCGGCAACCTTTTTTTGCCGGATTTCGATGTCAACCGCATCGCCTGCCATCAAGCGGCTGTCGAGCAGGGCCAGCGTGATAGCGCGCCGCCCGGTTTCCGGTGTTATGCGGGAATCGATTCCTTCTCCGGCAAATTCCCAATGGGGCACCACGGTTCCACTGGTGATAAATCCCACCCACCGGCCGTTTGCAAAAACCTTGTTGCCGGCCCGGGCGACCCCTTTGCCGGTCAGCGCCACCGGCATGATGATGCGCGGTAGATCCTTTATCCGGCTGTAATCCCGTTTAACGATTTTTTCGAAAGCTTCAAATTGACGGGTCAGAGCGGATCGACCGATAAATTCCCCTTTCAGCGGCGAGAGGCTGACGGCAAAGCGGGCCAGGGGGCAGGCAAAAATCGGTATCTGATTGTTTTCGGGGTCCAGCCCCAGCTCATGACCGTACAGGGGCAGGCCGGCTTCCAGGCGCAGGGTATCCCGGGCCCCTAGGCCGACAGGCACCGCACCCTGTTCGCACAGCAGATCCCAGAGCATCACCGCATCCTGGCTTGGGAGAAAAAGCTCGAAGCATAAGGGCTCCCCGGTATAACCGGTTCTGGCGATTAGGACCTCGACCCCTTTGATCGTTGCCCTAGACAGCTGGTTGCGCATCGGCTCCGGCAAACGGCCCGTCTCGATGATACCTTCCATAATCACTTTGGCCCGGGGTCCCTGGAGGCTGAGCATCGCCATTTCAGAGGTCTTATCGGTCAATTGTACCTGGTCAAATGCTTTGAGCACCTGCTGAAAGTGTTGCCAGTCCTTTTCGCGGTTGGACGCGTTGACGACCAGCAGATATTCATCCTCATAAAATCGGTAAAGATAGGCATCATCCACGGCGCCGCCGTTTTCATTGGGAATCATAGTGTACTGGCTCTCTTCGACTTCCAGGCCGGCGGCATTATTGGAAAGCACGTGCTGCAAAAAATCAAGGGCCTTGGGGCCGGAAATGATAAAGCGGCCCATATGCGAAACGTCGAAAAGACCCGCATGGTTGCGTGTTGCCAGATGCTCCTGCAAAATTCCGCTCCGGTATTGAACCGGCATATTCCAGCCGCCAAAATCAACCATGGTCGCATTCAGCGCCAAATGGCGATCGTAAAAAACGGTTCGCTTTAAATCGTTGTCCATATTTAAATCCTCCACAGCGTGTATAAACTGAGCGCAGGTTGCCGGCCCGGCAGACAATTCCACCCGGCCGCCGCCATGCGATTCTTATCCTAATCCGTCAGGCAGGGCGTGCGTGCCGCCAGGGTTTCATCCAGTCTTTGCACCTTCGGATTGTGGGGTGCAGCGTGAAGAAGCTCGGGCTGCTCCTGGGCCTCCCTGGCAATGCTTATCATAGCGTCGATAAACTGATCTATGGTTTCCCTGGATTCGGATTCCGTTGGCTCGATCATGATGGCACCGCTTACCACTAAGGGGAAATAAACGGTGGGGGGATGAAACCCATAATCCATAAGCCGCTTGGCGATGTCCAGGGTGGCGACTTTAAATTTTTGCTGGTGTTCGTCCGTAAACACACATTCGTGCATGCAGGGTCGGTCGTAGGGCAGGTGAAATACCCCTTTGAGATTTTCCCTGATATAATTGGCGTTGAGGACAGCATATTGACTGGCCTTCTTAAGGTCCGGCCCCATGCTCAGGATGTAGCTGTAAGCCTTGATCAGGACACTGAAATTGCCGTAGAAGGCGTGAACTTTTCCGACGGATTCAGGGTAATCTTCGCTGAGCGCATATCCGTCCTTGTTTTTGACCACCCGGGGAACGGGAAGAAATTTTGCCAGCTCCCGGGTTACGCAAACCGGTCCGCTACCCGGACCGCCGCCGCCGTGGGGGGTTGAGAAGGTCTTGTGAAGATTCAGGTGGAGGACATCCACCCCCGTGTTCGCCATGTTCACTATGCCCATGGCGGCATTCATGTTGGCCCCATCGCCGTAAACAAGACCGCCCCTGTCGTGAACGATTTTTGCAATATTTTTAATGTTGTCTTCAAATAAACCCAGGGTATTGGGATTGGTGACCATGATGCCGGTGGTGTCATCGTCCATGAGCTCGGCGACCGCTTCGGGCGACAATACGCCCTGTTCATTGGACTTTACCGGAATGGCTTTAAAGCCGCACAGGGCCCCGCTGGCGGGATTGGTTCCATGGGCGGTATCAGGGATCAAGATTTTTGAGCGGGGTCGGCCCTTGCTCTGGTGGTAGGCATGAAAGATCAGCATACCCGTCAGTTCACCCTGGGACCCGGCAGCCGGCTGAAGGCTGACTGCGGGAAACCCGGTGATTTCCCCCAGATACTGTTCAAGGTCAAACAACAGTTTAAGTGCCCCCTGGGACAGGGTTGCCGGAAGCAGGGGATGGGCCCCGGCAAAACCGGGCAGGGCGGCCTGGCGCTCATTGGTTTTAGGGTTATACTTCATGGTGCAGGACCCCAGAGGATACATGCCGCTGTCGACACCAAAGTTCCATTGAGACAAGCGTGTAAAATGGCGGACGACATCCAGCTCACTTAAATCCGGGAAATCCGGGCCGTTTCCGGCAAGCTCTTTTGCCACTGGAACCGGGTCCACATCCCGTCGCGGGAGCGAAAAGCCGATCCTGCCGGTTGAGCCTTTTTCCCAGAGAAGGGGCTCGTTAAAGATATGGCCGGTGGTGCCTGTCAGTTCTTTCATTTCGTGACCTCCTCAATCAAAGCATCCATGTCTTCCCGGGTGGCCGTTTCTGTGGCGCAAAAAAGATAGTGTTCTGCAAGCTCGGGGTAGTAAGGGGCGAGGGGCAGTCCGGCTACGATCTTTTTTTTAAGAAGCCGCGCGTGGGTATCTTTAAACCCTGCGGGAAGTTTTACGGTAAATTCATTAAATACAGGGGATTCAAAAGCAATGGTCAGGCCGGCATTTTGAAAAGCCGACTTAAGATAAGCGGCCTTATCGTGATTCAATTTTGCCAGTTCCCGTATTCCGGTGCCGCCCAGGGAGGCCATATACATTACGGCGGCGGTGGCGCACAAACCCTGATTTGAGCAGATGTTTGAGGTCGCTCGCTCCCGACGGATATGCTGCTCGCGAGTGGCCAGGGTGAGCACGAAACCCGGGCGTCCGTCACGGTCCACGGTCTTGCCGATAAGGCGACCGGGCATGTTGCGTACGTATTTTTTTTGGGCGGTGAACATGCCCAGGCCGGGTCCGCCAAAGGACTGGGGGATACCGAAGCTTTGCCCTTCTCCGCACGCAATGTCTGCGCCGCAATCGCCCGGTCTTTTCAAAACCCCATAGGCCAGCGGTTCGGTAAAAGCCGCGATGAAAAGGGCTTTATCGTCGGCGTGGACCCTGTCCCCCACCGCTTTCAAATCCTCGATGCAGCCAAAAAAATTGGGGGACTGCACGGCCACGGCGGCCAACTCCTCCAGGTCTTTGAGACCGGAAAGATCGGTCCTGCCGTCCGGGAGAAAGGGAATCTCCTTGATTTCGTATCCGGTGGGAGCAAAATAGGTTTGAACGACCCGACGGTACAAAGGATGAATGGCAGTGGATACGGCCACCTTTTTTCGGCGGGTTATGCGGATGGCCATCAGCAGTGCTTCAGCCAGGCTCGAGGCACCGTCGTACATGGAGGCGTTGGCCACTTCCATGCCCAGAAGGCGTGTTACCAGGGTCTGATACTCATAGATGGCCTGGAGCGTGCCCTGGCTGATTTCGGGCTGGTAGGGTGTATAGGCCGTATAGACCTCGGAACGGTTCAAAAGCTGTCTGACAGCCTCAGGGATGTAATGGCTATAGGACCCCGCGCCCATAAAAACCCTGTATTCCGGCGCAACCGCCATGGCACCGGCCATCGCATCCATCCGGCGATTTAATTCCCATTCGGTCAGCGGCTCCGGCAGGTTCAGATCTTCCTTGCGCCGGCAATCTTCGGGGATACCTGAAAATAGGCCCTCGAGGTTGTCGACACCCACAACCTGAAGCATCTTGTCAATATCTTCAGGGGTCTGGGGTAAATATCGCATGGTATTATCCTTTCAACATATCAAGATAGGCTTTTTGGTCTTTGAGCTCTCCATACTCAGCAGGGTCTTGCAACCTTACATCCACCATCCAGCCTCCGGAGTAGGGGTCATTGTTTACCTGCTCCGGTGCATCCTCAAGGGCCTGGTTAACCGCTGTGATTTCCCCGCCGACCGGCATGTAAAGCTCGGAGACCGCCTTCACAGATTCAACGGTTCCGAACTCCTGGCCCTTTTCGAAGGTATCACCGACATCGGGCAGCTCGACAAAAACAATATCGCCAAGCTGGTTCTGGGCGTAGTCGGAGATACCGACCCTGACAACACCGTCGACCTGTTTGGCCCACTCGTGATCATCGCTATAGCGCCGATCGTCCGGAAAATTTAACTCACTGACTTCTTTCATGCTGTTTCTCCTTTTAGTCCTGGTCTTCGGCGAGGCCGGCGCGGGTCAGAAGCCACTCGGCGCTGTCGTTCCACACATCGATCTTTTCAATGCGTCCGTCGCGGATCTCGAAGCGGTCAATGAAGCGGTTGCCTTTGAAGGGGGTTCCGTCCGGCCAGCTGCCAAACAGCGTGCCCAGGCAGTAGACAACCAGGCGTCCCCCCTCCTCAGGGCAGACATCGTATGTGGTGATGTCTTTTTTGACATTGGCATAGCGCTTGGCGTTGAATTCTCCGGTCTGCTCGGCCCTCTCGAAACGGCGCTTGCCGGTAAAAGTAAACACCAGGTCCGGCGACACCAGGGCCCTCGACCCTTCTTTGTCACCGCTCATGCTGGCTGCCAGAAACTTTTCGATCAACTCTATCGCTGCTTTACGGTCCATACTTCATCTCCTTTTTAATTGGTGATTTACAGTTTATCGTTTTTTTGAAGTACGTTAATAACGCTTTGAAGGCCCATGGCTTCAAGGGTGTTTTTCAAGGGATTGCCGGTATTCACATCCCAGCCTTCCAATTCATAGAAAATGGATTTCCATTCCTCAACCCGATCGCGATTCAGATTGCGGGGGACGACATTTTTGTAATCCCACTGACCGTTTTCTCTGACCGGCATAAAGTAGCTGGGAGATCTGCCGGGCACCATCACGATTCCCTCGGAAGGAATATCGTAGATGTAATCAGCAAATTTTTCCATGTCTCGATGCCTGCCCTGCAGGGCCCAGATGGCCCGGTTGAGGGTGAAAATTTTTCTGCCGATTTCCATCGAATTTTCAAAACTCATTTTTTTGCCGGTGACCGCTCTGAAAAAGGCTATTTCTCCATCAGGCGTAAGACCTTTATTGTCGGGAGCGTAAGGATTGATGAAATCGGCAAAGGCGTTGTCGCACAGGCCGCAGGATTGCTTCCAGAATAAGGAGTAATGCAGCAGCCAGGCGGTGGTACGGGCCATGTGGATCGAATACATATTGTCATCCCCGAAATCGATCATGAGCGGGTCATTATAGGGCCGGCATTTTTCAGCTATTATTTCAGATGCCTGGGCCGCGGATACCACCGGCGTTTTGCCGGCGGCGACATCCAGATTGGGGATCCAGTATGAAATGGCGTTAAAGTCGTGGCAATTGATATCCCGGGATGAAACCAGAGAAGCATAGCCCCAGTAGACCTCGGTCCTGGGGTCATAATGAATTGGATAGCCCCAGGGCAAAAGGGGCAGGGTTCCGCTTGCCAGATCCTCTTCGAGCCGTCCCCATTTCGCGGCTGCCCTGGCAACTCCCTCCGCCAGGATGGCTCCAATGCCTTTGCGATGAGCTATTTTGTGCAAATAATCCCCGATGAACTCAGCCTCACCCAGTTGGTCGAAGTCAAGGTCCGTATCGATCTCTTTGCCGGGCCCCAGGACCCCCTTTTGCCTGAGGGTATTCAGGTAGTTGATATCGACATCGATGACATAGGCGTTGATTCCTAACCTGTCACATAATTTTGTTGCTTTGCCCGAAATCTCGGTAACGCGCCCGCGCTTGGCAAGTTCAAATTTCTGATAGAACCGGCCTTTTTTGCAGATGGCCCCGGTGCCGATTCCGATGGAAGTTTTGGGCCGGCAATTCATATGGCAGCCATAACACCCATGGGCCCTTCGCTGGTTATCGAAAATTGCCCCGCCCCGGCCCGGGTGCCCCCCGAAATGCGAGGTGATGTATTCCTGCCAATCGCTAACGGTCGGATTGTCGAAATCCGCGCCGTATTTTTTGCGAAACCGCATGGTTTCCTGCAGCAGTTTTCCCGGATCGGCAACCGCCACACTTCCGGTGCCAAATACGCTGATAGCCTTTAGCTTCTTGGAACCCCAGACACCGCCAAACCCCCCCTGGCCAAAGGCAGGTCCGGCACTGTGCTGGACCGAGGCGATTCTGCTCAGATTTTCTCCCGCCGGTCCAATCACCAGCGCACACGGCCAGCGCGTCATATTATCGGCTTTTACGTTGGGTTGTTTGCGGGTGTTAATTTCACCGCAGACCTGGCTGAAAATCACCCGTTGGGTTTCCTCGGTGTCCAGCCCCCACATGCCGGCGGCATCCTTAAATTCCACGTTGCCGTCAATGATGTCGATCCAGGTCGGATTTTCAGCCGCGCCTTCAATGACAATGCCGTCAAATCCGGCGAACTTAAGCATGGCCGGAAAGTGGCCGCCGATGCTGCTCCTGCCAAACCATTCAATGGGGTAGCTCTGGGATTGAATGCCGACCATTTCGACCCTCGATGCACCGGGTACCAGGGTTCCCGCGAACAATCCGGACATCAAGACCAGGGTATTCCCAGGGTCAAAGGCGCTCACCAGTTTATCCTGCATCAGATCAAAAAAAACAGCGGTGGCGATACCGTGTCCACCCACCCACTCTTCATAATCTGCTGTATTCAAAGTGGAAGTGCTCTGATTTGTCAAATTAACGCGGAGTATTTTACCCGTGAATCCATACATGATCCTTCCCCCTAATCCGTCGGCAGCCCGAATTGTTTCCAGCCGTCGCCCCTCAAATTTTTTGTATAGCCGTTCTCGCCAAGGGGAGAAGGCGTTTTGGCACTGAACTTAATCGCATTTACCGGGCAGATTTCAACGCAGGCCTGGCCGCTCTTTTTTTTTCTGTAAGGTGCCGCCTTGCACAGGTCGCATTTAAACGCCTTTTTTTGATTCACATCAAAAAATATTCTTGAAGGAACGAACGGGCAGGCATGCATGCACTTCTGGCAGCCGATACATTTTTCCCGGTCTATTCCTCTGACATTCATGTGTTCTTTGTCGATATGAAGTGCTTCGGTAGGGCAGACGATGAGACATTGGGGATATAAGCACTGTTTGCACACCGCCATCTGAATATCCGTCGGGAAATACCCCAGGGGGTCGCTTATTATCTGTATCCGGGAAAAGGCCGGGTTGACTTTGCCTTCGTGGGCCAGTGAACAGGCAAGCATGCAGCTTCCACAGCCTGTGCATTTTTTTGGATCAACGATGAGGTAGCCTTCAGCCTCCGGGACGATCTGTTCGATGGCGAAGGCCCGGTTTCTTTTAGGATTTTGCCGCTTGGTCATATCATTTTCCTTTATTCCAAAGTGCCAAGGTAGGCCCTTTCAATTTCGGGATCATTTTGCATGGTCGCCGCAGGGCCATCATGCACGACCTTGCCTGACTGGAGAACGTAGCCGCGGTCGGCGACCGACAGCGCCAGTCCCGCCATTTGGTCAACCAGTAAAATGGTAATGCCCTCGTCGCGCAGGTCCGCCAGCACCGCAAAAAGTTTATTGACGATTACGGGCGCAAGGCCGAGGGAGGGTTCATCTAAAAGCAAAATCCTGGGTCTGGCAATCAGCCCGCGGGCGACCGCCAGCATCTGCTGCTCGCCTCCGGAAAGCAGACCCGCCCGGCTGTTTTGTCTAGTGCGCAATGCCGGAAAGCGCTCCAACATTTCCTCAACTTCTTTGGGGGCATCGAAATCCTTGCGGCTATAGGCCCCCAGCCGAATGTTTTCCAATACGGTCAATTCGGGAAAAACCTGACGACCCTCGGGCACCAAAAATAGCTTTTCAGCGGCAATGCGATGGGCCCCAAAAGAGGTAATGTCTTTGCCCAGAAGCAACACCGCCCCCTTCACGGGGCGGTGCAGTCCGCTAATGGCTCGCATCAGGGTCGTCTTGCCGGCGCCGTTGGCCCCTAAAACCGCCACGAACTCCCCCTTTTTGACATTAAGGTCGATATCCTTCAAAACAGGCACCCCGCCGTAGGCCGCACCGAGTTTGGTGACTGAAAGCACCTCTTTTTCCGTGTCGATCAGGGACACCGTGCGCGAACGGCCCTGAATTCCGCTTTCACCTAAATAAGCCCGCAGGACCGCAGGATCATTTCTGACAACGGCCGGTTCTCCGGTCGAAATACATGCGCCGGCGTCCAGAACCATGATGTTGTCTGAAATATTCATGACCAGGTTCATGTGGTGTTCGACCAGCACCACCGTAACCCCTGTATCTGCGATCCGTTTTATGAGGGCACTGACCCTGACCGTCTCCTGGTGTCCCAGACCGGCGGCCGGCTCATCGAGCAAAATTACCTGGGGCTGCATGGCAAGGGCACGGGCAATTTCAACCAGCCGTTTGTCCACATGGGGCAGATCACCCGCGGCACTATGCATCGGACCGCCATATCCGACGAAGGCTAGCAGATTCTCAGCAGTTCGCCTCAGGCCGTCATCTTTTTCCACTCTGAAAAGAGAACTTAGAACAGAACCCAACCGGCCGCGACGCAAGGCGATGAGCAGGTTGTCGAGGACCGACATGCTGTCGAACAGCTGGGTTGTCTGATAGGTTCGCGCAATTCCGGCCCGTGCGATGGCGTAAGGCGGCAATTGCGCACAATTTTTTTCACCCAGGTTGACCAATCCGTCATCAGCCTTGTAAAAGCCGCACATGAGATTAAGAACGGTGGTTTTCCCGGCTCCGTTGGGGCCGATGATACTCGTTACTTTACCCGGAAGGGCCGTCAGGCCGACGCTATCCAGGGCGCACACGCCTCCAAAGGAGATGCAAAGATCTTCAATGGTGAGGCTCTGACTTTTGGCCCCCTGGGAAATATAGCCCAGGACAGTGGCCCCCCCGGGTTTAGCTGTTTTGAGGTCGGGGCGGCGAAAGCGGTTTAAGATTGCGCCGGCAATACCCGAAGGGGTCACCCACATCACGATAAGCAGAAGGCTGCCAAAAAATAGCAGCCGGTATTCCGCCATTGCAGATAAGAACTCGGGCATTAGGACGACCACCATCGCTCCTAAAAGGGGCCCTAAAACGAGGCCTGAACCACCGACAATTACAACCAGCAAAAATTCGATCGACAGAAAAAAGGGGAACGAGCCCGGGCTGACAAAACTGGTTAGGGGGGCAAATAGAGCGCCTGCAAGACCCGTAAAGACTGCTGATAAGGTAAATGCCATGGTGTGAATTGCTACCACACTTAACCCGAGAGACTCTGCGGCTACTTCCGAATCCTTGACCGCCCGCAATGCAAGCCCCCATCGGCTTTTGGCGAGCCGTGCGAATAACAAAACCGATATGGCCGTGACCGCTATAATCAGAAGCGCCACACCACGTTCGTCAAATTCATACCCGAAAGCGGAAGGTTTCGGAATTCCCATCAGGCCGTTGGCGCCGCCGGTGAGCCCGCGCCATTCGATGGAACCATGTTGGACAATAAAGCCGAAGGCGATGGTGATCATGGCCAGGTAGGGGCCTCTCACCCGTAAAGCCGGCAGGGCTAATATGGTCCCGACCAATCCGGCCAGGATTCCGGCGGCTGGAAAAGCCAGCCAAAAGCTGATTCCGTGGTTGGTTGTGAGGATGGCGCAGGTATAGGCGCCGATGGCATAGAAACCGGCATGGCCGAGGGAAACCTGCCCCACCATTCCCATCAGGATGTTGAGACCGACACCGACCATGGTGATCAGCCCGACGGTTGATAGAATTTGAAGCTCATAGCCGTTACCGATAAAGCAGTAAGCGGCGGGAACTATAATGAGTGCGGCGTAGGCCAGATATTTGAGGTACTTCATACTTTTTTCACCTCTGCACGACCAAAAAGCCCATTGGGCATAATGGCCAGGACGACAATGACCATCGTGAACGTGAGAATATGGGTGTAAGGTGAACCCAGCAGGGCCGTGATGAGGGCCTCGATCAAACCGTAAAGGATGCCGGCAACGATGACGCCCCAGGCGCTGGTGATGCCGCCAAGGATGGCGACCGCAAAGGCCTTGATCCCGAAAAGGGTCCCCATGTCGGAAGAGACGTTGAATAAGGGGGCGATCAAAATGCCGGCGATGCCGGCAAATATGGTGGATATCACAAAAGAAACGACGATGATCGTGCTGACGTTGATGCCGACCAGGCGTGCGGAATCCGGGTTCTGGACCACGGCCCGCATGGCTCTTCCCTGTTTGGTATACCGTGAATAAAGGTGCAGCCCGACGCCCACCAAAAGACCGACTAACGGTATGACAATTTGCAGGGGCACGATAATAAGATCACCGACGATAAAAGAAACATCCGGCATCATCGAGGGCAACATGCGAGGTTCTTTGCCGTAAGTAAACAACACCACGTTATCTAAAACAATCCCTGCTGCAACCGTTGACATCAGCCAGGCAAGCGAGCCCTTTTTGGCGAACGGGCGCACGGCAAATCTCTCGACGACCGCCCCCCACACGCCGCAGGTAGCGAGCGCCATTAAAATGCTGGCCGGAATGCTCCACCCCCAGGTCACCGAAAAGGAATAACACATCACGGCCCCAAGCATCATGGAACTGCCCTGGGCAAAGTTTACGGTGTTGGAAACAGAGTAGGTGACATAGAAGCCAAGTGCCAGAAGACCGTACATGCTGCCAAGCCCAAGGCCCGTAATGATGGCCGATAGTACTAGCATACTTGTAATCCTTTTTTTAGCGGTGCTGTTTGCAACGCTGCAAGAGAATCTGTCTCAAAAAAGTATTTTGGCCCAAAATCCTTTTTTGAGACAGCTCCTCAACTTTTCCGGGCTGCGGCATTGGGCGCCAGGGACGAAATCTGGCGCCCAATTTCGAAAAAGAGCCGGGAAATCCGTCCTTATTTGAAAACGCGAAAGGCGGACTTCCCAGCCGTATTCGATCCGTCTACGACCCGGAGCTTATTTGATTATTTACCAACAGGTTTGATTTCATTGCCGACATAATGAACCATCACGTAGTCCTGGTAGCCTAAGGCATCATGATTTTCCGGCGTGAAAGCTGGCTGGTAGTTTTTAATAAGGCCCTGATGCGGCTTGAGGTTTTCCAGGGCGAGCCTGATACTATCGCCGTCCGTGCTGCCCGCCTGCTCAATGGCAAGCGCCAGAAGGTGCATGGCGTCATAAGCATTGGCATATCCCACGGGCGGGAATATATCCTCCGGGCCCTTGACATCCTCATATTTTTTAATGGCGGCGGCAATGAATTTTTTGCCGACTTCATTCTGGTCCCCGAAGAAGCTATAGGTCTGAACAAAATCGACCTTTTGGGACCCCGGTCCCGCCAACTCCGGGAAACGGCCGCCGGAGACTCCCCAGTGGGAGACGACCGGCACATCCCAGTTCATGCGTGCCAGGGATTTTACAACGGTTGAACTTGGCTGGACATTGGCGACCAGAATAATGGCGTCGGCACCGGCTTGTTTGAGCCGCATCAGCTGCGGAACAACATCAACATCGCGGGACTCCAGCTTTTCAATCCCTGCCAGCTGGATCTTGGCGTCGGTAATGGCTGCCCGCAGACCTTTTTCATTTGATTCCCCCCAGGGGTTGTTGATCAGCATCAGCCCGGGCATCTTGGTCCCGTGTGTTTTCATGGCATATTGAATGAGGGCCTGGTCCACGATGGCGTCCATCGCCGATACCCTGAAAACGTAGTTCGGGTCGGCCCCGTTGCGGGTGATCGGCGTGGCAGCGGCCCAGACACCCATAAAGGGAACCTTCTCCTTGTTGGCCACCGGCACGATGGCCAGGGAAACCGGGGAGTCAAGGCCACCGAAGAAGGCGACTACCTTTTCCTTGAAGATCAATTCGCGGGCGGCCATCTGCCCTTTCGGGGGGTTGGATTCATCGTCCCGGCTGATTAAGGTGAACTTGCGACCGCCCAGAACACCGCCGTTGGCATTAATTTCCTCAATGGCGAGGGTCAAACCGCGCATGATGGCTTCGCCGGATTTGGCCGATTGCCCCGATAAAGCGGAAACTTGCCCGACCTTAATGGGGTCGGCTGCTGTCGCCACGGATAGGGGCATGATTCCAACCATGACCATTGCAGCAATTAAAAGGCTAAGACAAAAAACTCTACCCATTCGATGGTTAAACATGTTGTACCTCCTTTTAACGATTAAGGTTAATTTACCACTTTTGCCCGGCGAGCATTCGCCTCGAGTGGCCGGTGACAATACCAATTCCAATTACGAGTCAATACCTAGAACACCTCAAATCTTTTGCGCTTCAGAAATTTGCCATGACCGGCCTCAGCCACAAGCTCGCAATCTTGTACCAGAATCTTACCGCGGCTGATGGTGGTTATGGGATACCCCTTTACTTTCCAGCCTTCATAGGGTGTGAAATCCGTATTGCTGTGCAGGCTCTGCTGGGTGAGGGTTACCTCTTTTTCAGGATCTAAAATCATGATATCCGCATCACTGCCGATTGCCAGAGTTCCCTTTTGCGGATAAAGTCCCACAAGTTTGGCCGGGTTCGTGGCCGACACTTCTGCAAATTTTGTGACCGATATCCTACCCTTGCTAACCCCTTCCGAGAACAATAGCGGAATCCTCGTCTCAATGCCCGGTGCTCCATGGGGGATCATGTCGATTCTTTTGCCGCGGGTCTCAAACAGCCTGATCTTGTCTTCGTAAGGGAAGGCACAATGGTCGCAGCCGATGGTCGACAGCGCTCCCGACCGCAGGCCGGCCCATAGCGCTTTCTGGTTTTCCTTGGGCCGCAGCGGAGGGGTACAGACGCCTTTCATGCCTTCATACCCGGGTTTATCATAAACGCTTTCGTCGAGGCACAAATAATGGGGCATGGCTTCTCCATAAACATTGACTCCCCGGGCCCGGGCCGCTGCTATCAACCCCACCACCGGACCGGCCGAAATATGGACAATCAGCACCGACGCGTTTAATTCTTCAGCGACGGATATAACCCTGGACGAGGCTTCGATTTCCGTACTGAGCGGTCGGGTGGGCGCATGCCACTGCGGGCCGGTATTGCCGGCTGCCATGGCTTTGTCGGCCAGATAATCGATTGTGCCCGCATTTTCGCAATGCACACTGACGATACCGCCATGGGTCGTGACCGTGTCCATTATGCGGGCCAAGTCGTAGTCGGGAACCGTCCAGTCATAATACATGAACAGTTTAAATGAAGGGATCCCGTTTTCGATCAACACCGGGATTTCCTGGTAGATTTCTTCGGTGAATCTATTGATGATGGGCGTGAAGGCAAAATCGGCGATGCTTTTGCCGGCAGCCCTTTTCGTAAATTCATCGACGATTCCCTGCAGCGATTGGTCTTTTCCCGGCATGGGGAAATCGACAATCGTGGCAGTGCCGCCAAAAGCCGCACCCACGCTGGAGACGTACCAATCATCGACCGTCCGCATTCCATGCAGGATGCCATCGAGATGGGTATGAATTTCAACCCCTGCCGGGAAAACGTAATGGCCCGTTGCATCGATGGTCCTGGTTCCACCATCAATTCTGGCGGCAATGGCGGCTATCTTGCCATCTTTAACGCCGATATCAGCCGCCATAATCTCACTGGCAGTCACGACCGTGCCGTTTTTAATGATTAAATCCATTTTCAATCGATGCCCCCTTTTTTTACCTGTAAAACAGGTTGAAAAGTTAGTTTCGCCCTGCCGGGTTACATCAGTTTTCCTGCCGGAGTTCTGCGATCAGCCCCCCCTTACGATGGGGCCGATTTGCTATTGCATGATCAGCGACATGATGGCCTTCTGACCGTGCAGGCGGTTTTCGGCTTCGGTCCACACAGCGTGGCCCCACTTGCCGTCCAGGACGCCACTGGCAACTTCCTGCTCTCTTTCACATGGCAGACAGTGCATGTAAACGGCTGTATCTTTAGCCAGCTTCATCCGCTTTTCATCGGCAATCCAGTTTCTGTATTTTCCGAACAGCTTGGCCATTTCGTCGTTTTGAGGCGTTTGCTGGACCGGTGGCAGAAGGTCCAGGCAGACATGATTTTTGGCGTAAACTACATCGGCGTCCGCGCAGGCATCTTCCAGGTTGTCCGTTACGCTGTAGCTGCCCCCATTTATTTCCGCATTGGCCTTGATGGCCGCTTCGATGTCGGGATCGATTCGCATTTCCGGCGGTCGGGCATAAACGATATCCGCACCCACGAGACTTGATACATACATCATGTCGTGGTGCGGTGCGATGGGCTTTTTGGTGCTGTCCGAGTAGGTCCAGGCCACGGTGACTTTGCGTCCTTTCATATCCGGGCCGTAGATTTCGCGCATGGCCATAAGATCAGCGATACCCTGGCAGGGGTGATAGATGTTGTCCTCCATGTTGATGACCGGGATTTGGGCCCACTTGGCAAACTCCTGGATCACCCGCAGGCCCTTGTCGTATTCCCAACCGACCACATCGCCCAGAATCCGAACCGCAATACAGTCACCCATACCCTGGATAGAGCGCACCATGTCAGATATGCGCTCGGTTTTATAGGCCACATCTTCGCCTTCCAAAGAAGGGATACGGGTCGCACTGGGCTGCAAAAAGTGACCATGCCCGCCCAGTTGAAAAATACCGGCTTCAAAACTGTTGCGGGTGCGGGTGGATGGGTTGAAAAACATCATAAACAGGGTCTTGCCGTCCAGAATCCTGTGGGGGCGGCCAAGGGTATAATCCTGTTTCAAGGCCAACCCGGTGTCGATAATCGTTTCGATTTCATGTTTGTTAAAATCCCTGAGTGTAATAAAATCTCTTCCCCGTAATGCTTTGGTTAACATGGATGATTCCTCCTCATTTTTAGTCCTAATCTTTATTATGTTTTTATTCGCTTAGGCAAGTTTTATTTGTTTTTGACAATGCGCGTGCCGGCTCTGCCTTCCAGTGCCGCCAGGGTCATCTCCGGCAGGGTAATGATGACGTCGTTGCCGGTGGCTTTGGTAAAATTGATAGAGGCCTGAATCTTAGGGCCCATGCTACCGGCCGGAAAGTGGCCCTGGGCCAGAAATATTTCGGCTTCGGCAACGGTTATGTGATCCAGCTCTTTTTGATCGGGTTTGTTGAAGTTGATCGCGACTTTTTCGATCCCGGTGGTGATGATCATCAAATCGGCCTCGATATTTCTGGCCAGAAGGCTGGTGGCATGATCCTTGTCGATGACGCCCTCCAGGCCTTCAAGACCCCCTTTGGTTTCAACCACTGGGATTCCGCCGCCTCCGCAGCAGATAGCAACATCGCCGAATTCAATGGCCTGCTTGATGACGCCTTCTTCGACGATGGACTTGGGCATCGGCGAGGGAACCACCCGGCGCCAACCGCGGCCGGCGTCTTCGATGGCGTTCCAGCCGCTTTTTATCATCGGCTCTATCTGCTCCCGGGTGAAAAAGGGACCAACCGGCTTGGTGGGGTTTTTGAAGGCCGGATCCTGGGCATCCACCAGGCACTGGGTGATGATGGTATAGCCGATTTTATCCATACCTCTGGTCTTGAAGACATTGTTAATTTCTCGCTGCAAAAGATAGCCGATTCCCCCCTGGCTGTGAGCGCCACAGATGTCAAGGGACAGCGGATACACGCTGCTGCGGGCGGCTTCCACCCGGCGCAGGATGTTGCCCACCTGGGGTCCATTGCCATGGGTGACAACCACTTTGTGTCCGGCGGCAACAAGGTCGACAAGGTGCTCGGCGGTACGATGGCAGTTTTTTATCTGATCCGGGATATCACCCTTTTCATCCTGACGGGAAATGGCGTTTCCCCCCAGGGCGACAACAATTTTTAAATTTTGTTTCATTTTATGTCATTTCAGCATGTTAGAAGCAATTATGGTTGCACCGACCATTCGTTCCAGGGTCCATTGTACCTAGATAGTTCGTGAGGGTTTATATTTTATAAAATATATTTTGTCAACAGAAAAAGTCTGCCCAAACGGTGTCGCAAATGGCCCTAGACCCCGGGCAGCGGCTTGAATTCCGCTCTGCCGAGGATTTCTACCGAATCGATATTTCCGAAACTCATTCTTGACAATATGTGTTTTATAAGATATTTTTTGCAAAATGTTAAATAATTGCAGGCAGTTTCCCAGGCAATTTGAGCCCTTGTTGATTTCTGCTGATCTTCGCCACGACTTCTATTTAGGAGTTCTCCTGAATTTTTAACCCCAAAACCAAAGGGAAAGCAAACCGTGAACAACCCCAAAAAACGTCGTCCCAACCTCAGTGAAATTGCTTACGATGAAATCAAAGAAATGATCTTATCCGGAGAAGTTTCCCAGGGCGAACGGATCCTGCTGGATGAATTTTCAGAGAAGTTAAACCTGAGCATAACGCCGATTCGGGAGGCATTGAATAAGCTGGCCCAGGAGGATCTCATTCAGATCACCCCCCGGACCAGTCATGCGGTTATTTTGCTGGATGCCAAAGATGCCACCGATATCCTGGAACTGCGGTTATTGCTGGAAACCTTCGCCTTTCAAACCGCCGGCGATAATTTGGCCGGGTTTCCGGTGCAACGGTTTCGCGAGGTGTTTCAGGGACCTGAATTGGCTAAAAATTATAAAGAATTTGTTCAATACGATGCCGAGTTTCACAGGACCATCGTCGCCGCCAGTAACAACAAAAGACTTGGCAAACTGTACGCTTATCTTCAAAACCTGGTCCTGGTCGAATTAATTGCGGCAGCCCAGATCGGCGGGCGAATCGAAGCCGCCCTCAAGGAGCATTTGAAAATTCTGGATGCCATTGAAGCTCGGGATGTGGATCTTGCCCTTGTTGAACTGAGGGCGCATTTGAAAACGGTGGGAAAGATTCTGCGTACCAAAGCTCCCAAAACCCAGGGATAGGATCCAGTTGCCGGAGGACACAAAAAGCCATCTCAAATTTTGGGATGGCTTTTATCGTATGATCAAAACGTTGGCGCCGGGGCCATGATCCATATCCGTGTTTCAGTCGATGACCCCGGCGCGCGAATTTCCCCTAGACTTCTTATTATGGTAGGGTTTTGCCTTCAAAACGATCCAGGCTGAGATGTTCGATCAGGAGCGTTTTTTCACCGGTGGCGATATACTTGGCCAGATCCCGGCCAATGGTTGGCCCTTCGATGACACCGTTGCCGCCGCAGCCAATCGCCAGCTGGTATCCATCGAGCTGAGAGTCGCCTAAAATCGGCATGAAGTCAGGCGGCTCAGCACGATAGCCAAGCCAGGAAAACGATACGCCGCAATCGATAAACCCGGGTATATGCTCTTCCATTTGCTCGAATAAAAATTCCAGGAAGTAGTCGTCCGTGCCGCCTTTTTCCGGCAGTTGATCCGGATCCCACCGACCGGCATGCAACTCGTCACTCAGGTCCATGGTGAGATGCGCTTTGCAGATGAAAATGTTATCGCCTTCCGGACGGGCATAAAACCGGGGGTACTTTAAAACGGGGAACCGGTAATCAAGCTTCTTTTTAGGGGGCGCCAGGAAGAAGGCCTCCGCCTTGGTGTGCCAGATAGGCAAGTCCAAACCGGCCAGTTTGCCGGTGAAACGGGTCCAGGGGCCCGAAGCATCGACGATCACGTCGAAATCGAAGCTGCCTTTGCTGGTTTCAAGGCCGGTCACCCGGCCACCGCTTGTATTGACCTTTTCAACTTTGGTACCTGTCAGGACCGTGGCGCCGTTGGCCCGCATTTTCTTAACAAAGGTATTGGAAATCATGGTGGCATCAAAATACCCGTCATCTGCGGTCCAGCCTGCGCCGAGAACACCATCTAAACTCAAATCCGGTATGATTTTGCGAATTTCGTCCGGATCCGTCAGATAATCTCCCCGATACCCTGCGGCCGTGGCCAGGGCGATACCGGTTTTTATGACGTTTTCGACCTCCTCATCTGTGGCAACGACCAGCGTTCCGCAATTATCGAAACCGGCAGACCCCTTTTCTTCCTTCTCCATTTTCATGAAGGTTTCAAAACCGTATAAGCGCACATCCCAATATTTATTGCTCAATGAATCGTCAAACAGACAGACCGTCCCCGCCGATTTGGCGGTTGTTCCCGATCCGATTTGATTTTTTTCAAAGACGGTGACGTCGATAGGATCGTAAAGGCTCAGGTTGTAGCCAACCGCTGTTCCCACAATCCCACCGCCGATGATGCCTACTTTTTTCTTTTTCATGGTCTATTCCTCCTATTATTTCCTTATTCAGTTGTTTTTTTCGGTATTTTCTTCTGCCGGGGAAAAGGGGGTCATCAAGATGCAAAAATACCCCATATGACGAAAGGACTTTGATTTCAAGGGGAAATAAATTTTTTCCCAGGATAGGTCCCGGCTCTTTTTGAGATGGCTTCAAATATAATTTGCCCGCATCCCAACGCTTTCTACAGAGGCTCCTTGATTTGTCTGGTGATCTCCGGCACCATCTCAAAGAGGTCTCCGACTATCCCAAAATGGGCCACATCGAAAATAGGGGCATCGGGGTCGTTGTTAATTGCAATAATGATGTCAGATGATTTGATTCCGGCCAGATGCTGGATCGCACCCGAGATCCCGCAGGCTAGATAGATTACCGGCTTAACTGTTTTGCCCGTTTGCCCAACCTGGTGCGAATAGGAAATCCAGCCGGCATCCACCGCGGCCCTGGATGCGCCGACGGCTCCGCCAACTGCCTCGGCCAGTTCTTCGATCAACGCGAAATTTTTAGGATCCTCCAATCCTCTGCCTCCGGACACGATATAATCCGCTTCCACAAGATTCACCGTTTGGGTGTGGTCCTCTACAAACTCAAGAAATTCGATTTTAGGCTCAGGAATGGCGATATGATTGAATTCCAAAATTTTGCCCGGGTGTCCGCCTTCTATTTTTTCGGCTTCCGGCATGACTTTATGTCGGACGGTGGCCATCTGGGGTCGGCTGTTTTCACAGAGGATGGTGGCCATGATATTGCCGCCAAAGGCCGGACGGGTTTGATTGAGAAGCCGGTTGCCGCCGTCGATCGTCAGCTCGGTGCAGTCCGCGGTCAATCCGGTTTTAACCCTGGCCGCCACCCGAGGAAGAAGGGAGCGGCCGATTACCGTGCCACCCCCCAGAAATATCGCCGGTTTTTTTTCTCTGATAATTTCTGTGGTCAGATCGGCCTGGATGTCCTCGCAAAAATCGCCGATGGCCGGGTCATCGACCAGCCATACCTCATCAACCCCATAGGAGATGAGTTCCTCGGCCAGGTGCTTGACGCCGTTTCCCAGCAATATGGCGCTGATTGGTTCCTTCAGGTCTTTTTGCAGGGCCCGCGCCGCACCAATAATCTCCAACACGACGGAAGCAAGCCGGTCGTTGCGATGTTCCGCATACAGGCAGATGCCGCTGAAGGCGGCAATGTCTTCGCCCTTGAAAGCCTTGCGGTGGATCTCGATGGCCTCGAAATCGCAGGCGTCTACGCAGGCGCCGCAAAGGGTGCATTTTTCGTCGATTTGGGCCGTTCCGTCAACCACATGAATGGCATCATAAGCGCAGGACTCTTCGCAAGCGCCACAGGCGGTACAATTATCAGCAATTACTTTAATTCCCTGCATTTTCTAGCATTCTCCTGTTTTTATCAGGTTCGATCCCGGCTTGCCTCAATTCCTTGATGAGCGCGGCCACCGCCTCACTTTTTTCTCCCGCAAACAGCTTACCCCTCTGGGATTTGGGGGGGGTGAAGATTTTAGTTACCCAAGTCGGTGAACCATTCAGACCCAGCCGATCCGTATCGACTTCCAGGTCATCCTTATTCCAGATTTTGATTTCTTTTTTGCGGGCCTGCATTTTGGTTTTCAATGATGGCAGGCGGGGTTCATTGATTTCTTTGACCACCGTCAGAACCACCGGCAACCGGGTCTTAAGGCGCACATAACCGTCTTCAACCGCCCGCTGCACGATCAGGGTGCCGTCAGCATCGACCCGCTCAATCTTTCTAATATCGGTGATATGGGAAATACCCAGATTTTCCGCCACGCCGGGGCCTACCTGCCCGGTATCGCCGTCGATGGCCTGGCGACCCATCAGGATAATGTCCGCGCCGCCCAGTTTCCTGATACCGGCAGCCAGGGTGTAACCGGTGGCCAAAGTATCCGCACCGGCAAAAGCCCGGTCGCATAACAGATAGGCATTTTGGATGCCCATGCTTAAGGTGTCTCTCAGGGCGTTTTCAACCTGAGGCGGCCCCATGGAAAGGGCGTTGGTTTCGCCGCCATATTCCTCCTGAAGCCGGATACCCTCTTCGAGGGCATATTCATCAAACGGATTGATTATGGATTCCACTCCCTCCCGAATCAGGGTATTGGTCTCAGGGTCTATTCGTATGTTGGTTGTATCAGGAACCTGTTTGATACAGACAATTATCTTCAATTCTTGCCCCCTCTTAATATTTTTAGGTCATTGCGGAGTCAATAACCTGTCATTTTTTGGAGAAATTTATATCTTATAAGATATAAACAGTCAAGCATTATTTAACCGGCTTGCCTTTAAAAAATATTAAATAAAATCAGCTTATTAAATTTTTTTCTAAAAAACCGGGCAATCGCTTGGCTGTTTACGTGGAAAAAGAAAAGGATAACTTTTTATTGACATTATAAGATATATCTTGCAAAATCAGCGCCGTACAAAAGCCGGCCCGGGGTGGCTGGATTCTGGAATTTTGCCTTTTATTCTTTGAATATTAGTCAAACATCTATTGCTGCTTGAGCCTGACATAACATCAGCAGCAATGAAAGGTGGCATCATGTTTCTTTCACTTGTCCGCAATCGTCGCAGCATTCGTCAATATGCAAATAAGCCCATCGAAGCTGAAAAAATCGACCAGCTCCTGGAAGCAACCCTGCGTCCCCCGTCTTCGAATAATATCAAGCCCTGGGAATTTGTGGTGGTAACTGATAAAGAATTACTGAAGCAGCTCTCCAGTGCGAAACCCAAAGGGGCCGGCTTTTTAAAAGATGCCGCCCTGGGCATCGTGGTGTGCGCCGATCCCGGCAAATGTGATGTCTGGGTTGAGGATGCCGCGATTGCCGGCGCTTTTATTCATCTGGCGGCGGCTTCTTTGGGCCTGGGCAGCTGCTGGATCCAGATTCGTAAACGCCAACATGCCGATGGGCGCCAGGCCCGGGAGCGCGTGGCGGAATTGCTGGGGTTGCCCGATGCCCTGGAGGTGGAAGCCATAATTGCCGTGGGGTATCCTGCGGAACAAAAGGCGCCTCATCCCCAAGAGTTTCTGCCGGTTGAAAAAATATCTTTCAACAAATACGGAAACCGAACCCGGTCCTTTTAATTCCTATCTGAGTTGATTTGTATCTGGAAATTTCTGGAGATGGCCAGCAGCGGATCAACGTCGGTACTGGGCCGGGGGATACCATCGGTCGCCTGGCAGTTTTTAAAACCACCGTATCAACACAACGCCACCGACCAGCAGGCAGACACCCAGTATTCGCACTCCGCTGAGGGGATGCAGTTGATATCCCAGCCATCCGAAATGATCCAGCACCACTGAAGCCGTCATCTGACCGGCAACAATCAGCGCGACCATGGATGCCGCCCCCAGCCGCGGGGCGAGTACGACCGTGGAAGCAACCAGAAAAGCGCCCAGCAGCCCGCCGGTCCAAACCCACCACGGATGCCGGGACATGGTGTCAACCGCCGGCCAGGGGATTCTCAAACACAGGGCGTAGACGAAAAGGCCGATGGTTCCCACGGCAAACGAGATGGTTGCCGCCAGAATTGCTGATTGGCTCCACTGGTTCAGTTGGGCGTTGATGCCGGCCTGGGTGGGGAGACAGAACCCGGCAGCTAAGGCCAGCAGAATAAATGGCCAGACAGAATTCATTATTTATATCCCTTTCACAATTGAATGCCGAGCTGGAGCAATCGGAAGAAAACCATCACGATCATAGGCAAGAAAAAATCCGCTGTCAATCTTGAAGTAAATTCGCTTCAGGTCACTTTCCCGAACATCAGGGCCGGTTTCAGTCCGCCATGAAAAAAAGGCAGGATATCAAGTTTAAAGGGCATCTTTTTGATAAGTTTTCTGTCGGGTGCGACCAGAACCAGTTTCCAGCCCGTATACGCCTGCTTTAATTTGTCACAGATGGCCAGAAAAAGTGCGCCACTTTTTTCAAGGCTTGCCAAACGGATACCGTAGGGCGGATTGATAACGACCACCCCCGTTTGATCGGTCAACTCTCCCGGAAGAAAATCAAAAAAGTTTTTGCGGGAAACGGTTATGATTTCTGATAGATGGTTCTGTTTAATGCACCTATCAAGCCGACTGCAGGCAGATGAATCCTGGTCTGAGGCAAATATCAGCGGCCCCGGGGGGCAGGCAAACTGTTCGGCGCTCCGACGTTTCAGGTAGTCCCATCGCTTTTGGCTAAAGGAAGGCCAGTGCATAAAAGCAAATTCTCTGAACCACCCCGGGGGTATTTTTTTAGCCATCAATGCGGCTTCTAAAGAAAAGGTCCCTGTGCCGCACATCGGATCTATCAGAGGCTCTGTTCCATTATAACCGACCAGCAATAAGGCAGCTGCCGCCATGGTTTCACGCAGCGGCGCCTTTCCGTGATGGCGTTTCAAACCGCGCTTGTGAAGATGGCTCCCGCTGCTGTCGATCGAGATCGAAAAGCGATCGTCCAGGCCCCGGACGAAAACAGTTGGGTTCGATAGAGGCAAATTGATTTCTTCTCGGCTGTAATCAGCATTCGACCCATGCTTTGCGATGCCGTCTAAAAAGCGCTGGCCAATGGCATCGGTATGATAAAGTCGGCAGTGCTTTGTGGTGACATGAATATCGGGCGACATTTTGGGCGGAAGATAAAGTTCCCAGGGAATCCCGGCCACTTTTTTTTCAAGCTGTCTGAAATCGGAGGCTTTAAATCTATCGATGCGCAAAAGAATACGGCTGGCGGTGCGCAGATGCAGATTGGCCTGATAGCAATCCAGCAGCTGTCCCTTAAATTCAACACCGCCCTCTACAACCGATACATTTTCCATGGAAAGACCAAGATCCGACAGCTCTCTGTAACATAGGGCCTCGAAACCGGGGGAAGCAGCAACAAAATAAGATCGCCGCCTGCCGATGACATGCCGTTTGATACGTTTGGAAAGCGGGCTTTCAATGGACATGGTATGAATCTCGTTGCTCGATGTTGGATTCTCGATACAAAGCGCATGGCGCACAGCGCCCAGGGCATGGCGTTCGAGTTCTCTGAGATTTCCGAATGATCGATTTGTACGCTAGGCACCATGCGCTATGCGCTTTGCCCTAAACACTCTATACCACTAATTTCCAGAAACCACCAACCAGCATCCAGTATCGAGTAACGAATATCGAGCATTGACATCGGTGCGGTATTGCTGTATCAAAAAGCCTAAACAGGATCGGCTAGATCATAGGAGGTGAAAATGGCAAATGGATTGAATAAAGCAATTCTGATCGGTAACCTGGGAAAAGACCCCGAGGTACGGTATACTCCAAGCGGACTTGGAGTTGCCAATTTTAATATCGCGACCTCTGAGACATGGAACAATAAGGAGGGTACCAAGGAAACCCGGACGGAATGGCATCGAATTGTGGCTTTCGGAAAATTGGCGGAAATCTGCGGTGAGTATCTTTCAAAGGGCAAGCAAGTATACATTGAAGGCCGAATTCAGACTAGGGATTGGGAAGATAAAGACGGAAATAAACGATATACCACCGAGATTGTTGCCAACCAGATGCTTATGTTGGGAAGCAGAGACGCGGGCGAGGCCGCCAGACCTTCTTCGGGTGGAATGGCCGGAGATTTCCAGGGAGCGCCGGGTCCGGGCCCCGAAGATGATGATATCCCGTTCTGATTTGAACCAAGCGCGTTATGTCAAGATTCGAAAAGCTCGCAAAGACGGTAACGCGCGATGAATTCTAACCATGTATAATTTGATTCAAAGCCCCCAATCCGGGTGAAGATTGGGGGCTTTTTTTTGGAAATATGAAGGAGATTTAAGATGCTATATCGAGAAGTTCCGAAAAACGGGGATAAGCTATCTGTTCTGGGATATGGATGTATGCGGCTCCCGGTGAGGAGGCAATCCATAAATGAAAAACTGGCCGAAAAGCAGATTATGTATGCGATGGATCAAGGGGTAAATTATTTTGATACGGCAGTTCCCTATCATAACGGAAAAGCCGACAATGGCGTCCATGTGCGTGGAATGCGGACAATGTCTGGAAAAATGTCCCCAGCACCTTCCGATACCTGACCTGCTCAAAGACGTACAGGAGGAAATGGAAGGATTTATGACCAAACCGATGATCTGGCTGGGCAGGCGGGTAATGAAAGTCAGGAAAAAAAAGCAGCCGTCAAGGGCTGTCTCGGCGAGATCAACGGATAACCAAAGCAAAAAGTAAATCAGGGATTGTGTAATATTAGTCCGTCAAAATCACAGGTTGTTCGTCAGGATTTGTTTTCTTTTTCCTCTTCAATTTTTTCAGGTTCTTTCTTTTTCTCTTCGTCTGACGCACCTTTAAAATTTCTAATTGCTTTCCCCATCCCGGCGCCGATTTCCGGCAGCTTTCCGGCACCAAATATGATGAGGATAATCACTAAAATTATGATAAGTTCCGGCATTCCAATTCCAAACATGTTACCTCCTATTCATCAGGCCCGGTTTGTTTGAGTTCATTTAAAAGCCGCTTGAACTCTTTTGATTTTAAATACTGATCTACACTGCTTTGATAATCTATCCATCTCTTCCAGGCACCAATCCAGGCCTCATTATGCCAATAGCAATCAGGATCCCCTGCTCCTTTAAGCCGTTCGATATAGTCTAGATACTCATCTGAACACTCATCACAAAAATTATAGGGGACACTCAGTTTGCGTTGATATGTGTCAGCACCGCTTGAATCACCACTAATCTGCGCTCCGCATTTTTCACACTTAAGGGCGCAGTGTGTGCACTGAAAGACTTTTCGAACAGCCCGAACCTTACGCATTTTTGTCAGGTTTGCCTGTTTTTCCTCTGCAAGGCCCTTTCTATCCTCAAATGATATGATATTCGTCACGGGGCGCTCCGAAAACCAATGAGAGTTTACAAGACCTTTGCAAATACGGTTACGCTCTTTCCAATTTCCCGTACGCCTGTGTGCAACAAACGGAGATGCTTTTCAAATCCGCTGCCTTCCTGTGTATCTCGATTGGCGCTAACGGAATTTGCAAGATCAATGGACGAACTGAATATAACATCAGGCAATTTCAGTGTCAATCATTTCAAGTTGCGATTTTCTCGGGCCTGATCTTGCCAAACAGATTGGACCATGATAATTTGATTATTTCGAAAAAAATGTTTTAAGTCGTTCGGTATAAAGGAGCCGCAAAGGTGACAGCGGGGTTTCAGGCCAACGGCCTTGCAACTTTAATTGGCAGTCTGCCGCTGGCAGACCACGATGAAGCCACGGAACTGATCCTGGAATATATGCCCGAAATTCCCCTGTGGGCCCAACTTCCGGCAAACAGGCAAGAGGGGATGATGGTGCAGTTTACACCGGGGCTGCCTGGGATTTGCCATGAGCAGGACACCCTTCTGGTCAATTCAAGGGGGGAGGCCTACGATACTGATCTGCTTCAATTTTATGAAGATTACCTGGCGGTGGCTGCGGGCAGCATCAAGCTCGATGACTCCCGATTTGCATTAAAAGAGGATAGCGCCCGGGGCTTTTTCAGGTTTTTGAAGCGAATGGAAACGCCGGCCGTTCCCCCGGTAGCGGTTAAAGGACAAATAACGGGTCCTTTTACCTTTTGTACCGGGATCGTCGACCAGGATAAGCGGGCCATATTTTATGACCCTCAAATTAGAGATTCAGCCCTAAAGCTGCTGGCAATGAAGGCCCGATGGCAGGCGGAGCGGCTGTCTCAATTTCAAAAACCGGTGATCATTTTTTTTGATGAGCCCGGCCTGGCCGGTTTTGGATCATCGGGGTTTACAAGCATTTCCCGCGAAGAGGTAGGGCTGTGTTTTGAAGAGGTATTTGAGCCGGTTCATCAGGCAGGCGGACTCACCGGTGTGCATGTATGTGCCAATACCGATTGGTCCCTGGTACTCGACTCTTCGGCCGATATTGTCAGCTTCGATGCCTATGCCTATTTCGATCGGTTTATCCTTTATCCCGATCAGATTAAGGCCTTTGTCGAATCCGGTAAATTTTTGGCCTGGGGGATTGTGCCGACCCTAAACGCCGAGGACCTTGAAAAGGAAACCACCGCATCGCTGGTGCGCCAGTTTGAAGCCAAAGTCAAGCATATCGAAACCCTTGGAATCGACCCGCACCGGCTGATAAATCAGTCCTTGATTACACCAGCCTGCGGCACCGGGACGCTGAGCATTGATCTTGCCCAAAAAGTGCTTAGAGTTACCAGGGAGATTTCTGAGGAAATAAGAAAACGATATGCCTAATTGAGCAAAAATCGCTCAATTAGGCGTTATTTGTTATAAGGTAATCGTTATTATAATTGAATATCAGTTACAATTCAGCATGCATGATAACATCTTAACATTTACAAACTAACTAAATGAAAATGGGGAGATCAATGGTAGACAACAACAGTGGAGGAAAATTTGGCGGGGCCACCCGTTACGTATTGGATGAGGAACTGGCAAAGATTGTCAACATATCGATGGCGCTTGAGATGCCGTTGCTGCTGAAAGGGGAGCCCGGCACCGGTAAGACCATGCTGGCCCATGCAATTGCTGAAAGCCTGAAGATGCCGTTAATCGTGCTAAATGTGAAATCGAGCATGAAACTGATCGACGCATTGTACCAATATGACACCCTGACCCGCCTCAATGACAGCCGTTTTGGAGATTCCAGCCGGGATGTCAGCAATATCGAAGACTATATTAAAATGGGCAAGATCGGCCAGGCCTTTACTTCAGATGTCAGAACCGTGCTTTTAATCGATGAAATCGACAAAGCCGACACCGATTTTCAGGACGACATGCTTGATGTGCTGGATCAGATGGAATTTGATATTATCGAAATCGATAAAACCGTTTCAGCCGAAACTCGTCCGGTAATCATTATTACCTCCAACGCCAAAAAGGACCTTTCCGATCCTTTTCTGGGGCGCTGCAATTTTCATCATATTGCCTTTCCCGATCCGGATATGATGCGCAGAATCATCGGTGTGCACTTCCCTGAACTTGATAACGAGCTCATGGACAAATCTATTTCGGCATTTTACCGCATGCGCCAACTGGATGCCATTGAGAAAAAACCCGCAACCCGTGAATTAATTAACTGGATCAGGGCCCTGACGGCCGATCCGGATTTTAAACCCAAACAGCTGGCCAACGGAGATCTACCCTATCTCGGGGTTTTATTTAAGAAAAGCCCGGATTATGCCAGGGCCCAGGCGGCCGTTAATGGGAGAAGATTAAATTAGCTCATAGCTCATAGCTTAAAGCTCAAAGTAAAGAATGATAGAATCCTTTTTGCTATGAGCTACAGGCTATGAGCTATCAGCTTAAAAGCGAAGCTTTAACCATGTTTGTCAATTTTTTCTACAAATTAAAAGAAGTCGGAGTCCCGGTCAGCCCGACGGCGTTTTTGACTCTTCAAAAAGCCCTTTCCCTGGGTCTGGTGACGTCTCTGGATGATTTTTACACATCGTCCCGTGCTATTCTTGTTAAAAGTGAGCGCTGGTTTGACCTGTTTGACCAGGTTTTTGCGTATCATTTTAAAGGGGTTGAACTGCCTGATTATGAGGGGATGGAGCTCGATGAAATGGCCCGGACCATGCTGGAGGCCTGGCTGCAAAATTCCGGGGAGCTTTCTAAACTGCTGGGCGTGGACGAGTCGGCGCTCAACAAGCTTAGCCCGGAGGAGTTGATCGACTATTTCAAAGAACGCCTCAAAGAGCAGACAGAGCAGCACAATGGCGGCGCCAAGTGGATCGGCACCGGCGGTTATTCCCCGGTTGGCCATTCGGGTTACCACCCCGGGGGCATGCGCGTGGGGGGTGTATCCCGAAACAAATCAGCTGTTAAAGTGGCCATGGACAGACGCTATAAAGATTATTCGCAAAGCGGGCCGCTTACCCAGGCAATGGTCGGAGAGGCTTTAAAACGGCTGCGGAATTTAATCCCGGTGGGTCCTAAAGATGAGATAAATATCGACGAGACCATTTACCAGACGATGAAAAACGGCGGTGAGATCGAGATCGTTTTTGACCGGCGGTTAAAAGATCGACTGAAAGTAATCCTGGCCATCGACAATGGCGGATGGTCGATGGATCCATACGTGCATATCGTCCAGACCCTTTTTGACTATGCCGGGGCTCAATTTAAAGACGTGAAGACCTATTTTTTTCACAATACCGTTTACAGCAACCTTTGGCAGGACCCCGCACGGTACAAAAAGCCCCAGCGGATCGATGAATTCACCCGCTTTGATCCTGAAACCCGCCTGGTATTGGTGGGAGATGCCAGCATGGCGCCTTACGAACTCATGGCAAGCGACGGGTCGATACACCTTGAAGAACGCAGCGGCATGCCAAGTCTTAATTGTCTCAAATTCTTAGCGGATACCTTTCCCAAATCAGTCTGGTTAAACCCCATTCCCGCCTCCATGTGGGATTACACCCGCACCATCCACGCCATTCGCCAGATTTTCCCCATGTTTGAGTTGAGCATCGACGGGTTAGAGCAGGCCGTCGCGCACCTCATGCAAAAATGATTTTTAAATGGATCTTTTTCCGCTGTGCGGCGTTCTCCGCGGGTTTTTACCTTCGACGTACTGGTAGTACGCCTCAGGCAAAAACCCTTGTGCGGCCTTGCACAGCGAAAAAATCTCTCATTTAAAAATTCATTTTTCACATGTTCAGGTCTGCAATCCCAAATTTCAAACAATAGGGAGCCCTAAAAAGCAGGCAAGTGGTTGGAAGTCAGGTGCTATCTGCCAGCCGCCAGCGGCCAGCAACCAGAGACCAACATCCAGTATCGAGCATCGAGAATTAAGCTGCCAGTTTCCAGTGCTCTGTAACCAACCTCCAGATACTAGTAACCCGAAACCTGACACCTTTAACAATTTGCCAGTGACCTGCGACAAACGACCAGGTATCAGGATTAAGTCTCTATATTGTACAACCGGCAAGTATTTTCCCAAACAACCTGTGCCAGTTCCTCGGGATCATCCCCACGCGCTTCGGCCAGTTTCAGGAGCACTGATTTGACAAAGGCCGGCTCGTTGCGTTGATGGCGGTTGCGCTCAGGCGTGGGTATCAGATAGGGAGCATCCGTTTCTACCAGGAGGCGATCAGCAGGAATTAGCGCAGCCATCTCACGCAATTGGGTTCCGCGGCTTTTCATGGTGATGATCCCCGTAATGCCGATGTGAAGTCCCAGGTCGAGGTAGTGGGTGAGCTCTTTTCGGGTACCGCTGAAGCAGTGGACAACACCGTCAATATTTTTTAAGGTATTGCTTTTCAGCATTTCGAGAAATCGCCCGTTGCTGTCGCGCTCATGGAAAATCATTGGAAGATTCAGTTGGCCTGCAATTTCAAGTTGTCGGCCGAACCATTTTTCCTGATCTTGCCTTGGAGAGTACATCCGGTTGAAATCGAGCCCGATCTCGCCCCAGGCCCTGACTTCTTTATTCTGTGCCAGGTTAACCAATTCCTGGAGGATGGATTCGTTGCAATTTTTAACATCATGGGGATGGACGCCCACCGAAGCATAGATTCCGCTATACGATTGGGCCAGGGAAACTGCCAGGGCCGAAGTCCGTTTATCAATACCGATGGTTACCATGCGGGTGACACCGGCGCTGCGTGCACGTTGGATTACGTTTGCAAGATCGCGGTTATATGTTTTGTCATCAAGGTGGCAATGGCTGTCGAAGATGTTCATGGCGATTCAACTTTTTAGTATTAAATTTTAGGTTGGTGCCGATGAAATGATGCCGGGCACAGGATAGGCGGCGCAGGGCTCACGGCACACGGCGCGCGGTTAAAAAAGAGATGTAATCATCGGCCGGGCCTCGTGCGCCCTGCGCCCATAAATTAAACCATCAATTTCCAGCATCAAGAACCAAGCATCAAGTTGCCCGCCCGCCTTTATCACCCCCGGGTGAGAATTTCAATATTTTTGCCTTGATTTAATAATTTAATTTTGAGAATATTCTCATTTCGATGAATGCAAAGGTATCAATTAACCTGTTGGAGGTTTGAAATGTTTAAAATAGTCAAACGCGAAGAAATGTCCGAAGGCAACGTGATCCTCAATGAGATTGAAGCACCCAAGATTGCACTCAAGGCCAAGCCCGGCCAGTTTGTTATCCTCAAAGCCGATGAGGATGGGGAACGCATTCCGCTGACCATGGCCGAGACCAATGTTGAAAAGGGCACCATTACGATTATTTATATGGTTGTTGGTAAATCCACCGCCCTGTTCAAAACCCTGCAGGTGGGTGACGGCTACCAGGATGTTATCGGTCCCCTGGGCAAACAGACGCATATCGAAAAAGTCGGCAATGTCGTCTGTGTCGGCGGCGGTACCGGCATCGCCGTCCTGCATCCGATTACCCGGGCCATGAAGGAAGCCGGCAACCATGTCATTAGTATTATCGGGGCCCGCAGCAAGGATTTGCTCATCATGGAAGATCAGATGAAGGCGGCATCCAATGATCTGCGCGTGTGCACCGACGACGGCTCATACGGGCACCACGGATTTGTAACCGAGGTCCTAAAAGAGATCCTCGCAGCCGAAAAGATAGATCAGGTGGTTGCCATCGGACCGGTGCCGATGATGAAATTTGTGTCCTTGATTACCAAGGAATTTAATGTGCCGACCATGGTCAGCCTGAACCCCATCATGGTGGACGGAACCGGCATGTGCGGCGGCTGTCGAGTTACCGTCGGTGGGCAGACAAAATTTGCCTGCGTGGACGGGCCTGAATTCGACGGACACCAGGTAGACTATGATGAATTGATGCTGCGATTGCAGGCTTACTGCGAAGATGAGAAGAAATGCTACAATGAGTTCTGCACCATGCAGCAATATTAAAGACTATCTCAAATTTTGAGACGGTTGTTAAAGGCAAAATATTTTTGATCGATCAGCTTATTCAGATTTATTGGGGGAGGAAGTTATGGCCGAAGAAACTAAGACAAAGGTGAAAAAAGAAAAAATTTCCAGGCAGCCGATGCCCGAACAGGAACCTGCTGTGAGGGCCAGGAACTTTCTGGAGGTTCCAACGGGGTACACCCCGGAAATGGCCATGCAGGAGGCCGCCAGATGCCTGCAGTGTAAAAAGCCGAGCTGTGTTGAAGGCTGTCCGGTGGGAATCGACATCCCGGGGTTTATCGCTCTGGTTAAAGACGGGGAGTTTACCAAGTCCATCCGGCACATCTGGCAAAAAAACAGCCTTCCGGCAGTTTGCGGCCGGGTATGCCCCCAGGAGATTCAATGTGAAGGGCGGTGCATCGTCGGCAAAAAGGACGACCCGGTGGCCATCGGCAATCTGGAACGGTTTGTGGCCGATTGGGAAAGAGAAAACGGCACCGGTGAACTGCCGCCCAAGGCCGCGCCAACGGGTAAAAGGGTTGCCGTGGTGGGTTCCGGCCCATCCGGCTTGACCGTCGCCGGCGATTTGATCGCCAAGGGCCATGATGTCACCGTCATGGAAGCCTTCCATAAATCCGGAGGGGTGCTGGTTTACGGGATTCCCGAGTTCAGGCTTCCCAAAGCCATCGTTGCCCAGGAGGTGAACTTCCTGGAACGATTGGGGGTCAAGATGGAGTGCAATGCAGTGGTGGGCCGAACCGTGAGCCTGGATGAGCTCTTCGAGGAGGGCTATGATGCCATTTATTTAGGCGTTGGTGCCGGGTTGCCGCGCTTTATGAATATTCCGGGGGAAAACCTGATCGGAATCCTTTCCGCCAACGAATACCTGACCCGGGCCAATCTGATGAAAGCCTATCTGTATCCCAAGGTGGACACGCCGATCCCGCGGGCCAAAAATGTGGTTGTTCTGGGAGCCGGCAATGTGGCCATGGACTCCGCCCGGACAGCCATGCGCCTGGGAGCAGAGAAAGTCCGCATCGTCTACCGCCGCTCCCGACAGGAGATGCCGGCGAGGACCGCTGAAATTCACCATGCCGAACAGGAAGGCATCGAGTTTTTTCTGCTGACCAATCCAACCAAATACATCGGTAATGAAAAGGGAAGGTTGACCGGAATGGAATGCCTGAAAATGGAGCTGGGCGAGCCCGACGATTCGGGTCGCCGCCGGCCGGTTCCCATCAAGGGTTCGGAATTCCAACTGGAATGCGACCTGTGCGTGGTTGCCGTGGGCTCAGGTGCCAACCCCTTATTAACGGAGTCCACACCGGATTTGCGGTTGAACAAGTGGGGTTACATCGAAGCCGACGAGGCCACCGGCAAGACCTATAAAAAGGGTGTCTGGGCCGGCGGCGATATCGTCACCGGAGCGGCTACCGTCATTTTAGCCATGGGCGCCGGGCGCAAGGCCGCCGATTCCATACATGAATATCTCATCAGAGGTTGGTAATAGAAAGGCAAAAGGTGTAAGGTTAAAGGTAAAAGGATAAGTATTTTTGATTTATAAAAGCCGGATGGGTGAAATTATACCCATCCGGCTTTTTCGTTGGTCGACTCCAAAGCACATCCAAATCAAGTTTTTACTTTAACAGTTCTATCACCAAAATCTTGTATTGGCTTTTTTGATTCCTTTTCATAATAGATTTTCAAAGTATGCTTTCCAATAGTTACAAGGTCATTGTGTTTTAAGATTGCCTTGACAATCTTTTCACCATTAAGAAATGTTCCGTTGGTGCTGTTTAAATCCTCGACTGTATATTGGTGTCTTTGGTTTAAAATTCTTGCATGGAGTTTGGAGACTGCAAGATTATCGATCTGGATGTCCGTGCTTGAGCTTCTACCGATGGTTATTTCAGGTTTTTCTGTTTCAATCTTTTTTAGGATTTTATTTTTAAACTTTAGTTCTATTTTTATCATATCGGTCTCCAGTTACCAAATGGGCACTAATTTTATTCCATATCCATCTGTGCTAACATTTTGAAAACTCAATCAAAAACAATACACCGATTTCTGCCTTGTTCTTTCGCTTGATAAAGAGCTTTATCAGCACGACTGATTAATTCATCGATGTCTGCCGGTTTATTATCTGTCAAATCCGCAATGCCAAAACTCAATGAAATAAAAATTGAATTGCCACCATAAGTTATATCCATAGACTCGATTTCTGATCTAAGCCTTTCAGCGATAACCTTCGCATCTTCAATGGTTGTTTCGGGTAAAATTACCGCAAATTCCTCACCGCCGTAGCGAGCTGCGTGGTCCGACTCCCTTGTTTCCATCCTTAATTTCGTTGCCAGTGCTTTAATAACGCGGTCACCTGCAAGATGGCCAAAAGTGTCATTAATTGCCTTAAAATGATCAATATCGCAAAAAAGCAGAGACAATGGTCTTTTATAGCGTTCAGCCCTTGCTAACTCGTTTTGAAGTAACTGACGAAAATGATGATGATTATACAATTGGGTCATACTGTCTCGAATGACTTGCTGCTTAAGAGCCTCCATCTCTTTGACTTGTTGAATAGAAGTATTGATCATTTCAACTGAGAGCTTTGATAGCTCAGCTCTGGCGCTCTCAATAATTTGAATATATTCATCCTTGCCGACTTCAAGGTCAAATAAAGGAAATATCTCCAGTATCTGTTTCCAGATTTTATCCCATATCTCGCTAACATTGATTTCAGTTGAAAACCCATAATCATATACCGTTTCTTTTAATTTCCAAAGACTCATTGCACGGCTATTGTCGCTTAGCAAGCCAATAAAAAGGGATGATAAATAAAGGATTCTGGTAAGTTTTATAACGCTGGATTGAGCGGAGGGCAATTTATCCGGAATATGGTGGTATCCTATTGGAAGATAAAAAGTATTGGGCAAATCCCATGACTTGGTTAAATATTCACCGATTTCCTGGTGATTGATTCCTAGAACCCGAGTTTCTGCTTGGGGGTAAATAATTGAATTTTTTCCAACCTCGTTTAAAACCAGAGCATACTGTCTGGGCATGCAAAAACCTAAAATGAGTATCCCTATATCTTGGAGCAAACCAAGAATAAACGCATCTTCTGCATGATCTGGTTCCAATTTTTCTGCTAATAGTTTTGTTGCGGTGGCGCCAACTAATGAAGTTTTCCAAAAGCGCTTGTAATCAATTAATCCATTTTGATTTGATTGAAAAGTATTGATGAGAGTGAAACTGAGTGCCAAATTTTTAACTGCTTTAATACCCAGCAGTTTAATGGCGTGATGAACTGATGTTATTTTAGTCGGCAAACTAAAAAAAGAGGAGTTGACAATTTTTAGAATTTTAATCGTCAACGGTGGGTCGGTTGTTAAAAGATCACCAATTTCTTGAATATTCGGCTCGGTTTTCTGATAAGCCTCTATTATCTTAATAGCAATTCCGGGCAAAGTCGGTAAATTCTCGCTCTCAAGGACCAGTTTTTCAACTCTTTCCGCGTTCTTCAATCGTTATCACCCCATGCCTAAAATCGAAATTCAAGCAGCTCTTTGGTTTCTTTCCAGTTTGGATTTGATAGTGTAAAAATATTTGAATAAATGGCCAGATACTGAAAAACATTTTTTCGTTTGATCGGCAAGAATTTGGAGCTTTTTTGCTATCTGTGGATTAATTGCTTTTAGATATTATCGGATTTTCTGGTTAAGGCTTTAGCATTTTCTGTTGATATTCACGAATAATAAAGATTGATGGTTATGTATCAAATCGTGATCTGCCAAATAAATCTGAAATGAATGATCTTCCTTAATTGTTTATCATACTAACTTCCGAGAGCATAAATCTTGCTAAAAAAAATTTAAGAAACTTTTTCATTGTCCGATAATAAATATGGAAACATTCTTTGGAAAAGCAGATTCCATTGCAAAATATCATCAAAGGAAGCTGTTATTAGCTCAGCTACCATTTATACGGGAGGCATTATGTTTGAAAGAACATATTCAAGGAAATGTGAAACTAGTGACAATGACCATGTCGGACCCACTGATGGAGGCTCGCATCGCGGGCAGAAAATTAAATCTGGAATCTTTTTTAAGCTGATTATCGGCCTAGGATTTTTAGCTATAATTTGCACATTTGCAATTCCAAATCCAAAAGATCATATAAAAAGAGATATTCAAAAGATATCAAGCGCTTCTCTTGATCAAATTAATGCAACTGAATTAGCAATAATATTAAACAACCGAAACACCGATATAAGCAATCAGGCAGAGATTAAAGAAAAAGAAATTCAAGGCAAGATAGTTGAATGGGAATTGGAGATTTTGGTGGTTGCAAGTTTGCCAGATCATTATAAAATATTAACAAAGCCTACTTCAAAATATCCTGGCACCCTTCTAACGCTATTTCCACAAAATCGTCAACAAATGACATACATAAATAATGTCAAACCCGGGACCAGAATTAAAATTAAAGGAAAAATTGCAGGCATACTTCAGGGAAGAATCAAAATTAATCCAGCACTATTAATGTAACCTTTAAATATTAGATAGAAACAATTGACCATGACTAAAGATAATTTTGTTTTCTACTCCAAAGATAAAAGAAAAGAAAAAAGGGAAAGACCAAAAAAATATCACAGCGTTGAAATGAAACTATCTTCCCTTCCGATATATCTATTCAAGCTAAAGGACATTTCACCTCATGGTGCTTGTTTTCTCGTTAAGGATGGATCAGCGATATTAAAGCATCTTAGAGTTGGTTTGAAAATGAATATGCGATATCATTCCGAAGAGGAGATGGAGCCTGCCGATGTATTCAAATCCGAAGTAAAATATGTCACCAAATATGACGATAAAACTCGCAAAGGACATTATTTAGTTGGTATAATGATTTTGGACAAGCAAGATCCAGATTGTCTGCAAGATGATAGCTGATCCCACCATTTTAGCGGGCATCGCGAACTTCGATCTTCTTCTCAATAGTTATTCCCAAGTGGACAAGTTCCTGGAAGCAATAACGGCGCGCATCGGCATGAAGCTGTTCGGGGACAAACAGCCCCTTTGCCGTAAAGGCCTGATCCACCATCATTTTCACAAAAACCGAAGCACACTGCCCCGTCATATAGGCTTCATGGCTTAGGCCGCTTTTTTCAAAGGCTTCCACCAGGCCCGGTGCATTGACATTACAGTCGATTCGCACGGGCTTTGCGTTTTTGTAGCCATCGACCCGCACCAGAAATGCGCCTTCCTCCATGACCAACCCCTCATCGAGAATGGTCTTGATTTCATCGGCAAACTTCGGGGCCGGCGGACACAGTTTGAGAACCAGGTCCATCGGGACAATGTCGGTACCCTTGACGTTTACGGGTTCCTTTGAGAGCAGCCCCAGCTGATAAAGAGATTCGGAAAGCGCTACATGGGGGCCGCCATATTTAAACTCGACGTTTTTAACGCCTTTGAGAACCCTATCGGCCAGCAGTCCCATGGTGACCGGCTCATCATGTTCATGATCGACCATGCGAATCTCTTTATCGATTCCGCTGAATTTCATCATCACCGGGCGGCTGAAGGGCTTGTCTTTAATGATTTTACCGTTTTCAAATCGAAACGTATCATAGGCCATATCCCCAAGGGCCACTTCCGGCGACCACCAGAAGGGAGTGTAACGTTTGGCCCATACGCCCTCGTAGATATAAATGCCAATCTGATCACAGGAATCCATTTCATCCACGGATTCGCGCGCGATGATATTTGCCAGACCGGGCGAGGATCCACAGCCGACCATTGCCGTAAGCTTCTTTTCTTTGAATTTTTCATGCCATTTTGAAAAAATCAGCTTGTAGCTTTCAACAAAACCAATATCTTCCATCGGTCCGGCCATATCCAGATATGACGCATTTACCGCCAGGGCAGCCTCCATGATGATCAGGTCATACTGCAAAGGCAATCCATTTACGATCAAGTCACAGCCGCCGGCGGCCTTGATGACATTATTCAGGTCCTTGGCGTCAAGGCTTAAGGCGGTTGCTTTTTTCAGTGCGCTGCTTAATTTTTCGGCAGCCTGAATATCATAATCCGCACAAATAATTTCAGATACCCCCGGGTGTTCATCCATTCGTCTCGCAATGGTACTGCCCTGGGCCCCCACGCCGATAATTAAAATTTTCTTCATTCTCTCCCCTTTATGGGACGGGCTTGAAAGTTAAAATAGGGAGGTCACCGATTCCGACCTCCCTTTTGCCATTATTCAGGCGCATCTCCTTTTGGCCGGTCTAGACCCAAGGATATAAATCCGCGCCTAGCCCTTTAATGGGATTTTGCCCGAGTCCAGGCCTCATCCATTATACGGTTGTCCTTGCCCAGGTCCTTGGTGAAATACAGGGATTTCATGACCTCGGGCGGAGGCCAGACCCCCGGATTTTCCAAATCTTCTTTATCCAGGAAAGGTTTGGCCGCATCATTGGGCGTGGCATAATGGTTGAAGTTGGAAAGCGACGCATTGACTTTGGGGTCCAGCAACCAGTTGATCCATTTATGTGCGGCATCCGGATTGGGGGCTTGGGCCGGAATACACATGGAATCCAACCAAACCTCACTACCTTCTTTGGGCACCACGAAACCAAGTTTTTCCGGATCCTCGGCAATGGCCTGGATGGCATCCCCGTTATACACAATGGCTGCAGAAGCCGCACCGGCAACGACATCGTTTTTCCCTCCGACACCACCTTTAAACCCCAAACAGTTTTGGCGCTTCTTGGTCTGAACCAGCAAATCAGCTGCGGCCTTGAGTTCTTTTGGATCTATGCTGTTGAAATCGTATCCAAGGTAAAGCAAAGAGATACCCATCATTTCTCGTACGGAGTCGATCAGCGCAAACGGTCCCGGATCTTTTTTAGGATCGAAAAGAATGGCCCAACTCTTGACATCGTCCGCTTTGAGTCTATCCTTGCGATACATCAGGCCCACGGTTCCCCATTGATAGCCGGCTGAAAATTTGTTGCCGGGATCAAAGGTCGTCTCCTGAAATTTAGTGCCCAGATTCTTCAGGTTGGGAATCTTGGAATGATCCAGGGGTTGAATCAGCTTCAGATTAATCAAACTGGGCATGATATAATCCGATGGGACGATGATGTCATATTGGGAAACCCCGCCGGCCTGCAGTTTGGCCATCATATCTTCGTTGGATTCGTAAAGATCCAAGCGCACTTTTATCCCCGTGGCCGTCTCAAAGTCTTTGGGCATGTTCTCTTCATCCATATATTCAGACCAGATGAAAATCTTGAGCTCCTTTTCTGCCGCAAAAACCGTTCCGCCGAAAACAATCGACAAGGCCACCAATACGAAAATCAATTTTTTCATTATTTCCTCCTTTCCGTTGCTTCAATTGAACGACAATGCTCAATTGAAAATTAGTTATGATGCGTTCCTCTTAATTTGACTATCATTTGCGGGTAAATCGCTCCATACCGAAAATCATGATAACGGTAATCAACACCACCAGGGTGGACAGGGCATGGATCTGGGGGGTGACTCCCCGCCGGACGGCTGCAAAAATGAACAGCGGCAAGGTGACGGAATCGGGTCCGGCCGTGAAAAAGCTGATAACAAAATCGTCCAGGGAAAGGGTAAAGGCCAGCATGGCGCCGGCCACAATCCCCGGCAGCAGCAGCGGAAGCGTCACCCGCAGCAACAGATAAGGTGTGCTGGCAAAAAGATCCCGGGCCGCCTCTTCGACATCCCGGCCAATACTCGCCAGCCGGCTGCGCACCACCAACGCAACAAAAGAAATTTGAAATGTGATGTGACCGATAATCATGTTGAACAGCCCCGGCTCAAATACGGATGAAGTAAAACGCAAAAGCCCGAAGGCCACCACCAATGCGGCTGCCAGAATGATGTCCGGAATCACCACCGGGATGTGTAAAACAAGGTCCAGAAAGGTGTTGGCTTTCCTGCCCCAGGGGAAACGGTCCATGCCGATGGCCAGGATCGTTCCCAGAATAGTGGCCACAATTGTTGAGACCACTGCCAACACCAGCGTATTCCAGGCAGCCTCCAGGATAAATTCATTGCTGAACAGCTTGATATACCAGTCCAGGGTAAAGCCTCGCCAAACCAGACCGTAGCGCGTGGCGTTTACCGAGAAGACGGCCACGGCCGCCAGCGGAAGATAGAGAAATCCAACGGTAACCAGTGCCATGACGGTAATCAAGGGGTTAGACGTTCTCATACGAATTCAATCTCTTTGCTTCTGCGCCGATAAAACTGAAGACTGATCATGGTTAAAACCATCAGGCCCATGCTGATAGCGGCACCAAAGGGCCAGTCACGACTGGCACCGAATTGTTGTTGAATGAGATTTCCCACCAGCATATATTTGGACCCACCCAGCAGATCCGGAACGACAAACATACCCATGGCCGGCACAAATGTTAAAACTATGCCCACCGAAAGCCCCGGTAAGGTCTGGGGTAAAATAGCCTGCATGAATACCCTGACTTTGGAGGCGTACAGGTCCTGGGCAGCCTCGACAAGGGTCCAGTCCAGGCGCTCGACACTTGCATAAAGGGGCAGGGTCACAAACGGAAGATACATGGAGACCATGCCCAGGTATACCGCAAAGGAATTTGGATAAAGCGGGGAACCGGCCGGTATAAAGCCGAAAAAGGTCGCGAGTTTGGCCAGGGGAAGCTCCGGCGCCAGAATCAAAAACCAGGCATAGGTTCGAATGACCATGTTGGTCCAGAAGGGGATGATCACCAGGGTGAGCCAAAAATAGCGGCTACGCTCGGGCCGGGCGCTGATAAAAAAGCTCAGCGGATAGGAAAGAACCACGGAAATCAACGTCGTTATAAAAGCGACCCACACGGAACGCAATACGATCATAATATAGTCTGCGGTCCAGCCGAACAAACTGAAACCGGACAGACGCTGATAATTTTCAACTGTAAAAACCCACTCGAGCTGTCCATAAGCTCCCCGCGTGGCAAAACTGACCGCAATCAGAACCAATCCCGGCAACACCAGAAACACTATCAGCCAAAGCATTCCGGCCCCCAGAAAAAAAAGGCCCCTTTTGGTGAGATTTTGCTGGGTTGTCAGTTCACCATACCAGACGAGTAACTTATTCATCCAGGATCACCAAACCTTCCGGTGGAAGCTCCAGCCAGACTTCCTCACCGGGCTCATAATTATATTGGGCTGCGGTGCGCACTCGCAAAGGCCCCGGTTCACACCACAGATCGAGGTTCGTCCCTCGATAAATGGCTTCACGGACATGAACCTTCACGCCATTTTTTTCCGGCGGATCTGCCGTAATTCGTATCCGTTCGGGCCGAATGGCCACCGAACCACGAGCCCATGCTGGAGGACTGTTCAGGTGAAAAAAACCGATGTCGGTGTCAACACCTTCGTTTAACCGTCGGCCCTGAATTAAATTGGCGGCACCCAAAAATTCAGCCACAAAAGGGGTCTTGGGCTGCTCGTAAACCTCCTTGGGGGTGCCGAACTGAACGATGCGGCCCTGGCGCATAACCGCCAGGCGGTCAGAAACCACCAAGGCCTCAGCCTGGTCGTGGGTTACCAGAATAAATGTTTGACCCAATTTGCGCTGCAGCCGCCGCAGTTCAACTTGAACCTGAGCCCGCAGTCTGGCATCCAGGGCGGACATGGGCTCATCCAGCAACAATACCTCGGGCTCATTGACCAATGCCCGTGCCAGCGCCACCCGTTGTTGCTGGCCGCCGGATAATTGATGGGGTAAGCGTTCAGGCATGTCCTGCAAACCCAGCATTTCCAGCCGGCGGTTGACCCTGCTTTTTACTTCATCCTGGGGAAACCTGCGGGCACGCAAACCAAAGGCCACATTTTCGAAGATGTTAAGATGGGGAAAAAGGGCATAACTTTGAAATACCGTGTTCACCTGGCGTTTGGTGGCCGGCAGGGATGTGATATCCTGACCCCCTAAAATTACCCGTCCGGTGTCCGGCATTTCCAAACCGGCAACGATACGCAGCAGTGTGGTTTTGCCGCAGCCGGAAGGTCCCAGAAGGGTAAAAAATTCACCTTCCTGGACGTCCAGGGAAACAGACGCCAATGCCTGCACATCCGCAAACCGTTTATCAATGTCCTTAACGGATAAACCCTTGTCTTTTTTGGAGCTCATTTGCCTATCTCCAAAATTCTTCTTTGGAATCCGGTTACACTAATTTATCCCTCAAGCCTTCACTCTTTAATCATCAATTCCATTATTGATCAACCTAAATATCCGGGGGTGCGCGGAACACGGACCGCGTCATTGAGGATGTTGACTGCCAGTTGATAGCGCTTATCATCGGGGGTGCCCCCGGGGATGCGCTGTTTCATCTGGATATTGCGCTGCTTGCGCGAGAGCTTATCGGCTTCTTTAAAAACCAGGGCGCCAAAATGGCACTCGGCAACACAGGCCGGGTTGCCGCCGCACAGATCACATTTATAGGCCTTTCCGGAGCCATATTGCTCGATCATGCCGTAGGGGCAGGCAGCCACACAGTCACCGCAACCATTGCACCTGGGAACATTGACGGCAACAACACCCCGCTCGTTTCTATAAATCGCCTCTTCGGGACAGGCTTCCAGACAATCCGGTTTGGGACATTGAAAACAAATACTCGGCACCGAGTATCCTTCGAGAGGAAAGTTGTTGATTTTGAGACGCGCCCTGGAGGGCATGAACATTCCCTCTTTGACGGCTGCACACACGTACGTGCAACGATTGCAACCGGTACAGCGATTGGGTACTGCCAAAAGATGTTTCTCCATGAATGGCCCCCATCTTTAATTAAATCCGAAGCACGAATTTCGAATTGTTATACTAAAATACCGTTTATCCTATTTGAATAATTTTAAGTACCCTGCAAATTAAGCTCTCGCAGCTTCTCTGAACCGGGTCGCCCTTGCTCATCCCAACCGCGCAGATGGTAGTAAAGCGCTTTCATTTCTTCCAGGTTTTCTTCTTTCAAAACCTTGCCGTCGTGGGGCCCGTGTTTAAGTGCCTGCCTGGTAATTTTTTCAGACAGGGTGTCGTCAGCTGCAGTAAAACCGGCCTTGAGATTAAACAGCCGGACCAGGTTCCATATCCTTTCCCCGACCTTGTCCAGATCCTGCGCCGAAACCTGCCGGCCTAAACCGGCCGTCAGCAAGTCGGCCATCACCGTGGTATCTAAGGACCCCCAGAAATCACAGAAGCACATCGACCACTTGGCCGCATTTCTGTCCTGTCCTGCGATCACATCCCTTGCCATGGCCCTGAGTTTAAAGGGATCATCGGCAAATATGGTAAATGCTCTCAAATGGCAGGCGCCGCGCTCGCTGGTGGCGTATGCCAGGCCCATGCCGTAGCTGCCCCTGGGATCATAGGCCGGCATCTCTAATCCTTTGGAATGGGCCGCTTTTTCAGTCGCACCGTACTTTCCCGCCAAGCGCGCTGCCCCCAGGGCCAGATCCTGTCCACGGGGGGAAGACAAGTTCGCAATTTCATTAATAACTTTTAGATAATCCTCAGCCTGGCCGAACCTCAGCCCGAAATCCTTAACGCCTGATTCACTTAGCTCCATGGCCAACCCGATGGTACCGCCGGCAGACATGGTGTCCAGTCCCAGATCGTCGCAAAGCCGGTTGAAGCGCATGACCTGCTCCATGTCGTTGATCTCGCAATTCGACCCGCCCAGGCACAGAGTTTCGTATTCCGGCCCTTCGATCTGAACGCCATTGAGCGACGTGAAATTTCCGCAGCCCAGGGGGCAGGAAGCACAGGCGCGATCGCCGATTTTAATCGCATTGATTGCCTCGGCATCCAGGGCCTGCCGGTTAGGGTTTACGCCGGCGCTATAGTTGCGAGTCGGATGGATGCCGATTTCATTGGTCACATCAATTAACATGGGGGTGCCGTCATTTTTGGCCCAGAGATTTTCAGCGGTTAACAGATTGGATTCTTTATACTGGGTAACTTTTCCCAAAAATATGCCCAGATTTTCCACCTGGACACCGCCGGTACCCCTGCAGGCAATGGCTTTGAGGTTTTTGGCGCCAAACAACGCTCCGGCCCCACCGCGGCCCATCTGACGATATGCCTCCGATCCGATACAGGCATAGGTCACAAGATTTTCACCGGCCGGACCGATGCAAAGGATTTTGACCCCATGGCCCATCTCCCCGGCCAGCCATTGTTCAGTTTCAAAGATCCCTTTTCCCCGGCAGGGTTTCGCGTCTTCAAGACTGACCTTGTTGTCCTCGATTCGCAAATATACCGGATGTTCAGCCTTGCCGGTGATAACGATACCGTCGTAGCCGGCAAATTTAAGCTCCGGCCCGAAGGCTCCGCCCACATTGGTCTCGAAAATAGTTCCGGTATGGGGCGACTTGGAAACCAGGCAGGTGCGTGATGCCGTGGGTGCGAGGGTGCCGCAAAGGGGGCCGGTCATGATTACCAGGGCGTTATCGGCAGATAGTGGATCGTTTTTGGGGTCCACCTTTTCGTAAAAATATTTGACCGCCAAACCCCAGCCGCCGATATAGTCCTTCAGCCATTCTTTGTTAATGGATTCGGGCCGGATCTTCCGGGCAGTTAAATCGACATGCAGGACCTGTCCGGCATAAAGGTTCATGGGTTCAGCCCGTTTGGGCATTTCGATGGTTTTGAAAACATCTTCGAGCCGGTTGAGGACTTCATCTAAGATTTTCTGGGGGACATTAAGCGCGGGCTCAATCCGAATGGTCTTGGCATTGGTCAAGGTACCGGCTGCCAGCACACCGCGGGAAAAAAGACCCGATGCGACTTTATAGCCTATGCCATCGGTGGGAAACTCCATACCGATCAACAACCCCAGGCCGCGGACATGGGCCAGGACGCCGGGATAGCGTTCTTGAAGCTGTCTCAGCCGGCCTAGCACATACTCGCCTTTTGTTTTGGCCTGCCCGGCCAGATCTTCTTCCAGCAAAACGGTAATGGCCGCCAGGGCTGCTGAACAGGCCAGGGGATTGCCGCCGGTGGTCGTGGTGTGCATAAACGGGTTGGGCTCCATGCATTCCCAGATTTTGGCGGTCGAAAAAAAGGCCGACATGGCCACCACGCCGCCGCCCAGGGCCTTGCCCAGGCAGAGAATATCGGGCACCACCTGCCAGTGGTCGACACCAAATATCTCGCCGGTGCGGCCCATACCGGTTTGAACCTCATCGGCAATTAAAAGCACGCCGTAATGGTTACAGACCTCCCGCAGCCGCGGCCAATAGTCATCGGGCGGTACCACTGCTCCGGCCTCACCCTGTACGGGTTCGGCCACCACAGCGGCGATTCCATCCCCCACCGCTTTAGCCGCTGCCAAAGCCTGCTCAACAGCATCGGCATCTCCGAACGGGACATGACGGACACCGTCTAAAAGCGGCAGCAGCGGCTCGCGAAAATTTTTTTTACCCATCAGAGACAAAGAACCTAAGGTTTTGCCATGAAAGGCCTTAAGCATGGCAATAAATCCCTTGCGCCCGGTGTAAAGCCTGGCCAGCTTCATAGCGCCTTCCACGGCTTCCGTTCCGGAATTGGCAAAAAACCCATACTGAATCTTCCCCGGGGTTAACAAGGCGATGACCCTTGCAAGCTGGGCGCGCAGGGGGTCGAGCAATTCCTGGCTGTACTGGGGGGAGCGATCCAATTGGGCCTTCACCGCAGCAACAATTTTGGGATGACGGATACCATATGAGTAAAGCCCGTAACCTCCGAGAACATCCAAAAATTCCCGATCCAGCGCATCCACCAGTATCGAGCCCTTGCCGGTCCACTCAGTCATGGCAAAATTGGAGGCTTCCGTTACGGATTTGCGATACTCTAAAAACCCTTTGTTTATGTGGTCGCGAAAGTTACGAACTGTTTTTCGTGCAATTTCCTCCCGAATTTCAAGGGGCGTTTGATCCGGCGGGGTGAGGATGGTATCCACCATTTGCTGGGCCTCTTTACACGCTGCCTTTAGATCCCGGCCTTTATAATCACTGGTGTAATCGTCCTCAAAATCAATCATGGGAATATCTCCTTCGGTTTTCGATAAATGCTTTTGGAGAATTTTTCAGTTTCGGATAATTTCCGCAATTAGAGGAAAACGGTTCATCTTTTAACATTGATATCACAAGCTCTTTGGTATAATCTGCATACTTTTCAAACGTTTGCCCTTCAGACAAAAAATGGGCATGAAATTCTAAACCTTCCATCAGGGTAACCATCGTATCAGCCGCCATTTTGGCATTATTTACCTTTACGATGCCTTCCTGACGATAAAGCTCTAATTCGTGCACCAGATAATCCCTGAAGTGCTTTAGCATCTTTTCGTATGCTTTTCGAATTTTTGCATTTCTAAAGCTGAGATAGCAAAAGCCGAAATGCAGGCCCGGATCAATCGTCCGGGACCATTCAAAAGAAAAGATTGTCTCGATCATTAATTGAAATCGCTGTTCCAGGTCCTGAATGTGGTCGAACTTAAGGAACCCGGGGGCTTCGTATTTTTCGATGAGCAAATCCGCCAGTTCGATGGTCAAGTTTTCTTTTGTTTTAAAATAATGGATAATCAGGCTGGGGTGGATATTCATGCGCCTGGCAATTTTGTTGATGGATGCCCCTTCAAACCCCTCCTCAATCAACACTTGATAAAAATTTTCAAGGATTTCAGGTTTGCGGATTTCGGCCTTTTGATAGCTTCTTATTATTTTTGATTTTTTAATGAGTTTCTCCAGAAAAAACGTGCTGAGAGGCGCTGGCTGACAGCGTCAATTCGCCGTTGCTGCTGCACTCTGTTGTACCAAGAGGGAGCAGGCGAAATTGAAATTAATTGAATATTCATTTAATTTATCTTGAATCTAAAGTCAATAACAATTATGATTGGACCACAAAGGATTCATTCGTATCGTTGATTTGTTAAGGAGGTCATGATGTCAGAACAAAAAAAACTGCCCAAAACCATCGTAAATTCCTGGAATGAGTGGGACCCGCTTAAACATGTTATCGTCGGTCGCGCCGATGGAACCATGGTTCAGGCCCCGGAACCGGCCACAGAACGTGACTGGCCGGATCATGGATTTCCACTGGGTACCTACGGTCCTTTGCCAAAGGAAATGGAAGCCAGGGCCAACGAGCAGCTGGATAATTTTGCCAGGCTGCTGGAGAGCCGGGGAATCCGTGTAGACCGCCCGACGCCATTGGATTTCAGCCAGGAAGTGCAAACCCCGGACTGGACCCAGAAATCCATGTTCGGCTGTATGCCGCCGCGGGACGTGCTGCTGACCGTCGGCAGTGAAATTCTGGAAGCCACCATGTCCCAGCGAAGCCGCTGGCACGAGTATCTTTGCTATCGCTCGTTGCTGGAGCAGTATTTTAAAGAAGATCCCCTTTTCAAATGGGAGTCGGCACCCAAACCGAGGTTGACGGATGAAACCTACAAAAAAGATTACTGGCGCAAATGGGGGAAGAAGAGTAAAGAAGAAAAAGAAAAAGCAATCTATGAACACGATTGGATTTTGACGGAAAAAGAGCCGTGTTTTGATGCCGCTGATATTGGGCGTGCCGGAAAGGACCTGTTTGTTTATAATTCGTCGGTGACCAACAAAGCTGGAATTGAATGGTTGAAGCGACATTTTTCCAACCATTGCATTCACACTATTTGGTTTTATGAAGAGAATGGATTTCACATCGATGCCACTTTTGTTTTACTGCGTCCGGGGCTTGCGCTTTCAAATCCCACGCGAATACCGCTTACGCCGGACATGCTTGAATTTTTTAAAAAGAACGATTGGCAAGTCGTCCCATGCGCCAAACCGGCCCTGGATGATTATCCGCCGCTGTCATTTTGCAGCAAGTGGCTATCCATGAATACGCTTGTGCTGGATCCGAAAACCATTTGTGTGGATGCCCAGGAAAAAGACCAGATGGAACAATTCGACAAGCTGGGTTTTGAGGTAATTCCGGTCGAGTTTGCGGATGTGAGTGCGTTTGGCGGCGGCCTGCACTGTGCCACGGCCGATGTCTACCGGGAGGGGACGTGCCAGGACTACTTCCCGAACCAAATCGAAGGCTTCTAAAAAATGATTAACTGTCGGCCGCAGGCCGATCCAGGAGGGGAACAATGGGACAATTTTCAAACGAGCAACTGCTTAAACTAAGGTCCGATTATATTTCCGGCGGCGTCGGCACCGTTACCACTCAATTTGTAGAATCCGCCCGGGGAGCTATTCTGCGCGATGTCGAAGGCAAGGAATACATTGACTTTGCCGGCGGTATCGCCGTGATGAACATCGGTCACAGCCATCCGAAAGTGGTTGCCGCCATCAAGGCGCAGGCGGAAAAATTCACCCACACCTGTTTCATGGTAAACCCCAATGAGTCGACCGTAAGGTTGGCGCAGAAACTCTGTCAGATCACACCGGGGGACTTCCCCAAAAAGGTAGCGTTTTTAAACAGCGGGGCCGAGGCGGTTGAAAATGCAGTGAAAATTGCACGCTACTACACCAGGCGACCGGCCATTCTCGTTTTCGATAACGCCTATCACGGCCGCACCTTGCTCACCATGACGATGACCAGCAAGGTGAAGCCCTATAAATGGAAATTCGGGCCCTTTGCACCGGAAATCTACCGCATGCCGTTTGGTGACGTGGTGGGTCCTGATAAACTCAAAGATGTTTTCATCAAACAAATTGATCCGGAGTCCCTGGCGGCCGTTGTGGTCGAGCCGGTGCAGGGTGAAGGCGGTTTTATTGCTCCACCCCCGGGTTATTTCCAGGAACTGGCAAAGATTTGCAAAGACAACGGCATCCTTTTCGTTGCCGATGAAATCCAGAGCGGTATGGGACGAACCGGTAAAATGTTTGCGATCGAACACTGGGGTGTCGAGCCGGATTTGATTACGGTTGCCAAAAGTCTGGCGGCCGGTATGCCTCTGGCGGCGGTTGTGGGCAAGGCCGAAATAATGGACTCGGTGCACGCCTGGGGCCTGGGCGGAACCTATGGCGGCAATCCGGTGGCCTGCGCAGCAGCCCTGGCGGTGCTGGATGTCTTCGAAGAAGAAAACATGCTGGCCAAATCCATCGCCCTGGGAGAAAAACTAAAAACCCGCTTTGAAAAGTGGCAGAAGGATTTCAGCATTATCGGTGAAATCAGAGGCCTGGGTGCCATGCTGGGATTGGAATTCGTCAAGGGTGTCAAAAGAGAACCGGCGGCAGATGAAGCTAAACAGCTGGCCGCCTATTGTCTCGATAACGGGTTGCTGATTCTGGTTTGCGGAAGCTACGGCAATATAGTACGGGTTCTGGCCCCCTTTGTGATTACCGATGGGCAACTGGAAAAAGGCCTCGCAATCCTTGAAGCCGGATTAAAAGAGATTTCAAACTAGGCGGGGAAAGAAGGGATTCATTTAATTTTATTATTAAAAGGGGTTTTCGGCAATGAATAGCAGTAAAGAAGCCATCCTACAGGAGTTGAGAAATCGGACACCAAAATCGGGTGAATACTGGGAACAGGCCAAGGGCCTGGTTCCCGGCGGATTGATTAGCGGGGCGCGAAAAATGCAACCGTATCCGGTGTATGTCGAGCGCGGCAAAGGCGCTTACACCTGGGATATCGACGGCAATCGCTATATTGATTGTGCCATGTCCTTTGGTGTGCACGTGCTGGGGCATGGGCCGGAGGCGGTCTTGAAAGCCCTGCACGAACAGTGCGAGCGGGGGATGAGCTACGGCATGCCCCATACCCGGGAGATCGAATTCACCAGGCGCTTAATCGAGTGTGTGCCCTGCGCTGAAATTGCCATGGTCTGCAACACGGGAACCGAATCCACCATGCTGGCCTGGCGCCTCATGCGGGCTGCCACCAACAAGCCGATGATTGCCAAGTTTGAAGGCTGTTACCATGGATGGCATGACTATGCCCAGTGGAGCGTATTTGCCAACCCGGCAACCATGGGACCCGAGGACCGTCCCAATATGGCTCCCGGGTCCGCCGGCATTCCCGACGGCGCCAAAAACACCATACTGCTTTTGCCTTTTAACGAGAATGCTTTCCAATTGATCGAGGAGCACGCCCATGAGCTGGCCGGTGTGGCCATCGAGCCGGTTCTGGGCGGTGGAATGTTGACCGTCGACCGCATCTTTCTGGAGAAACTGCGCGATGTTACCCGCCAAGCCGGTGTGCTGCTGCATTTCGATGAGGTGATCACCGGCTTTCGCCTGGCCCTGGGCGGATGTCAGGAACTGACCGGTGTGCTGCCGGATGTTGCCACCTACGGCAAAATCATCGGCGGCGGGTTGCCCATCGGCGCGGTGGCGTGTTCCAAAGACATGGTGGCCATCGCCCAGAAAACCGACGACGGATTCTCCGCCGCAGGGACTTTCAGCGGCAACCCGCTGACCCTGACCACCGGCGCGGCCATGCTGAAATACCTCCAGGAAAACAGCGACATCTATCCCGACATGATGGCCAAAGGCGAATATCTGCGCAACGGTTTCAATGAATGGTGTGCCTCAAAAGGCTTCCCCTTTTGCATGACCGGCATCGGTTCAATGTTCCAGATTCATGCCAAAGCAGACTTGCCGCGCCTGCCCCGGGATTTGATTGGCCAGGACCAGGATGCGCTGGCTGAGCTGCAACTCCATTTCCGGTTAAACAACGTAATAATGCCATGGATGCATCTGGCCTTTTTCTCCGCCGCCCACACCCGGCAGGATCTCGAAGAGATGCTGCGGGCGTTCAAGGCTTCGGTGGCAGGCGTTATGGAGGCAAGGTCTTGACCAGGCCCTCGTTAAAGGTTTAATTACCCGCCCCTTGGGGCGGGGTAGTTCATTGTCAACAATTTAGCCTTAGAATAGGCAATTAATTGGAGCGCTCTGGATAGCCAAAGGAGGATTGCATGTTATTTTTAAAAATCAATATGAACAGTAAGAATATCAGTGTCGAAGATCTGCCGCAGGAATATGCCGGTCTCGGGGGTCGTGGTCTATCCTCTGTATTAATAAACAATGAGGTGCCGGCAACCTGTGATCCACTTGGACCGGAAAATAAACTCATATTTGCACCCGGTTACCTGAGCGGAACACCCTTAATAAATACCAGCCGGCTTTCCATCGGGGCCAAAAGCCCGCTGACCGGCGGCATCAAGGAAAGTAATGTGGGCGGGACCGTGGCGGTCGACCTGGCGCATCTGGGGATCACGGCCCTGGTAATTGAAGGCGCGGCACCCGCAGGCGAATATTATATCTTGAAAATTGATATTAACGGAGCCGCCGAATTGATTGATGGCGACCCATACAAAGGCCTGCGGACGTATGCTCTGGTGGAAAAATTAAAGCAGGCCTACGGCGCTAAACACAGCATTACCTGTATTGGCCCGGCCGGTGAATTCAAACTGGCGGCTGCCTCCATCCAGACGACCGACGCCGACGGCCGGCCCTGCCGGGCAGCCGGTCGCGGAGGACTGGGGGCGGTGATGGGGTCAAAGGGCCTGAAAGCAGTTGTGGTGGCCCAGGGCGGCAAAAGAGCCGATTCTCTGGAAGACGCCGCCACATTCAAGGAGACAGCCAAAGCCTACGCCCAGGCTGTCAAAGCAAATGCGTTCAGCGCTGAGGTGCTGCCCGAATTGGGGACGGCTGTCCTGGTCGAGGCCATCAATGCGGCCGGCGCTTTTCCAACCCGCAATGCCCGCAGCGGACAGTTTGAAAATGCTTCCAAGATCAGCGGTGAAACCATGGCGGCTACCATTAAGGAGCGCGGCGGTAAAACCACCCATAAAGGCTGTGCAGGGTGCATCATCAATTGCTCCAATGAATATGTCGACAAAGCCGGAGGATATGTCACCTCCTCCCTTGAGTACGAAACCATCTGGGCCATGGGCGGGATGATCGGCAATGACGACCTGGACGTTATCGCCAGGCTGGATTTTCTCTGTGACGATATCGGCCTTGATACCATGAGCACCGGGGTGGCCCTAGCGGTGGCGATGGACGCCGGTTACCGGCCATTCGGCGATGGGCAGTCAGCCATTGCAATGGTTGAAGAGGTTGCCGAGGGTACCGCCTTCGGCAAAATCCTCGGTAATGGCCCGGCGGCGGTGGGCAAGCATTTAAACCATGAGCGGGTTCCGGTTATCAAAGGCCAGAGTATCGCGGCCTATGATCCCAGGGCTATCCAGGGCATGGCCGTGACCTATGCCACCAGTCCCATGGGCGGGGATCATACGGCCGGCTGGGTGGTGGACCAGAACCTTAAAGAATTCGGCGGCACCCTTGATCGGTTTTCGGCCGCAGGCCAGGTGGAAGCCTCCCGGAACACCCAGATACACATGGCGGCGGTCGACAGCGTCGGGATTTGCGATTTTGCGCAAACAGGATTGGCTACCCCTGAAGGCATTCAGAATGTATTCAAAATGATCACCGCTAAGTCCGGAAAACCATTTGGCGAAGATGATTGGCAGGAACTGGGGTTAAAAGTGTTAAAGGCAGAGCGGGAATTCAATCGCCGGGCCGGTTTTACCAGCAGGGATGACCGGCTGCCGAAGATGTTCTATGAAGAACCCCTGCCGCCCCACAATAAAGTTGTTGTGATCAGTGATGAAGAAATGGATACGGTCTTTGATTTTTAACTGGAATACCGGCCGATGAGGATTCAGGTCATTTTATACGGGACCTTGCGAAACGGCTTTCCCGACCACGATCCCACCCGCGGCTTCGAGGTTGAGCTGGCCGGGGGGTCGAGTGTCGGCGATCTTATTGATCACCTGGAAATCCCCCGGTCCAAACTCGGCCTGGTTTCGGTGGGGGGTGTGCTGGTGAAACCGCAAGCCAAACTCAAAAATCGAGACTGCGTGCGTGTTTTTCAGCCGATCGCCGGCGGATGACAATTTTTCGCTTTATTCCCTCTGCCTTACCATTCCGAATTATAATATGCCCTGTGCGCTTTGCGTTAGTACTCAAACATCTCCACCCAGGACTGAAACCGATTTATTTTGAATTCCCAGGTCGTGACGAATAGTGCTTCCAGTGACCAGAAACCATTGACCAGCAACCAGCACCGGGATTTGCTATCAGCTATTAGCTGCTTTTATGAGCTACCTTTTTTGAGAGCAGCACGCCCTCGATAAACTGATCGATATTCCCATCCAGGACCGCGTTGACGTTACCCACATCCAGTTTGATGCGGTGATCCTTTACCATCTGGTAGGGATGCAACACGTAAGAGCGGATCTGGCTGCCCCAGGCGATATCCTCTTTGCTGTCGTGAATTTCCTGCAGCTTTTCATCCTGTTTTTCCTGTTCACGCTTGTATAGACGGGCTTTGAGGACCTTCATGGCCAGGTCTTTGTTGCGATGCTGGGATTTTTCCTGCTGGCATTGCACGACAATTCCGGAAGGCAGGTGGGTAAGGCGAACCGCACTGCTGGTTTTATTGACATGCTGTCCGCCGGCCCCGCTGGCCCTGAAGACATCTACCCGTATATCTTTGTCGTCAATGTCAATGGTAATTTCGTTGTCAAGCTCCGGGTAGACAAAAACCGATGCAAAGGATGTATGCCGCTTTCCGCTGGCGTTGAAGGGTGAAATTCTCACCAGGCGGTGGACACCCGTTTCTGATTTCAGATATCCATATGCATTTTCTCCGCCGGCCGTAAAGGTTACACTTTTGATCCCGGCCTCGTCACCCGGTTGAAAATCGATCAATTCTGACTTATAGCCTTTACGCTCGACCCAGCGGGAATACATTCTGAAAAGCATCTCGGCCCAGTCCTGGGCTTCAGTGCCGCCGGCGCCGGCGTTGATAGAAACAATGGCATTGAGGGAATCATCCTTGCCATCCAGCATGAGATCAAGAGAGAGCTGATTGATTTTGGCGTCCAGGGTTCTTGCCTGCTGGTCAACTTCGTCCAGAGCCTCTTCATCGGATTCTTCAACGGCCAGCTCCAGCAAAATTTGACTTTCTTCAAGATCGCTCCACAGTTTTTTAAAACTGTCGATCCTATTGGAAATAGACGTCCGTTCTTTAAAAATCGGCTTGGAATCTTCCGGGTTGTCCCAGAAACCATCTTGGGCGGTAATATTTTCAATTTCAGCCAATCGTTTTTCGATGCCATCCAGGTCAAAGATAGCTCCGCAGATGTTCTAATTTTGTTTTGAGATCATCCAAATTTTGTTTTAGTTCAATGGACATTTTGGTTACCTCCTGTGGTTCCTCTAAAAAACACCTTTTCGTCCTTTGACGTATGCGGCATTTTTTAAGTGTTATTCAAGTGAGTCGGCAAGTTCTTAAGCTGGTAAGTTGTTAAGTTGATAAGCCTGAATAGGCAGAGGCTTGCAAGCTTACGAACTTATGAACTAACGAGCTAAAATGCTCTACCCATTTTTTCTCCTAATCCCCCAGCGCATTATTTCCAGCACTGCGAGCAGAAGGACTACCCCCATGCACCCCCCGGCAAAGAGGTCTCCTATATTGGTATAAATGGTTTTCTCTTTTAGCAGCGGAATCGAACGGGTTACGGCCGCTTCTTCCAGCAATGGTGTTGCCGCCAAAATTCTGCCGGCCGGGTCGATAAAGCCGCTGATCCCCGTGTTGGCCGCCCTTGCAAGGGAGCGTCTGTTTTCCACCGCCCTGAAAACGGTCATGGAAAAATGCTGGTACGGGCCACTGGTTTTTCCGAACCAGGCGTCGTTGGTGATATTGATCAACAGCGACGCATTGTTTTTGGCCATGGCCCGGGAAAGTCCCGGGAATATGATTTCGTAACAAATCTGAACGCCAACCTGGCGGTCCTTCCACTTCAAGGTGTTGCCGATTGTCCCGGCCTCGAAATCTCCTACCTGGGCGACGATCTTTCCCAGAAAAGGAAGCCAGTTTTTAAATGGTACGTATTCCCCATAAGGGACCAGATGGGTCTTGTCGTACTTTCCAATGGTTTTTGTTTGCGGGCTGATCAAATAGGCACTGTTATAGTAATGGACCGCATCATTTTTGCGCACAAAAGAAGGACTTCCGATCAGATAATCAGTAGCCGTTTGATGAATACCTTCAAATACCAGTTCCGATGGTTTTATATCGTATAAAAAGTAAAACGGCGTGGCTGACTCCGGCCAGACAATCAGTTCCGGACGCTGCTCAATTATTGATGCGGACAGACGATTGTATTTTTTAACGGTATCAATTTGAAAGGCGGGGTCCCACTTGACAGCCTGATCAATGTTGCCCTGAATAACTGCGACCCGTGTTTTGGGAGAGGCTGCCATTCGTTTATCAATGTCAATTAAGCGCCAATGACCATATAACAGGGTCAACACCAAGGCGGCCATCAGGGCGATGATCGATCCCACTGCCAGCCGATTTGAAATATGGGTGTCCTGCCACCTCCTTTTGGTGAAATAAAGCAGGCTGATAAATAGCGTTGCGTTGGTGAGCGCAATTAACGCCGAAAGTCCGTAAACACCGAATATATCTGAAATTTGAATCAGTTGCAAACGATTAAACTGTGAATATCCCAATAATTCCCACGGGAATCCGGAAAAGATGAATGACCGTAAATATTCCAGTGCCACCCAGCATATTGGAATCATTATCAGACAGCGGCCAGGCGTTTTTCCGAAAGCGACCAAAGCGGCTGAAAACAGAGCCACAAAAAGAGCCAATACGGCCGCAAATAGACATAAAACCGCCAGGCTCAAATAGGCCGGCAGATAGCCGTAAGTTCGCATGACCGGAACCAGCCAGTACAGTAGAGACATAAAGTGGATCAGCCCGGTGACGAACCCCATGCGAAAAGCAGACCGCACCGGCAGGTCTTTTAGGGCATACAGGAGTGGCAGGAGGGCAAACCAGATCAGCCAGTCGAAACCGATTTTGGGAAAGGCACCCGTCAGCAGTATGCCGCTTAAGGCTGCCAGTAGCATGTTTTTCTTGTGAGTCATTATTCCGGTTTTAATTAGCATGTATCGAAATACTGTCAATATATTTCCACAAAATCATAACTCTCATAAAATATTAATGATCCTTATTGTTGGACCAAATTCTGCTATTTCTATTCGCAGCTGCCGCTTTTTCGAGACAAATCGGTCCGGCCCGGCCTACTTTCCCCTGATAACAGTGGGTTAGAAGCAATTTTTTTTCTAAAGTTTCACGAATGCAGGACGATATTTACTGGTAGATCAAAATCCAAAACTATTCTGGCAGGTTATCAGGAGGCAACTATGTTAGACTTTTTGTTAAATGCAAATCTTTCTATCCCAATGGTTCAAATCATCTTGCTTATGCTTATGAGCACGTTAGCGCTGCTATTTGGCAAATTAAAGCTGGCGTTGCTAATCAACTACCTTTTTACGTTGCACTGGGCCTATATATCCAATCGGGAAAACCTGATGGAGCTGGGTTTTGAAAATTTTCAACTTATTTCCGTTATCTATTTTATATTTGGACTGGGAATCGTCCTGGTGGCGTCTTTTGCTTTTATGTTTCAAAAGAATAACTAGCGCCGGGCTGTTGGATTCGGATACATGGTTTAAGATCCCTTCCCCACTTTTGCGCCCAAGATCAGTTTTTGCTCCTCCTTTGTTTTTGTAATCCCCATCTGCGGGGTGGCAGGCCCGCTTTTTTGTCTCCTTCGACTTTATTCCCAAAATAATACTACATATTGTATACTTTTTCCCCTTGACATACAATATCCATTAATTTATAAATATTTATATCATCAAACCGCCCTTTCTTCTCATATTGTTTTCAACCACAGTTTGAACCTTTCGAACCTTTAGAAATAGGCAAACCATGAAGCAAATTAAAGAAATTTTGTTCCAGCGGCTGGAAAAAAACGGTGTTGATTTCAATTTCATGCCGGGATTTATTCGCAGCCTGGTCAATTCCTGCAGCAATGATCCCGAAATGAACCTCTCGCAGATCAACCGGCAGTTGCACTATCTGGGGTGGAATGGGATCGAACTGGACTATCATACGCTGCAGCTTGCGATTGCCTGTTTAGAAGAAGAAGGTCTTGAAAATATGGAAAATAAGCCGGTTCGGTGGTTTGAGAGCAATTTTTCCCCCCCCAATCCCGATGCCTTTGAGCATCCCGCAACAGTGATCAGCATTGAGTAACGAGCATCGAGCATCCAGCATCGAGTATCTATCAACCGGCAGAGGAGACTATAAACATGCATGTATCATTTTATGGTGCAGTTCGGGAAGTAACCGGTTCCATGCATCTAATCACCACTGAACAGGATCGCATTCTGCTTGATTGCGGTATGTTCCAGGGGCGCCGCAGGGAAACAAAGGAAAAGAACACGGTAATGCCGTTTGATCCCCGGATATTAACCAATGTTGTGCTTTCCCACGCGCATATTGATCACTCCGGCCGCCTTCCATTATTGACCAGAAAAGATTTTGCCGGCCGGATTATAACCACCAGGGCTACCGCTGCCGCCTGTGAATATCTCCTTTCCGATTCGGCCCATATCCAGGAGTCGGATGCCGAATACCTGAACTATAAACTGGTTCGCTCTGCTCTCCGGGAAATGGGCGGAACCACTAAAGAGGGCAAAAAGCACCTGGCGTCTTTGAAGAAAAATATGCACAAACTTGATGTCGATCGAATTAATGAACTGATCGATCGTTTTCATCTGGAAGCGGTCAGGCCCCTATATACTGTGGAGGATGCCCAGGAGGCCCTGTCCCGCCTTGACGGCTATCCATACCATGATCCGGTAACCATCGGAAAGGAGATGTCCTGCACGTTTTACGATGCCGGCCACATCCTCGGTTCGGCGTTCAGCATCATCCGGGCGCGTGATAAGGGACGTAACTATAAATTGGGGTTTACGGGTGATATCGGCAGGTTCGGTAAACCGATCATAAAAGACCCGACCCTGGCATTTGACGAACAGGACCGGGAGCTTGATTTGCTGATCATGGAAAGCACCTATGGCGACCGGCAGCATGAGCCGGTGGTGGATTTAAAGCCCAAACTCAAGCAGGTGTTGGTGGAAACCTATGATCGCGGCGGGACGATTATGATTCCGGCCTTTGCTTTCGGTCGAACCCAGGAACTCCTTTACATTCTGCACGAGCTATACCTGGAAAATGATGTCCCCCGCTTCCCGGTCTACGTTGACAGCCCCCTGGCCACCAATATTACACGGGTATTTGTTGAACATCCCGAGGCCTATGACCAGGAGACCCATGAAACATTTCTCCAGCGAGGTATAAATCCGTTTCAATTTAATGCGGTTAACTTTGTTGGTTCGGTTGAAGAATCGATGGCGCTTAACCGGGATCAAACACCCCATATCGTCGTGGCCGCATCCGGTATGTGTGAGGCGGGGCGTATCCTTCATCACCTGCGGCATAAAATTCACGATTCCAAAAATACGGTTCTAATCGTCGGCTACATGGCACAGAACACTTTGGGACGGCGGATCCTTGATCAGGGTCTGGCCTATGAGGAGTCCGGCCGCAAGGGAGAGCCACCTCTGGTGAGATTTATGAACAAAGAATACCCCCTCAAAGCCCGGGTGGTCAAACTGGGTGGATTCAGCGCCCATGCGGACAGAGATGAAATGCACCGCTTATTGCAAAAATCAAATTTAAAAATAAAAAAGATTGCCCTGGTACACGGTGAGGAAGACCAAATTCTTGCTTTTGAGAAGGATTTAAAAGGCAAGGGGTTTGATGTGGTGGTACCCAGAAGAGGGGAGACCGTCCAAGTATGAAGGGGGAATGCGGAAGTTGGAATGGAAAAGGCTGAAAAAAATGAACCTCGAACACTGAAAGGATGAACATCGAACATCCAATCCGCCGCAGGCGGAAGCGTCGAATAAGGAAGGGGTTTGACATCGGATTTTTGAAAACAAATGAAATAAAATTGCGGAGCAGAGCGACATCATTATTCGATGTTCAACGTTGGACGTTCGATGTTGGGCGTTCATTAGTATTTTCAGCATGGGAGCGGGGGTGCTAGCAAAACCCAAACTGCACTGGGCCTGGGTGATTCTGGTCATCTGTTTTGTGGACCTTTTTATTAACTTCTCGGTCCGGCTAGGCTATGGCGTGGTCTTGCCTGAAATGATTCGAACCCTGGGAATCGGCAGAGCCGCCGGGGGGTCGATTTATAATTCCTACCTTTTCACCTATATTGCCATCACACCGTTCACCGGATATTTGACCGACCGGCTCGGTGCCAGACGGGTTATCACCATCTGCCTGTTGATTCTCGGTCTTGCAGTGCTGTTCATGGGCACCATCGATTCCCTGTGGTCTGCCTGCCTCGTTTTTGGATTTGTCGGCCTGGGTGCCAGCGGACTATGGACTCCCGTGATTACGCTGGTGCAGCGCTGGTTTGCGTTCCACCGTCGGGGCCTTGCCCTGGGGATTCTATCCACGGGCTACGGTCTGGGGTTTGCGACAATGGGCACTGCTTTCCCATGGGTGGTTGCCAATTTCAGCTGGCGCTATGCCTGGTTTATTCTCGGTGGGCTGGCACTTGCGATGGTTACGGTGAACGGTTTGTTTCTTAGAAGTGACCCCGTTCGCTCAGGCTGCCGGCCCTGGGGGGAAACAACGGCTGCGGACTCCGGCAGCAATGGTGAAAAGGCGCCTCAAATTCGGATTCCGCTTAGCTATCTTTTGAAGGACAGCCGCTTCTGGTTGATCGGTTGCTCTTATTTAGCGATTGCCTACAGTCTTTACGGCATAACGACCTTTATGGTGGATTATGCCAGATATCAGTTGAATTTTCCGCTGGAAAAGGCCAGCTTTCTGGCGACTATCCACGGCATTGGACAGGTTGTGGGGGTGCTGACCGTTTTGCCGCTTTCAGATTACCTTGGCCGGAAAACGACCATCATCATTTCTAATGCCGTTATTTTTGTCAGCCTGGCAGCGATTCTGCTGGTCGGTGATTCCCGGGTGATGTTATACGTGATTATCGGCTGTCTGGCTATCTTTTTCGGTGTAACTTTTCCAATTTACGGTGCCTGTGCCGGGGATTATTTTCCCCGGGAAATCATGGGCACGGTTATCGGGGGGTGGACACCTTTCTATGGATCAGGTGCCATTTTATCGCACTGGGTTACGGGAATACTCCGTGATTCCACCGGCAGTTATAATCAGCCCTTTCTAATTAACGTAGTGATGGCAATAGTGGCTATAGCGTTCATCAGCTTTGTCCGTAAAAAAACTGGTTTGAAAACTTCACCCAATGCCCGAATACTGCGTTGAAGGAGAATTTATAGAATGCAATATTTGATGGTGGACATCGGCGCCGGGACCATGGATGTTCTTTGCTACGACCCGGACACCGACCTGCATTACAAGGCCGTGGTGAAATCCCCGGTAAGATATATTGCTGAAAAGGCGGCTGCTATTCCGGGAGACCTGATAGTGACCGGGTGTGAAATGGGCGGTGGTCCTATTACCGAAGTGTTAAAACAGCGGGCCCTGCATGCAGAAGTTGTAATGTCCTCTTCTGCGGCAGTCACACTTCATCATAATCTGGAAAAAGTAAAGTCCTGGGGAATCAAAGTCGTTGATGACCAGAAGGCCGAAGATTTGCGCCGGGCCAATAAATATCATTCGCTGATAATGGAAGATCTCGAGGCCGATCGTCTCCGGCGGATTGTTGAAGGATTCGGCGTCCCTTTTGAATTTGAGGCCGTTGTCGTGTGTGCCCAGGACCATGGAGTGCCGCCGCCGGGAGAATCACATCTGGATTTTCGCCATAACATGTTCACCGATTTGCTTGAGAAAAATCCGTATCCGCATACCCTGCTCTTTGGGGCCGATGAGGTCCCGCAAGCATTGAACCGCCTGGGTTGCATTGCTCAAAGCGCCCGGTCTTTTCCCGCGGCGGAAGTTTACGTCATGGACAGCGGCATGGCCGCCATGCTCGGCGGCTCAATGGATATTCTCACGAAACACAAGCAGCATTTGCTGATACTGGACGTGGCGACCTCTCACACGGTCGGAGCTGCCATGGTGGGTGACGAGATCGCCGGGTTTTTCGAGTACCACACCAGTGATATTACGCTTGCGCGTTTGGAGCAGTTAATCCTGGATCTTTGCGAGGGGAAATTAGAACACAGCCGGATTCTCAGAGAAGGCGGGCATGGCGCTTTTGTGCGCCGGTCTTTTGGATTCGATGCCGTTGAAGCCATCATTGCCACCGGCCCCAGGCGCCGCCTGGTTGAAGCATCAAAATTGCCCATGGTATATGGTGCTCCTTATGGCGACAACATGATGACCGGAACGGTGGGGCTTCTGGAGGCCGTGCGAAGGCGCAAGGGGCTTGAGCCGATCAATTATATCTAGCCAGAACCATACCCGGCTGAAAAGCGTTTATGTCATTTAAAATCATTGCCCGCTTTTTCGGCCTGGCACTTCCAGTAATAGGGAAAATTCTCATCACTGGTGCAGTCTCCGATAAAACCCCCGAATCTTTCCGGATCGCCTCCCACCACATAGCCATGGGGAGACTTTTGGGGAACTGCCTGGGTGACCGGATTCAACGGTTCTTGCGGCCCCTGTGGTTCACCGGTGCCCACACACGACACCAGGCTCAAAAAGATTAGCAGCACTGCCAAATTTTTCATTTTCAACACCTAAAATATTTTTTGGGACGCAACGCCAGAACCCTGTTGAAAAATATTTGCATATGCATAAAATAACATAAATAGATAGGTTGTAAAGTCGTTTGGACCTTGAAAAGCGTAAAAGGAGACTTAGTTTTTTTCCTAGAATTTTTTTTACGCTACACTTGTTACGCCAAGGAGGCAATACCATGGTTAAAGTCAAAACATTCGTGAGTCCGTTAAAAATATTTCATGCCAGAAAAGAACTTGAAGGGCTTGATGATATGGTCAATAAGTTCATCGCAGATAACAAGGTGCAAAAGGTGATTTCCGTCAGCGATGCCTGCACCGAAGATGATAGTGGCACCATTGGTGTCATTCGCGTCCTTGCATACGAGTAAAAGATAGAGGACAGAAGACAGATGCCGGATGACCCGTCTTCGCCGCGGCAAGCAGAAGCTGACGATTTCGGATTTGGGATCGTAAGCGCATGACAGACAGGGCCTAGCACAAAACGTCAGATTTTTATGAGATTTCCAATTGTCGATCTTTACGCTAGGCACCATGCGATAGACGCTTTGCATTGTTAGTAACCAGTGGCCGGCTGCCAGCAGCAAGCTCCCCGAGGCACGGGAAAAGTTGCCAGGATTAGTCAGACAGGTTAGGGGATTTCAGCCGAATTGACTATCGCCCCCTTATGAAATAAACCCGATCAGCTTAATCAACTCATTCATCTCAAGTTGTTCCCACAAATCCTTGCGCCGATTTTCACACCACTTTTTAATCCGCCATAGGCGGACGAGTCCTTCAGAGGCGGGTAAAGGTTTAATTCCCCGCTGCTTGCGGCGGGGCAGTTTATTAGAAGTTTAAATTAAAATAATTGCTTGACACGAAGGAACAGGTTTTATACAGGATAAATATTATCCTATTTATCCTATTTATCAGGAGATCTTCATGCGATTGACCCGGGCAGGGGAATACGGTGTGCGCTGTATCTTATACCTTTCATCAAAAGGGGTGGGCGAGCTTTGCAACCGCAGGCAGATCGCAGCGGCCATGGACATCCCCGGCCCATTTTTAGGTAAAATTGCCCAACAGCTTGCACGGGCGGGTTATATTGAAATTGTGCAGGGCGCCAGGGGCGGGCTGAAGCTGGTCGTCTCACCCGAGAAGCTGACCCTGCTGGACATCGTTGAAACGGTGATCGGCGAGATTTTTTTAAATGATTGCATATTGAGACCGGATTCCTGTAGCAGGAGCAATTCGTGCGCGGCGCATCGTGTATGGGACAAAGCCAGAAATCAACTCCGGGCAACGCTTCGCGAAGCGACATTTGCGGACCTGTTAAAGGAGGATAGCTGTTTCGTCCTGTTTGAAAAACAAGCGGTCGGTTAGCGGTATATAGCGGTTCAAAGGTTTGGGTCTTCGCATTAGGCGCTACGATCCCACAAGAGGCTGTGTTCACAAAAAAATAGTCTTGAACTAAAATATAAACTTCAAATAATCATCAACCATTCAATTGTGATGAACTCGTAAAAAGTCATCTTCTGTTCCTTTACGTCATTCCGGCGAAAGCCGGAATCCAGTGATTTCAATATGTTCTGGATGCCGGATCAAGTCCGGCATGACGAATTCGAACTTTTTACGAGACCGTCAATTGTATCTAGAAGAGAAAGGAGCGTAATCTATGGATGCATTATTATTATCACGGCTTCAGTTTACAGCCACAACCCTGTTCCATTTTCTTTTTGTTCCTTTAACCCTGGGGCTGTCGCTTATAGTGGCTGTTATGGAAACTCAGTATGTCCGCACCGGCGATGAAACGTATCTCAAAATGACAAAATTTTGGGGCAAACTCTTTCTCATCAACTTTGCCGTGGGAATTGTTACCGGCATTACCCTCGAATTTCAGTTTGGAACCAATTGGTCGCGTTATTCGGCTTATGTAGGGGATATATTCGGCTCCCTGCTGGCGATTGAAGCAACCGCCGCTTTTTTCCTGGAATCAACCCTGATCGGTGTTTGGGTATTTGGCTGGAAGCGGTTATCCGCCAAAGCCCATGCCGCCGTGATGTGGCTGGTTGCCGGGGCCAGCAATTTATCGGCTATCTGGATTTTAACCGCCAACGGCTGGATGCAGAACCCGGTGGGGTTTGCCATCAAAAACGGACGCGCCGAGCTGCGGGATTTTGGTGCGGTCCTATTCAACAAATTCAGCCTTCTGCAAATTTTTCATGTACTTCCGGCGGCACTTGTCCTGGCAGCCTTTTTTATCATGGGGATCAGCGCCTATCACCTGCTCAAAAAACAGCACATCGAATTTTTTACCAAATCCTTTAACATCGGGCTGACCTTCGGCCTGATTTTTTCTGTTTTTATAGCCCTCGAGGGTGATTTTCATGCCCGCCATGTGACCGAGGTTCAACCGGCCAAACTGGCGGCAATGGAGTCGCTCTGGGAAACAACTACCCGGGCGCCGATTCATCTTCTGGCCCTGCCCAGCGAGGCAGAGGAAAGAAATATTATTCAAATCGGTTCGATCCCCGGGGTTCTCAGCTTTCTCGGTCACCATGATTTCGATGCCGAGATCAAGGGCCTTAAAGACTTTCCCAAAGATGAACGCCCCCCGGTCCTGCTGACCTTTGTGTCATTTCGATTGATGGTGGCTCTGGGGACCTATTTTATTCTGGTGACGATTCTCGGCCTTGTCCTGCGCAACAAACTGCTGGAATATCCATTATTTTTAAAATTGATGATCTTTTCGGTACCCTTGCCCTATCTGGCCATCGAATTCGGATGGCTTTTGGCCGAAGTCGGGCGTCAACCCTGGATTGTATACGGTATCATGAAGACCTCGGCCGGCGTTTCACCCATTGATATCGTCCAGGTTGCCACCTCGTTGGTTGCATTTGTGCTGGTCTACGCTTTGCTGGGGGCGGTGGGGTATTACCTGATAATCAAAAAGGCCGTCAAAGGCCCGGAACCGGTTTAACCGCTTGAGTGTTTTTACGTTCCAATAGTGAGTTAGAAGACAGAAATACAAGTTAGGGCTTCGCCCCAATTGGAATGTTGGAACGATGGAATATTGGGAAAAGTTGTAGAAATTCTGAGAGGTTAAAATAGGAGGATAAAATGATTTTAGAATCCATTTGGTTTTTTCTTTGGGGTTTGTTGTGGGCAATTTATTTTATGACAGACGGCTTCGATCTGGGCCTCGGCACCCTGATGCCGTTTCTGGCCAAAAGTGAAGATGATAAACGGGTTATCGTAAATTCGATGGGACCGCTTTGGGACGGTAACGAGGTATGGCTGCTGACCGCCGGCGGTGTGACCTTTGCCGCCTTTCCGCTGGTCTATGCTGTGATGTTCTCATCCTTATATACGGCCCTGATGCTGATTTTATTTGCCCTGATCCTGCGGGGGGTTGCGTTTGAATTCCGCGGCAAGGTTGAGTCGGACAAATGGCGCAAGGTCTGGGATGCCTGCCTTTTTATCGGCAGTGCGGCACCGGCTGTTTTGTTCGGCGTTGCGTTTGCCAATATTTTTCAGGGAATACCCATCGATCAAAATGGCATCTACCAGGGCAACCTGTTTACGCTGTTAAATGTATACGGACTGTTGGGCGGGGTCCTCTTCCTGCTGTTATTCATGGTTCACGGAGCTATCTGGCTGTCCATAAAATCCGAAGGCGACCTTCAGGACAGGGCCGTTTCAACCGCCAATAAATTGTGGCCGGTCCTGGTGGGGATTGCGGTGATTTTTCTGGTTGTAAGCGCCTTTTCAACCCGTCTGTATGATAACTTCTTGGCCTATCCCTTCTTGTTTGCCGTCATTTTGCTGGCGGTAGCAGCCCTGTTTGCCATCAGGATTTTCATGGCCAAAAAAGCCTATTTCAAAGCCTGGTTTGCCTCGGCCGCAACGATTGTGGCCTGCACCTTTTACGGGGTGATCGGCCTGTTTCCCAATATGTTCCCTTCGAATATCGACACGGCCTACAGCCTGACGGCCCACAATGCCTCTTCCAGCCCCCTGACATTAAAGATCATGCTGCTGGTGGTCATTCTCTTTGTGCCCATCGTTCTTGCGTATCAGATCTGGACCTATCATTTTTTTAAGGGGAAGGTTACGGAAGAAGATATGGTCTATTAGAAGCTGCCTCAAAAATGCATCTTACGTCCAATGGCTGCGTTGTCCCGAGAATTGAAGTGCTCACGTACCAACGTGTACGCTCCGCTTTCAATTCACGGGACGCCTTGCCCTTGAACGTAATCTACTATTTTTGAGATAGCTTCTGGAAAAGCAGTTACTAAATGAGATGAGCAGGGTCGGTGATAACCGGCTCTGCTTTTTTTGTTTCTATCCTCAGGAAGGACATTCCTCTGCTTGAAAATGATTTATATTTGTCAAGGTCTAATCTATTAGAAGCATAACCAGCAATTGAAGCTTGAATGCTTAGATCAAATTATTTTCATCGTACTCATACAGCAGCACTTCCTGACATATCCAATACCTCCCAATGATTTCTTGACCCCGAATTTTCTATAAGATATGGTTGCCCCCTGGCTTTTGATCATCTTAAACGGCTCACTAATATCCCCCAATTGGTTCCTATGCATTGGGAAAGAGGTCATATGGAAACAGGCGAATCCAATCTCTGCCAACCCAAATTCAGAATCCTGGATGATGCTCAAATCGGGCGTGTTCATCAAGCGGTTCTGAAGATTCTGGATGAGGTGGGCGTGCGCGTCAATCATCCGCAAGCCCGCGAGCTTCTGGCAGGCCATGGCGCCCGGGTCATGGACGACCATCTGGTCCAGATTCCATCCTTTTTAGTTGAGGATGCCATTGCCTCCGCGCCATCCAATCTGGTCATCTACAACCGTAACAAAACCAAGGTTATGGAACTCGGCGGTCGCAGGAGCTATTTCGGTACCGGAACGGATTTGCCAAGGACCGTTGATCTGGAAACCAGGGAAATAAGAGACACCCGGGCGGATGATATCATAACCGGCACGATCATCAGCGATGCCCTGCCCAATATTGATTTTATCGGGTCTTACGGCCTGCCGGGAGATGTTCCGCCCGGGCTGCACTATATCCGCTGTTTCCAGATGGAGGCCGAAAACAGCATCAAGCCAATTTTCTTTACGGCCGAATCCGAAGATGATTTAGCCGTCATCTGGGAGATGGCCTGCGTCATCGCCGGCGGGCCGCAGGCCCTGTCCGATCATCCATTTTTGATCAGTTACAACGAGCCGACATCGCCGTTGGCCCATTCCAAAGAAGCCCTGGGAAAATTGATGTTCTGTGCCAAAAACCAAATACCCGTAAATTATGCGCCGGCGCTTCTGGCAGGATCCACCGGACCGGTAACCCTGGCCGGCGCCTTTGTTGTGGCTGTGGCTGAGGCTTTGTCCGGCCTGGTGATTCATCAGCTGACGAGAAAAGGCGCTCCGATCAGCTCCGGTGTAGCCGCCACCACCATGGACATGCTCGAAGCGACCGTGTCATACACCTCGCCCGAGTTTCGGCTGACCCATAGCGCCTGTGCCGACCTTTTTCACCATTACGGCCTGCCGGTGTGGGGGACGGCCGGTTGCAGTGATTCCCAGTACCCGGATTTGCAGACCGGTGCGGAATACGGATTCACCCTGTTGAATGCCGCCCTTGACGGCGCCAACCTCATTCATGATTGCGGTTATCTCGGCCAGGGTTTTGTGGCTTCTCCGGAGCTGATTATATTTGCCGATGAGACCATCGGCATGGTCAAGCGCTACCTGCGCGGTTTTGAAATCGACAGTGAGCACCTGGCCCTGGATGTTATCAAGCAGGTCGGACCGGGAGGAAATTTTTTACAGGAAAAACACACCCTTGATTTTTTCAGGAAAGAGCACTGGCAGCCTGGTATTTTTAATCGCAAGAACCTTCCGAACTGGATAAAGGCCGGGAAGAAGAAAGCGGATGATAAATTGCTGCAAAAGGCCCGGGAGATCCTGGAGACCCATCAACCGGAGCCCCTGGCGGCCGGAATAAAGAACGAACTCGATCGGATCTGGGAAAAGGCCAGAGCTGAGTTTCAGAAAAAACTTACATAAGAATTCAAATTGTTCTTCTATTTCTAAAAATGTAAAGGAGACTTGCTGTGGGGATTTTAGAAGATATTTATAATGCAGTGATAGACGGCAAGGTGGAAGAGGCGGCAACCGGTGTTGAACAGGGATTGAGCTCGGGCATCGCTGTTGATGACCTTTTGAAAAAAGGCCTATTATCGGCCATGGACCTGGTCGGCGAGCGATTTGGGGAGGGCGAAATTTTTATCCCCCAGGTGATATGGTCTGCCAAGGCCATGCAGGCGGGCATGGATCTCCTGAGACCTCATTTTACAGAAAGTCAGCAGCAAAAAAGCGCCCGAATCGTCATTGGAACCGCCCAGGGTGATATCCATGATATCGGGAAAAATCTGGTCGGCATGATGCTGGAAGGTGCCGGTTTTGAAGTTGTTGATCTTGGAGTGGACATTAAACCGGAACGATTCATTGAAAAGGCAGTTGAGGAAAAGGCTGATATCATTGCCGTCTCCGCCCTGCTGACCACTACCATGATGAGCATGGCCGAGGTGGTCTCTTTAAAAAATGAAAAGGCCTTGTCTTCTCTTAAAGTAATCATCGGTGGGGCACCGTTATCATCGGGTTTTTGCAAAGAAATCGGTGCCGATGCCTATGGCGTGGATGCCATGGATGCCGTGGCCAAAGTAAAAGAACTAATGGGTCTTTAGAAAAAAAAGCAAACCACGAAGACACGAAAATTCAAAAACACGAAGTGAAAAAAAGATAGAATGTCTTCTTTCGGTTTTTCCATCTTTCGTGCTTTCGTGATAAATATGATCCGTAAGGAAAGATGGGAGAATTAAATCATGGCAAATTCTCTTCTAAAACAGCTAAAAGAAAAAATTGTCCTATTCGATGGGGCCATGGGAACCATGCTGATGAAAGCCGGGCAGGTTTCTCTCAAAACACCGATCCTGCTCAATCTGGATGAGCCCGATCTTGTGACCGATATTCACCGGCAATATTATTCGGCCGGCGCGGATGTGGTCATAACCAACACGTTTGGCGGAAGCCCTCTGAAATTGACCGCTGACGGACTCGAACAGCAGTTGGTTGACCTGAATCGCAAGGCTGTGAACCTGGCCCGCCAGGCATGTCCGGACGGAAAATTTGTTGCGGGCGACATCGGACCCAGCGGTAAAATGATCCAACCGCTGGGAGATGTTGCACCGCAAGAAATGCAGGAAAATTTTTTCTCCCAGGCCAGGGTGCTGATTGAGTCAGGGGTTGATTTAATCATCATTGAAACCATGTATTCTTTAGAGGAAGCGCTGACCGCCGTGCAGGGAGTCCGGAAGGCCGGCGATATATTATTGCTGGCTTCGATGACGTATTCCAAAACAAAAAACGGTTTTTTTACCGTGATGGGAGAAAATATCTCCCAGTGTGTGTCCGCCCTGGAAGGGGCCGGCGCGGATATGATGGGTGCCAACTGCACCTTAAACAGCACGGATACCATCGATTTGACCAAAGAACTCAGGGCCGCAACCGACAGGCCCCTTTTAATCCAGCCCAATGCCGGCAAGCCGGTGACAAGCAAAGGAATGACATATTACGAACAGGCCCCGGCTGAGTTTGCCAGGGATGCCAAAAAGATACAGGCAGCAGGGGCTGATATGATTGGCGGCTGTTGCGGGACGACACCGGAGTTTATTCGGGAGGTCAAAGCCGTATTGTTGGGTTCGTAGTTGATAGATTATGCTCCTTTTATCTCTTCGTTTCTTTTAAAGGTTTCTGGTGTCAGGTTTCAGGTGTCAGGATTGCGGGTTGCGCGTTTCGAGTTGTGCGGTAAAACTCAGATTATTTTCAATTCGGAAGTAGGGTGGGCCACTGCTCGGCGCGGCGAAGCATCAGCAAAGACGGGTGCCTGCCTGAATCAGACCGTCGGTCATTGCGGAGTCGGTCGGCACGGTGGCCGACCCTACTATTTCGGATAATCCGACGTTCGACCTGACACCTGAACACTGACACCTGACACCTTTAAATCTTATCTTACTTGTGCACAGAAAAATGGGAAAGACTATCGCATGAGAGTTGCTATCCAGATAGGAGAGTTTCATCCTTGAGTGTCTGTCCGAACTTGGCCACGATTTCTGCGACAGTTAAATCTTTCTTTTCTTCACCTTTGATGTCAAGCTGGACCCTTCCCTGGTGAAGCATGACCATCCGGTTGCCGTATTTCAACGCCTGACTCATATTGTGGGTCACCATCAGGCTGGTCAGTCTGTTTTCCCGAACCATGCTATCGGTCAGATCCATTACCTTGGCGGCGGTACGCGGGTCCAGGGCGGCCGTGTGCTCATCGAGCAGAAGAACTTTTGGCATGGTCAAAGTCGTCATGAGCAGGGTCAGGGACTGGCGTTGACCACCGGACAGCAAACCGACGGATTGTTTGAGTCTGTCTTCCAGACCAAGGTCCAGGACCTTGAGGGTTTCTCTGTAACTGGAGCGTCTGTTTTTGGTAACCCCCCACTTAAGACCGCGGTTTTTACCCCGCAATTCTGCCATGCAAAGGTTTTCTTCAATGGTCATTTCCCCGGCCGTGCCCATGGTGGGGCTCTGGAATACCCGGGATATATATCTGGCCATTTGAAAATCAGGCCATTTCGTTACGTCCTTGCCGTCAACTATCAATTGACCTTCATCAGGCTTCTCTGTTCCGGCAATGACGTTCAGCAGTGTGGTTTTGCCCGCACCGTTGGAGCCGATGATGGTGATAAAATCGCCCTCGGCGACCTCAAGGCTAAAATCGTCCAGGGCACGTTTTTCGTCCTGGGTGCCCTGGTTGAATACTTTGGTGATATTTTTCAGAGTCAGCATATGGTCGGACAAGATTCAGACTCCTCTGAGCTTCAATTTTTTTTCCCGTTTTCCGCGTATGGCCGGTACTGCCAGGGCAACAACGACCATGAGACCGGTGGCCATTTTAAGATCCGTCGGGGCTAACCCCAGTCGCATACCCAGGGCAATAATAAAACGATAGACAACCGAGCCGATTACCGCCGCCAGGGTCAGCCTGACAACGGTTTTAGGTTTGATCAGGGCCTCTCCAATTATGATGGATGCCAGGCCCGCTACGATCATACCGATGCCCATGCCCACGTCGGAAAAACCCTGATCCTGGGCGATGAGGGCGCCCGCCAGGGCGACCATGGTATTTGACAACCCTAATCCGAAAATAGTGGCTTTATCGGTATTGACGCCCAGGGCGCGAATCATCTGCTCATTGTCCCCTGTTGCCCTAAGGCCCAGGCCGTACTCGGTGTGCAAAAAGACATCTAGCACCAGCTTGCACACAATAGCGATAATGAAAAAGAAGAGGATAACCGGCAGATCGCGGGATATATCCATCGATTCCATTGGTGTGAACAGGGTTGGTCTGCTCAGCAGTGGAATATTGGCGCGTCCCATGATTCTAAGGTTGACCGAATAGAGGATGGTCATCATCAGGATTCCGGCCAAAAGGGAGTTGATCTTAAATTTAGTGGCAAATATTCCGGTCAGGCACCCGGCAACAAAACCGGCCGCCATGGCAATCAGGGTTGATGTAACCGGATCGACCCCGTCGAATATCAACCGGGCCGCCACCGCCCCCCCCAGTGGGAAGCTGCCGTCAACCGTGAGATCCGGAAAGGATAATACGCGAAAGGTCATAGCGATTCCAAGGGCCACGAGGGCATAGGCCAACCCCTGTTCCAGCGAGATGGGGATGATATAGAGCATGGCGGTCCCTCCGGTACTTAAGGGTTGCAGATAATTGATTTCTTCCCACCGACGGCGGGATCAGAGGGAAAATAGTTATCTGAAGAAAAAGATAAAAGCCGCGCCCGGGGATACTTTACAGGGCGCGGCTTGCGGTTATCGAGCGCTATTTAACAACTTCATCTGCCATTTTAATAAATTTGGGATCCAGCATAAGGCCCTGCGCTTTGGCTGCTTCGGGGTTTACAACCAGTTTCAGTTTTTTGGTCAGGCTGGAAGGGATGTCGCCGGGTTTTTTACCCCCCTTGAGGATATCAACTGCTTTCAGACCGGCCGTGTAGCCCACCTCGAAGTAGTCGAAACCGAGGGCCGCAATCGCGCCCCGCGGAACGGATTCGGTACCGCCGCCAAAAAGTGGCTTTTTCTTGTCAGTACAAACCTTTACAAGGGATTCAAAGGCTGAAACAACCGTATTGTCGGAGATGATAAAGAAGGCGTCGACACGATCTGCCAGGGACTGGGCGGCCATATAAACCTCGGCCGAGGTGGAAACGGTCACCTCAATGTATTCAAGCCCGTATTTTTTCATTGCCGCCCGGGCCCAGTCCATGCTTTTGACTGAATTGGCGTCGCCGGCATTGTAGATGGTGCCCCACTTCTTGGCCGCAGGGGCCATTTGGCTGTGGAGTTCAACCTGGCGTTCATAGGGCCAGGCATCGGATACACCGGTCACGTTGCCGCCGGCGGGACCCATGGTCTTTACGAGGCCCGCGTCGACCGGGTCGGTTACCGAGGAATAAACCACGGGGGTTTCGGTAATCACCTTAACAATCGCCTGGGAGGTGGGGGTGGCAATGCAGTGAACCAGGTCGAGGTTGTCGCCCTTAAATTTCCGGGCGATTGCCTGGGCGTTGGACATATCCCCCTGGGCATTCTGGTAGTCGTATTCAGCCATAACGCCATTGTCCTTGAGGGCCTGTTCAAAGCCCTTCTGGTCGGCCTGCAGGGCAGGGTGTTCCACTATTACCGAGACACCGATTTTAAAGGTTTTTGCCAGGGCTGCTCCGGGTAATATCAGAGCAACAACCATTACCGCTACACCTAACCATTTCAATGTTTTTGTCATCTGTGTCTCCTCCCTTTGTCTTGATTAAACGATGATGCACCTAAACCCTATTAATGCCGTGGAGTTTAAGTGAATAAACACTATGTGTCAAGTATGATTGTTTCCGTCTTCTGCCGTTACAAATTGTTACAAACTGTTACACCGGAGAAAAGCATTCCTCGGCAAGGGTGGTTAATATCTAAACCAGTGGGAAGAGGATTTATTTTATTAATGGGACAATCTGGTTTTACAACCAAGGAGGAATCATGCTAAAAAAAGGACTGTATCTTACACTCATCGTCACCTGAGCAGCGTGAGAAACTGGTCGCCAAACTGGAAAGCTTCAAAAAATGGCATGGCAATGGCTGGGAATAAATAGCGCGTTGCGCGTTCCTTAGTGACTTCAGGCGCGGGAATGCTTATGGTTGTTGTCATATTTGGCTTAAAAATGAGTTAGGGGCGTTTAGCGAATATGACACGCAGAAATTTCATTCGAAAATTACTAATTACTTTGAAAGGGTGGGTGATATTTAGCCTGATGCCGAGCATAGCTTCATCAGTGGTTTCCGCTGATTCCGAAAATGAACGGCTGCATTACAAGCCTTTAAATGGCCGTGTGCTGCGCGATATAGCCCTGGCCCGGAAGCATCACGGCTCTGAAGGCTTTATCAACCCTGTTGGATTGGGACGCCAGGGCCGGTTCTGGCAGATCATGAAGTGGAAGTTCTTTAGTCAGAATCGGTTCAGAAAATTTTATGACGATGAACCGGTAACGCCCATAGCCATCGATTGGGAAACCGTCAAAAACCATCAACATACCTCTATTACGTTTCTCAAGCATGCCAGCGTGGTAATCAATGACGGTGGCCGTTTTATTATGGTGGATCCGGTGTACTCTGACATCTTTTGGTTCATCAAAGATTATTCACCGCTTAACTTTGATCCCCGGACAATTCCTGAGCCGCAGCACGTTCTGATTACCCATGGCCACTATGACCATCTGGACATTGAATCGCTGGGATATTTGAAAAAGAACACCCACATCGTCACCCCCCTGGGGTATGACCAACATTTCAGCGAACTGGGAATGACCAACCGGACCCGGTTGGACTGGTATGAAAAATATAGTGATGGAAAACAGGAGATCACTCTCTTGCCCTGTAACCACTGGACTATGCGTAATCCGATAACCGGCCCCAACCGGTCTTTGTGGGGTTCTTATCTGATCAAGACCTCCAGCGGATACACCATCTATATTTCAGGTGACACCGCTTATTTCGACGGTTTTGAGCAACTGGGTCAGGAATTTGATATCGATCTGGCCGTATTCAATGTGGGAGCGTATGAGCCGCGCTGGTTCATGGCGCCAAGCCACATGAATCCCCGCGAAACGGTGCGGGCCTTTAAGGAGTTAAATGCCCGCAAGCTGATGGTAGTCCACTGGGGCACTTTCCGTCTGGGCAATGAGCCGGTGCATTTTCCGCCCCTGCAGGTAAAAGAGGAGCTTGAAAAAGAAGGACTTCGCGATCGTCTGGTTGACCTGAAACATGGGGAGACTTTTTATATTTAGGTTTCAGGTGTTCCGCCGCAGGCGGATCAGGTTTCAGGGAACTCCAATGCAATACTGACACCTGATCCGCCTGCGGCGGAACACCTGAAACCATTCGCTCATGACTAGTATGTTCCTTAAAAATCGGACATTTGCCGAACAAGGCTTGGAATCATGAATCCAACCGTATTAATCATCGACGACGACGAAAAGCTCAACCAGCTGCTGTAGGGCTTTTTAAGCGATTTTGGTTTCAGCGTCCTGGCGGCTACCCATCCGGAAAAGGGTCTGAAAAAGCTCAGGCAAAAATCCCCTGATCTGGTCATCCTGGATGTGATGCTGCCCTTCCGCTGGTTTTCGGCCGCCTGCTGCACAAAAATGTTTTGCAGTATTTGAACTATATCATCAGTGACCTGGGCACGCCTCCCAGCCTGGAACGGGCCAGACAAGTCGCCGGGCAGGCGTCCCTGCGGATATATTTTGAAGGGGCCAACCAGCGCTGGGCAACTGCCAGCGAAGCGGGAGAGGGAACCACCGTTTCGTTGTTTTTTCCAATCAAACACAGCCCACCGGCCGAAATTGACAACCCTAAGAACAATTGTATATTATTGTAGTATGATTTCTGAAATCCGAATCCAACATATTTGGATAATGACTGTTCCAAATCCAGCCGAAAGGGTGCTATCTTATTGAATTTAAAATATATATGCTGTGCAGTTGTGATCGCTTTTTGCCTGTCCATGAGTTTTTCCAGCGATACCGTCGCAATTGAAAGTATCAAATGGCGTTCCTATGAAGAAGGCCTGGTGGTGAGCAGGATCGAGAAGAAAAAGATTTTTTTGCACTTCTATGCGAACTGGTGTGTTTTTTGCGCGAAAATGGCCAAAGAGACATTTCAGAACCCCTCCGTGGTTTCCTACCTTAATACCAATTTTATTCCCGTCAGAGTGGATACCGATAAAGAACCCGACAAAGCCCTGGAATACGGCGTCACCGGGCTTCCATCGACATGGTTTTTAACCGAGATGGGAGAAGCCATTGGAACTGTGCCGGGCTTTATTCCGCCGGACACCTTGATGTCAATGCTCAAGGAGGTCAATGGGGTGAAAACGGGGAGCTAATACCCAACTGGCTGAAGGCCAATTGGGAGCAACCAATGAAAACAGTAAAACAAATCGCTATTATACTTGGCCTGTCGCTTGTGGCCGCGTTTACAGTCAATCATTTCTCCCCGGCGGGGATTGAACTGGTGGGTCAATGGGATACCGCGCAGGGAGTGGTGACGGCCAAGGCAAAAAATGATATCCTCATTGACGGCATTGAGATCGCAACGGTTGACCAGGCCAAAAAGCTGTATGACAGCGGCGAATATATTTTTGTCGATGCCCGTTCCCGGGAAGATTATGCGCAAGGGCATATCAAGGGGGCCGTGTCTCTGCCGGTGGGTCAGTTCGAAGAAAAAATGGCAGCGTTTCTGGAGCGCTATCCTCCTGAAGTATCTATTGTCACCTATTGTTCGGGCAGAAACTGCTCAGACAGTCACCATCTGGCAGAATTTTTATTGGAGTATGGATATGCAAAAGTAAGTGTTTTTATCGACGGTTTTTCTGGCTGGAAAGCTGAAGGGCTTCCCATTGAATAATTTTTTCACCAATATTTTAATCAACAGCTGGATTGAACTGGCGGCACGCTGGCTTCTCGGCGCGACCTTTATTTATGCCAGTTACAGCAAGATCCTGGCGCCGGCGGTCTTTGCCAAGATAATATACGGGTACGACCTTTTCCCGGCGTTACTCATCAACCTGTTTGCCATCATTCTGCCCTTTGTTGAACTGACTGCCGGGCTGGCATTGATCATGGGGTTTTACCCACGCTCCGCCGCCCTGATCATCAATGCCATGCTGCTGGCCTTCATTATCAGCCTTGCCATCAATATCATCCGCGGACATGAATTTGATTGCGGTTGTTTCGCCCTGGACGCGAATAGCCAATCGACTTTTTCCGGACCGCTGCTGACCCGTGACATTGTCTATTTTGCTCTGGGGATCTATGTTTTCTTTTACAGGAATTCACGCCGGTTGTGCCTGAGGGCCGGTTGATGAAAATCTTGAATTCAAATTTGATGAAATCGTAAAAAGTCATCTTCAGTTCATTTACGTCATTCCGGCGAAAGCCGGAATCCAGTGATTTCAATACGTTCTGGATGCCGGATCAAGTCCGGCATGACGAATTCGGACTTTTTACGAGACCATCAAATTTGGAATTTAAACTATTAGCAACTTGGAGGTTTACATGAAAGAAAACGAAACAAAACCCACGGCAGCCGGCAAAAGCAGCTACGATCTGATTGATATAGATAAATTTTTCAAGGAACTCAATCTTCAAGAGGGAATTGCATTTCTGGATGTGGCCTGCGGTAGAGGTGCTTACTGTCTGGCGGCTTCCGAGATCGTTGGGGAAAAGGGCCGGGTTTACGGGGTGGATCTATGGGAGGAGGGTATTGAGCTTCTTAAAGCCGCCGCAGATGAAAAGAGCGCGGGCAATATTGCCGCATTGGTCAGCGACGCCGCAAAGCAAATTCCGGTTGATGGCCGCAGCATAGATGTATGTCTGATGGCCACGGTTCTGCATGACTTTGTCGAAGATAAAATAGATCAGGAAGTCCTCCATGAAATTGTAAGGGTGGTTAAACCGAAGGGAATTTTAGCCATCATGGAATTTATGAAAATCGATGGGCCCCCGGGACCTCCCCGCCAAATCCGGTTGTCCCCTGAGCAGGTTGACAGCCTGCTTTCGCCTTTCGGTTTTAAGCAGGAACACTGCGCCGATGTGGGTCCTTATAACTATTTAATGCTGTTTAAACTTAATTCACAGGAGCACTATTGATGAGAACTTATCTGAACTGGACAGGTATCCTGGTAATTTGTTCGTTTTTTATGGGGGGTGCGGTTTTGGCAGCGTCGGAGGAGCTGAAAAATAATATCTATAACCCCGGGAATTTAAAACCGAGGGACAGCATCCTCAAGGTCAAGGCCGGGCAACCGGCACCTGACTTTACGTTGCCGGCGGTTTCAGGGAAGAAAATTACCCTTAGCGATTATCGGGGCCAAAAAAATGTGGTAATTTCATTTGTCCCGGCGGCCTTTACGCCGGTCTGCTCAGACCAATGGCCGGGGTATAACATTGTTAAGGACATGTTTGAGGAAAATGATGCCATCCTTCTCGGGATTACAGTGGACAACATTCCCACACTGCATGCCTGGACCCGTCAGATGGGAAAATTGTGGTTTGAGGTACTGTCCGACTTTTGGCCCCATGGGTCGGTAGCCGACAAATACGGTGTTCTGCGCTCCGATGGTCTCTCGGAACGGGCCTTGTTTTTTATCGACAAGGAGGGGGTCATCAGTGCCATCCTGGTTATGGATATCAACCGCAGACCTGATTTAGAAGCCTGTGCCACCGAATTGAAGAAGCTGAATAAAAAATAGTTTGAATATGCCTGTATTTTAAATTGGATATTTCAATAACGGGTTCCAGGTAAGGGCCTAGCAATGGATGTCATAAATTTTATTCATGAAACGCAATGGAAGCACCTGCCGGAAGACATACGCAGGCAGGCCCGGCGCTGTCTGCTGGATACCCTGGGGGCGGGGATCAGCGGTAGCCGGACAAGGTTGTCACATATTATCCATGACTTTGCCGCCTCTTTTTTTGGAGGCCGGGGCGCTTACCTCTGGCTCGACGGCCGCGAGGTGTCACCTCCCGGTGCTGCGCTCGCAAACGGCATGACCATCGATTCCCTGGATATCCATGACGGCCACCCCCTGACCAAAGGCCATGCCGGAGCCGCGATTGTACCCTCCGTTCTGGCTACGATACCATTAAAAAATTCAGTGGAAGTTTCAGGCGCGGAGATGTTAACCACCCTGGTCATCGGCTATGAGGTTGCCCTGCGGGCTGGAATTGCTTTACATGCCACCGCCTGTGACTATCATACATCGGGGGCGTGGAATGCCCTGGGCAGTGCCGCGGTGGCTGCCCGTCGATTGGGTTTAAACAGTGAAAAAACAAGGCATGCGTTAGGAATCGCCGAATACCACGGTCCACGCTCCCAGATGATGCGCTGCATTGACCACCCCACCATGCTGAAAGACGGCTCCGGATGGGGCGCAATGGCAGGCGTCAGTGCAGCCTGCCTGGCCAAAGACGCTTTCACAGGTGCTCCGGCCCTAACCATGGAGACCGGGGAAGTAAAAGAATATTGGGATGATCTTGGTAAGGCCTGGCTCATTACCGGGCAGTATTTCAAGCCCCATGCGGTCTGCCGATGGGCTCAGCCGGCGATCGAGGGCGCATTGATGCTGCAGCAAACCCACCGGATCACTCCAGAAAATATTAAGCGGATTGAGGTGCATACCTTCCATGAAGCCGTGCGTTTAAACGGTCGACATCCTCAATCCACGGAGCAGGCGCAGTACAGCCTGCCGTTTCCACTGGCCGCTGCGCTGGTTCATGGCCATTTAGGAGCGCCCGAGCTGGGTGAGCCCGCGCTGACCGATTCAAAAATATTGCAACTATCCGATCGTATCGAGTTGATTGAAGATGATCAGTTCAGTTCACGCTTTCCGGCCCGGAGATTTGCCCGCGTGTTCATAGAGACCAAAGATGATAAACGCTATGACTCCGGGGAGGTTGAAGCCCGGTGGGATGCTGGCAATCCGCCTTCGGATGAGGAGTTGAAGGATAAGTTTCGCTGGTTGGTAAAAGCGGTATTGCCTGGAAATCGGGCCAATGAGTTGGAGAAAATGATATGGCAGTCTCCGGATCTACCCGATGCAACAAGCCTGCTGGATGTTATCCTATAGTTAGACTAAATGGCGACATGCGAAAGCGCTTCATTTTCTTTTTTGACGACCTGGTTTTCCAATTCTTTTACTTCCTGCGACAATTTTTCAACAAAGCTGTCATCCTTGATTGATTTCAAATTGATTTTGACATTGTAGATTGCTGCCAGAGCAGCGGTTCGGGCATTCATGGCCGCTACCGCTCCGTCGGAGGAAGCATTTTTATTGCCTTTCTGAATAGCCCGGCCTGCAAGTTCGATGACGGCCAGGGCGTCCCTGGCAACCTCCAGAGGGACAAGTGCGGCATGTTTGATGGCCTCCTGGATTTTTTGTTGACGTAATGTGATTTCTTGATCGGTTTTTTTCGGGAGCCGATAAGCCGCCATAACTTCAGTGTAGGCATCGGCATCCTGGTCTATGGCTGCTGTCAGGTTATTTCTTAACTGCGATGCCTCTTTTGCAAGCGCCTTCATTTCTTCTTCCACGGCCTCATACCCCTTTTTGCCGACGGTCAGGTTTGCGACCATTTCGGCAAGGCTTGCTGCCAGGGCAGCGTTCAGGGCCGCCACACTCCCGCCACCGGGCACAGCCTTGCCCGCTGCGGCTTTATCCAGATATTCTTTAATGTTAATATCAACTAGCACGGGATGTTTCCTCCTTATTTTAAAGTGAACCACCCGCTCGCTGAGCACGCTCGAGTCACAGAGGACACAGAGAATTAAATATATTAGAATTGCAGGGGAAAACCTGCAAATCTAGCAAGCATGAAAATTGACCTTGCCTGTAAATATGCAGGCCAAATAAACTTGCCTCCGTGCTCTCTGTGCCTCTAGCGAGTCCTGCGGAGCAGGCGAGGGGGTGGTTAAATATTGATGATCGCTTGAAACAGACTTACTCATAAATTCGGTATTCCAGCACCTGCTCCATGGAAAAATTTTCCAGTCCAAGGTAGTATGCTGCCGTATCGATCAAAGCTTCCATAGGCACCAGGCCGATGACTTCACTGCCGATCACATTGACGCCGTAGCGGCGGGCTTCGATGCGGATCAGCTCAAGCACCCGGTAAAGGGCGGTTTTGGAGTAATCCGTCATGTTCATTGAGACCTGCACGATGCCCCGGTCTTTTAATTTAATGCCGATACCCTTGCAATAGCGCAGCCCGCCGCTGATGTGCCGGACTTTTTTGGCAATTAAATCGGCGATCTCCAGTTGATTTGTATCCAGGTTGACATTGTAGGCCACCAGCGGCATGCGGGCTCCCATGGCCGTTACCCCGGCGGTGGGATGAATCTGTTGCGGCCCGAAATCCGGCGTCCACTCCGGTTGGGCGAGTTTTTCAGCCATTGCTTCAAACTGGCCCTTTCTGATAACGGCCAGGTTTTGTCTTCCCGGTTTACTGGCCGACTGCTCGTATAAAAAAATCGGCAGCTCGTATTTCGTGGCGGCTTCCTTTGCAACGGATTTGGAAATTTCTACAGCTTCTTCCATCGTAACATTTTTGACCGGAATAAATGGTACGACGTCGATAGCCCCCATCCGGGGATGCTGCCCCTGATGGGAATTCAGGTCAATAAGTTTGATGGCGATGCCCATGGATTCGATGACGGCGGCCTTAAGCGCATCGGGTTCTCCGACGACGGTGACCACCGCGCGGTTGTGGTCTTCGTCATTTTGATAATCCAACAGCTTAACGCCTTCTTTTCCGCGAAAGGGCTCAACAATTTTCTCGATTTTTTTTAGATCACGCCCTTCGCTGAAGTTGGGAACGCATTCTATTATTTTGTTCATGGCAGCCATATCGGTCTCCTGGAATTAAACAGTTAATTGTTATTCCGTTATTAGTTGATGGCAATGATGATTTTTGAGTTGCTGATCAAATAACCATTAACAAATAACCTATAACCCAAAATGGTTGAGGGGTGACCATCCCAAACCATTCGCTATTTCTTTAACTTCTTAAAGGCTTTTTCTACTGCATTTGCCACCATTTTGCCATCGGCAATAAACGGCAAGGTAATGTGATCCGAGCCCTGTCGCATTTGATTGTAATTCATACTGGTTTCGATCGAGTTTTCATTTCTGGCCCAGGCTCGTCTGGCGACTCCTCCCATGACATCCCAGGGGATCGCATCTTTAATGACGGCATCGATCCGTTGGCTGCCATCGAGCACCAGGCCAAAACCGCCGTTGATGGCATTACCGATACCGACGCCGCCGCCATTGTGCAGAGCCACCAGGCTCATGCCCCGGGCGGCATTACCGGCAAAGCATTGGGTAGCCATATCCGCCATAATATTGCTGCCGTCTTTTATGTTGGCGGTCTCCCGGAAGGGCGAATCCGTGCCACCGGTATCGTGATGATCGCGTCCCAGCATGACGGGGCCGATAGCGCCGTTGCGCACCATTTCGTTGAATTTCAGCGCGATGGTCATTCGGCCCAAAGCGTCCTGGTAGAGAATCCTGGCCTGGGTTCCCACCACAAGTTTGTTGCGGGCGGCATCTTTGATCCAGACAAAGTTGTCACGGTCTTGAAATCTCCGGTCCGGATCAATACATTCCATGGCGGCCCTGTCGGTTTTCAGCAAATCATCTTCTTTGCCGCTCAGGCATACCCAGCGGAAAGGACCGTAGCCATAGTCGAACAGCAGAGGGCCCATAAGGTCTTCCACATAGGATTGGAATATAAATCCATCCAGAGGGTCTCTGCCGTTTTGACATATTTCGCTGACACCGGCGTCATAGACTGCTTTTAAAAAGCTGTTGCCGTAGTCAAAAAAATAGGTTCCCCGGTCAGCAAGGGTTTTAATCAGTTCATAGTGCCGCCTGAGGGTGGTATCGACCATTTCCCTGAATCCGGCCGGACCGGATTTCAACAGGGCGGTACGCTCTTCAAATGAGATTCCCTGGGGACAGTATCCGCCGTCATACACGGCATGGCAGGAGGTTTGATCCGACAGCAGATCGATGGCGATATGGTTGTTGACTGCATATTCTAAAAGATCAACCACATTGCCATGAAAGGCAATGGTGATGCTCTTTTTTCTCCGCTGATGTTCAAGGGCCAGCTTAAATGCGTCGGCCGGGTTTTCTGCCGCCTTTTTAATCCAGCCTTGCTCCAGCCTGGTTTTTATCCTGGAGTAATCTACTTCCGCTATAATGGCCACGCCGTTAGCTATTTCCACGGCTTTGCCCTGGGCGCCGCTCATGCCGCCCAGCCCGGAAGATACGAATAGATAGCCGGCCAGGTCCTTATCAGCGGGGATACCAAGTTTTGCCCTGCCGGCATTAAGGATCGTGTTGTAGGTTCCGTGCACAATACCCTGGGGACCGATATACATCCATCCCCCGGCGGTCATCTGGCCATAGTTGGCCACACCCAGCGCCATGGCACGGTGCCAGTTTTCCTGATCGTCAAAGCAGCCCACCATCAGCGCATTGGTGATGATGACTCGCGGCGCATGCACCGACGATTTAAATAACCCGAGAGGGTGGCCGGACTCCATGACAAGGGTTTGATTCCGGGTCAGCTCCTGCAGATACCGTTTGATCAATTGATACTGCATCCAGTTCTGACAGACCTGACCGGTTTCTCCGTAGGTTACGAGCTCATAGGGATACAGGGCGACATCAAAATCCAGGTTGTTGTCGATCATGACTTGAAACGCCCGGCCTTCGATGCAGTTGCCCTTATAATTTTCGATGGGGTTGCCTTTTATGGGGCCCTGCGGCCGGAAGCGGTAACCGTAGATTCTTCCCCGCGACAGCAGTTCCTCCATGAATTCAGGCGCCAGGGTCTGATGCCATTTTTCCGGAATGTAACGCAGGGCATTTTTCAGAGCCAGTTCGGTTTCTTTAGGGGTCAGGTTAAAGTGTCTGGCAGGCGCCCGGCGGATACCGTCCACGAAATCAGGTAATTCCGGCAGTCGCCCAAATATTTCTCCCAGATCGATTTTTATTGCCTGGGACCTATCTTTATTATTCGTCATTTGCTGCTGTCCTCCGATATGCTGCTAGATATCCAACGCCTCCTTATAGCGGTTGTCAAAAAAACGTTCCGTTATTCGAACGTTTTTTTCTACAACCACTTATCCCAGCCTGCGTATTTCGGAACTTATTTTTGAAAAGCGGTATAAAAGCTGATTATCATAGCATCTTTGTTAAAATCAACAGGTGGATGTAGAAAATCTATCTGCTGACGTTAATTAGAGAAGAATGATGTCGTTCAGATATAAGATTCTAACAGGATAGAAAGCGAACAAAGCCGATTTTAGGCTTGAATTATTATTGCCTTGGCATTAGGTATGGAGAAAAGCGGCGGGCTGGTTAGTAATGGATTCAACTGATCGGGGAATTTGACCTATGATTCTGTTTTTATTGGTGCTGCAGGCCGTGTTCGTGCTGGGTATCGTCGTCTTTACAATCAGCTTTCTGATTGTCAGCCTGAATGAGAAGGAACAAAGAGCCGCTTTGCTAGCCGGTGCAGTCAGTCTATTACTGATCGGCTTTGAGTTCTGTATCCACTGGCTTTATACGCTGGGTTTCTTTCTTAATTCTGCCGGGTTGCCCTTGCTGCTGGCCGGGTGGGTTGTGATGGGATACGGGATTTATTTCTTCTGCCGGCCTACCGGGCCGAATGAAAAGGCCCTTAAGGGTGCTGAAGGCCTTATTGTTGGAAAGGCGCAGCGCTTTGATGAACGGGAGCAGGTTTTTGCCAGGGAGCGCAGTATTCGACCGGGTTCAGCGGAATATGAATCGTTTTATCGCTCGCATCCCGAACTGGAGCAATTGGATTCAGAAAGAAGAACGGCCGGCGGCCTTCTGGGAACCCCCGGGGCCATCGATCGACCCGGGGAGGTGCCGAATCTTGCGGCGATGGAGGCAGCCTTTTCCATCGCCCCCCATTTTGGGAAACCCCAAAACCACAGCCCGGCGGTTCAGCTGTCCGAGGCAGATCGCCCCGATATCAGCCCGGAAGTAGCTGCCAGACGGGTCAAGGGATTTGCCCGGCAATTGGGGGCGGGGTCTGTAGGAATTACCAGGATAAATCCTCTGTGGGTGTATTCCCATCGGGGGGAGATCTTTTACGAGAATTGGGAAGAGTGGGGCAGGGAGATTAGCGTTGATCACACCTATGCCATTGTCTTTGCAGTGGAGATGGACTGGGAAATGGTCAGTACGGCACCGCACACCCCCAGCGCGGCGGAGAGTGCATTTTCGTATTCAAAGGGTGCCTGGATTGCTACCCAGCTGGCCGCCTTTATTGCCAACCTGGGCTATGCGGCCACGGCCAACCACAGCCGCCATTACGATCTTCTCCTGACGCCGGCAGCTGTTGACGCCGGTCTGGGTGAAATGGGCCGCTTCGGGTATTTGATTACCAGAGAGTTGGGCCCGCGGGTAAGATTATTTGCCGTGACAACCGACCTGCCGATGGTATGCGATCAGCCTGTGGATATCGGTGTTGAGGATTTTTGCCGGATTTGTAAAAAATGTGCGCATTGCTGCCCCTCGGCCTCCATTCCCGACGGCGAACAACAGGAAGTCAACGGAAGCCTGCGATGGAAGCTGAATGCGGAAACCTGTTTTGGGTACTGGGCCAAGGTAGGCACGGATTGCAGCGTCTGTATGCGGGTCTGCCCCTGGAGCCATCCGCGCACCTTTCCCCACCGGGTCGTTATTTCACTGGTGGTGCGCAACAAATGGGCCCGTCGGCTTTTTTTTCTGATGGATGATCTGTTTTACGGCAAAAAGCCCAAGCCCAAAGCCCCCCCAAATTGGGCGAGGTACAATTAAGGCATTTCGATGGCAAGATGACCAGGGGACAAGCTTTGTGGCAGACCAGACTTTCGAATGCTATGAGGATTCTCCTGCAAAACCTGATAACCTGAAATTAAAAACCTGTCTAAGCAGATACAAAAAGAGAATAATCACCATGATTACACTGAAAGACAAACTCTCACATCTATCGTATCACCAGGCATGTAAACTGCTGGGCACCCAGGGCAATCAGCTGATAACGGCCGGCGGGAAATATGATATTGACCTGTTCGATCAGGTGACTCTCACTAGCGAACGGCTCCGCCTTGATCTGGGCGAAGCAACGGTGGAAATTGTTCTGGATCCCATGAGACCTAAGCACCTGAACATTGGATGCAGTGTTTGTTCTGCGGCCTGTGAGCATCAGGGCGCAGCCCTTTCGTTAGTCCTTGAGGAAAAACTTTCCCTGGGACTTTCGGCACCACCGCCTGAAAGAATTCCCATGGAGAGTTTGAGTGAGGACGCCCTTATCAATCAGGCGATTTCAGACCGCAAGGAAAGAGCTCAGAAGGAAAAAATGCGGTTGAAGTCCATAAACCCGCATGAATTATGGACCGATTATATCATTACCAGTCACGTTTCCGGCAAAAGTTATCGAATCGCCCTGCGCGGCTGGGAGTTGGGGGAATCATATTGCTCGTGCCCGGATTTTCGAAAAAACACGCTCGGCACTTGCAAACACATTATTTATGCCCTGGAGAGGGTCAGGAAAAAATTCAGCAAAGCCGTCAAAGAAACTCCACCCGAAATTAAAGAGATTGGTGTTTACCTGCGCTACGGCCGACAGCTGCAACTCCGCCTGCTGATCCCCGATAATCTTACCCCGCAGATTGTAAAGCACCTCAAACTCTTTAAAGATAAAGCCATCCAAAATATAAAATCCCTGTTGCGGTGCATCCGGCAAGTGGAAAACCTCGGTGCCGAGGTAACCATTTATCCGGACGCCGAAGAATACATCAATCAAAAGCTTTTCCAGGAACGCATGACTGAAACCGTGGCCGAGATCCGCCAAGACCCCCGAAATCACCCGCTGCGCAAGGGTCTGCTGAATGCCGAATTGTTTCCCTACCAATTGGACGGGATTGCATTCAGCGCAGGGATCGGCAGGGCGGTTCTGGCCGACGATATGGGGCTGGGTAAAACCATCCAAGGAATCGGTGTGGCCGAACTACTGTCACGCCAAACTCTGGTCTCCAAGGTGCTGGTGATCTGTCCGGCTTCCCTGAAATCCCAATGGCGTATTGAGATCAAGCGGTTCACCTCCCGCAGCTGCCGGCTCGTTTTGGGCAGCGCCAAAGAGCGTCCGGCGCAGTATGACAGTGACAGTTTTTTTACCATATGCAACTACGAACAGGTGCTGCGAGATTTTTTATCCATCGAGCGGGTAAAATGGGACCTGATTATCCTCGATGAGGGGCAGCGTATCAAAAACTGGGAGGCCAAAACGAGTCGGATTATCAAATCCCTGAAATCACCATTTGCACTGGTGCTGTCGGGAACTCCCCTTGAAAATCGGATCGATGAACTGTTTTCGGTGGTGGAATTCATCGACGATCGACGGCTGGGACCGGCCTTTCGATTTTTCAACCGACATAAGGTGGTCGATGAAAAAGGAAAACTGCTGGGTTACAAGAACCTTGACGAATTGCGGGCAAAACTCAAGCCATTTTTGTTGCGCCGCACCCGCAAAGGAGTCATTAATCAGCTACCCCCACGAACCACCCGGATTTTGAGAATTCCACCTACCGAAGAACAACTTGATCTGCAAAAAGGCCACCGTCAGATCATTCAGACCATTATAAATAAAAAATATCTGACGGAAATGGATTTGCTCAGGCTTCAAAAAGCGCTCCTGATGTGCCGAATGTGTGCTAACAGCACTTTTCTGGTGGATAAACAGCCGCCGGGATATTCCAGCAAGCTGAATGAACTCAGGCAATTGCTGGATCAGCTCGGGGCGGAAGAGGACCGCAAGATCGTCATGTTTTCTGAATGGACGACCATGCTGAATCTGATCGAGCCGCTGCTGGAAGAACAAAAGCTGAATTTTGTCAGACTGGACGGTTCGGTACCTCAGAAAAAAAGGCAGGGACTCATTCATCAGTTTCAGAATGATCCGGGCTGCAAAGTTTTTATTACCACCAATGCAGGTTCCACCGGTCTGAATCTCCAGGCGGCCAACACCGTCATCAATGTCGATCTGCCATGGAACCCGGCCGTACTGGAACAGCGTATCAGCCGTGCCCATCGTATGGGCCAAAAACAGCCGGTTCAGGTATTTTTGCTGGTGACAAAAGACACCCTGGAAGAAAATCTTCTGGCTACTCTTTCGGCTAAGCATGAACTCGCGCTGGCAGTGCTTGATCCTGAAGCCGATGCTGACGATGTCGGCATGGCAGCTGGCATGGAAGAGCTAAAGCGACGGTTGGAAATCCTGCTGGGCGAGAAACCCTATGCCGCCGAAGATGAAAGCATGAAAGATCGGGTTGAACAAGAAGCGCAAGCTCTGGCAAAGAAAGAAAAGATCGCCACCGCCGGCGGTCAACTGCTTGGGGCGGCTTTTGCCTTTATCGGTGAAATGTTTTCCGGTGAGGACGAAGCCGGGGAGGTCGCGCAACTGGCAGGTGCATTTAAGGCCAAGTTGAGCGATTGTATGGAAAAGGAGGAAGACGGCAGTCTCAAAATGACCGTTTCGATTCCGGATGAAACCTTTCTTGACAACATGGCCCGATCGCTGGCCCGAATGGTGAGCGCCGGGCGCAGATGATTAAGATAGATGCCATTCCTTTTAAACGATCAACTGATAACGAATAACAGATAACTCCCAATTGGTTTTAACTCAATTGAGGTACTATTCTGGCATTATAAACTTTCAAATATGAGGCAAAACAATCAATGAAAGCAATCTCTCTTGGTTTTGACGGTATGACCCTGGCCGACTTGACGGCCATTGCCAGGGACGGAGCCCAGGCTAAATTGACTGAAGGTTCCGAAAAAAGAATTCGAGCAACCCGCCGACTGGTTGAAAAATGGGTCGAAGATGAGAAGACCATTTATGGAATTACCACTGGTTTTGGCGCTTTGAGTGACGTGGCGATTTCCAGGAAGGATACCCGGCGGTTGCAGGAAAACGTTTTGATGAGTCACGCCGCCGGTGTCGGAGAACCTCTGGATGAAGAGACGGTTCGGGCCACGATGGCGCTGCGGATCAAAGATCTTGCCCGGGGGCATTCCGGCATCCGTCTTGAGACCGTTCAGCACCTGCTGGCTTTGCTCAACGGGGGCGTATGTCCGGTGATCCCCCAAAAAGGATCTGTCGGAGCAAGCGGAGACCTGGCGCCGCTGGCTCATCTGGCGCTGGTTTTAGTTGGCCTGGGGGAAGCGTTTTTTAAAGGACAGAGAATGTCGGGCCGCCGGGCACTCAGCAAATGCGGCTTAACGCCTATCCGGTTGGAATCCGGTGAAGGACTGGCCCTGGTAAACGGGACCCAGGTAATGACAGCGATCGGCGCCCTTGCAATTGATCGCGCCGTTACCCTTTCCAAGATGACCGACATTGCGGCGGCCATGAGTCTCGAAGTCCTTATGGGAAGCCGCACCGAGTTTAATAAAAGAATCCATCAAATCAGGCCCCATCCGGGCCAGGCGTCTGTTGCCGACAATATGGAGCGGATTATTCAGAATAGTGAAATCATTACCTCCCACAAAGACTGTTCCCGCATTCAGGATGCTTACACCCTGCGCTGTTCTCCCCAGGTGCACGGTGCGACCAAAGATGCCATTAACTATTGCCGCCGGGTGATTGAAACAGAAATGAATTCATCGACCAATAATCCACTCATCTTTGCCGATTCCCAGGACTTTTTATTAGGCGGCAATTTTCATGGACAACCGGTGGCTCTGGCGATGGATTTTCTCAGTATGGCCATTTCCGAGCTGGCCAGTATATCCGAACGCCGGATTGAACGGCTGGTGAATCCGAAGTTAAGCGGACTGCCGGCCTTTTTGGTCAGTGACGGAGGTCTGAACTCGGGTTTTATGATTGCCCAGTATACGGCGGCTTCCCTTGTGTCGGAAAACAAGGTCCTTTGCCATCCCGCATGCGTGGACTCCATCCCCACTTCGGCCAACAAGGAGGATCATGTCTCCATGGGTACCATCTCAGCCCGTCAGTGCCGGGAAATTGTTGTGAATACGGAAAATGTGATCGCCATTGAGCTCTTATGCGCCGCCCAGGCCCTGGATCTGTTCACCAATCTCAAGCCCGGGGAAGGTACCCTGAAAGCCTATCAGGTCATCCGCAAAACCATCACACCCCTTGAAAAAGACCGAATTTTATCCAATGATATCGAAGCGATGAAAGACCTCATTCGCAGTGGCAAGATTCTGGCGGCGGTGGAAAAAAAAGTTGGCGAACTAAGGTAAGCCGAAATAGCTGGTTCGCCTGTTAGCGGGCTAAAACAATGCTATTAATCAATTTAAACTTTTTGAGGGCATTTGAGACATTTGAATTAGGATATTCATTGACGATGTTTCAGGAACCACTTCTATCTTCCTTGACACTGCATATCTGTTTCCCTATACTTAAAACCTTCAAATATGCAATCAGCACAATACTCGACTAAAAGGGTAAACTGATACGATGTCGTTTGCGGGACGAGTTCTTAAAATTGATCTAAGTGCAGGAAATTGGGAATTTCAACCCTATCCTGATGATCTCATATGGAAGTATCTCAGCGGTCGTGGCTTCAACGTCCAATATCTTTTCGACAACATACCCTCTGATGCCGATCCTCTGGGTCCTGATAATGAACTTCTTTTTTCCTGTGGGTTGATCACGGGTACTTCAGCCCCGGCCTCGGCCAGGCTCCACATCAACGCCCGTTCGCCCCTGACCGGGCTCCTGGGGAGTTCCAATGTCGGGGGCAATTTCGGGGCCCGGCTCCGAGCCAGCGGTATTCAAAGCCTGATCATCCGCGGCAAGTCCACCGAACCCGTTTATCTCTGGATAGACGGCGACAAAATTGAAATCCGCAACGCCAGATCGATCTGGGGGCTGGATACCTGGCAGACCGATGACTACCTCAAAACGAAGCTGGGCAGTGAAAAGTTAGAAATCATGACCATCGGCCCGGCCGCTGAAAACGGTATATTGTTCGGCTGCATCATGACGGACGGGGACCATGCCGCCGGTCGCACCGGCATGGGAACCGTTATGGGTTCTAAAAACCTCAAGGCTATTGTGGTCAAAGAGCCGAAAAATAAAACTTTGTTCCGGACTGGTGAAAGCGGGCAGGAAGCCATTAAGCGCTACATCTGGCAGATTAAAAATTCTCCGCACTACAAGGCTATAAAAAAGCACGGCGGTGCCGGTTATGTCACCTGGGCCGACGATCTCGGGATACTCGCAACACGCAATTTCAGGGAAAATACCTTTGATGCCGCCGGGCAAATCGACGGTAAAAATCTCGAAAAAAATATTGCCCGCTCCCGTGGCTGTTACCGCTGCCCGGTGCGCTGTAAGGCCGAGCTGAAATTTGATGAAGGCAAATTAAAGGGCAAAAAAGCGACCAGGCCCGAGTTTGAACCCATGTTGTCGTTGGGTTCCCGGTGCGGCCTGACCGATCTGGAGACACTGGTTTACCTCGACAACCTGTGTAGCCGTTTAGGAATGGACAGTATTTCCGCCGGCGGCGCCCTCGCCTTTGCCATGGACCTTTTTGAGCGCGGAATTCTGACCCGGGTGGACACCGGCGGCCTGGAGCTTTCCTGGGGCAATGGCGAGGCCATGGAGGCGTTGATCAAACAGATGGCCGCTGGTGAGGGATTGGGTGCTATTCTCGCCGGCGGCGTTCGCCGGGCCGCCATGGTTATCGGACGCGGTGCCGAAAACTATGCACCCCACGTCAAGGGGCTTGAAGTTGCCGGCTATCATCCCACTAACATCATGGGCACTGCCCTGGGTTATACGGTTTCCAACCGGGGGGCTGATTTTAGCGACGTCTATGCTGCGCTGGAGTATAAATGGATGCCGGATGAAAAAATTGAAGCGTTCGGGCTTCCGAAAACCATCGATCTAACTTCCATCCAGGGGAAAGCGGCGCTGGTCAGGCAGTGCATGATTGTCGGCATCGTGATGGACTGTCTGGGTCTTTGCAAGGTGCCGTCACTGTGTCTTATTTGCAACTACGATCTGGTGGCTGAAGCCGAACTGGTGTCGGAGTTGGCCGGTCAGTCGGTCAGCGTTGAGGATCTGTATTACGCCGGGGAAAGAATTCTAAACCTGGAAAGACTGCTCAATCGGCGATTTGGCGCCACAGGGGCGGACGATCGCCTGCCGGATATGTTCTTCGACAAAGCCTATAACACCGGAAAAAAGCCATCCAAACCCAGGGAGTGGATGGAACCCATGATACAGGAATTTTATGCCGTCATGGGCTGGGATACAAGCGGGCGGCCCACGGAAAAGAAGCTGGCGCAGCTTGGTCTTTTGCCTTCCCGGGACCTGTCCGATTCAGCAGCCTAAAAAAACCACGAATTGACACGAATTTTCACGAAATTATTTTGTCTAAATTCACATATTTTGGCGGTTCCTTTAATTCGTGATAATTCGTGTCAATTCGTGGTTAATTTTTTTTCAACGGCCGAAATTATACCAACCGCCCATTACCAATCGAAAATTATCGAAAAAGGAACCCCATGGTACCAGTGGAAGAAATTACGTTCAGACCCAGTCTGTCATTCCTTGCCCAGGAAGATAAAGAAAAAATTGACCGGACAGTTCTCAGGATCCTGAGTGAGATCGGCATGAAAGTCCATCACGCTGAGGCATTGAAACTGTTGACAGATGCCGGCTGCTCCGTCCAGGGCGACGGCATGGTGAAAATAGCGGAAGAACTGGTGCTGAAATCCATTGACAGCGCGCCTGATAATATCGCGATCTACGATCGTGAAGCCAACCACGTCATGGACCTCGGGGGACATCGCTCTTATTACGGCACCGGGTCCGATCTTATTTACGCACTGGATTCCCGGACAATGCTGCGGCACCGCTGTGCCCTCGATGATGTCGCCCGGGCGGCCAGGGTGGCCGACGCCATGCCCAACCTTGATTTTATCATGTCCTTTGCCCACCCATCCGATATCCCGGCGCCCCAGGCCTATCTGCACAGCTTCCAGGCCATGGCGGCCAACTCCGTCAAGCCTATCGTATGTACGGCGGTTGACCGCCGGGATCTCAGCCAGATGTGGGAGGTTGGCCGGGTCCTGCGAAACGGCGAAGAGGAGCTGCGGGCAAAACCCTATTCCATCTATTACGGGGAGCCTGTCAGCCCCCTGCAGCATTCTGTCGAGAGTGTGGATAAACTCCTGTTTTGCGCCGAGAAATCCATGCCCGTTATTTATTCACCGGCGCCCATTGCCGGGTCTACCGCCCCCATGACCATTGCCGGGCACGTGGCCCAGGGCCTGGCGGAATGCTTCTGCGGGCTGGTGATCCATCAGCTGAAGACCAGAGGCGCCCCCTTTATTATGGGCATGGGCCCGGCGGTGTTGGATATGGCCACGGCCCAGTGTTCCTACAATGCACCCGAATACCTGCTTTCCTATATCGCGATTATTGAGATGAGTCATTTTTACAACCTTCCCAACTGGGGCTATGCCGGTACCAGTGATGCCCAGATTCCCGACGAGCAGGCCACCTTTGAAGCCGGGCTGTTAACCTTTATCGCTGAAATGGCCGGCTCCAATTTAAATCACGATGTGGGCTATCTGGATTTTGGCCGCACCGGCAGTCTGGACATGATTGTTATCCTGAATGAAGTCATCGATCAGGTCCGCAGGCTTTACCGGGGAATACCGGTTAATGACGACACGCTGGCATTGGATGTTATCCGGGAAGTGGGGTCGGACGGAAATTTTCTGGTTCACCGGCACACCCTGGAGCATTTGCAGTCAACCCAGTGGCGGCCCAAGTTGATCAACCGCAAGGGATATGAAAAATGGGAGGCTTCAGGCCGCACCAGTTTGCTGCAACGGGCCCAGCAAAAGCTTCAACAAATCCTTCAAGAGCACCGGCCGATCCCGATTCCCGCAGACAAGGCCAGGATAATCCAGAAGCGCGTCGATCAATTCGGGTAGAAACGATTTCAAAATTACCTCAGCTTCCACTGCGGGATCCGCTTTTCAAAAAAGGCGTTTACCCCTTCCTTGGCATCTTCGGTGGTGCAAAGCCTCGCAAAGGCCTCGTTCATGTATTCGAATGCCTTTTGGTAATCCAGATCCGCGGCAGCGTAAAAGGCCTTTTTGCTGATCTGCACCGCTATGGGGCTCTTGCGGGCTAAAGTTGCCGCCCAGTTGCGGGCCTCTTTTGCCAGATCGCCGTTCGGCACCACCCGGTTGATAAGCCCCATTTCCAGGGCAGCCGGAGCCTTTATCAAATCGCCATAAAGCAGCAATTCAAGCGCGCGTTTTCGGCCCACCGACCGGGTGACCGGAACCACCGGGCCAATGCAGTTCAGCCCCACATTGATGGCAGTCAAACCAAAGCGGGTGTTTTCAGCGGCAATCGCCAGATCGGCGGCGGCGACCAGACCGGCTCCGTTGGCCGCGGCCACTCCCTGCACCTGGGCGATGACGGGTTTGCTCATACGGCTGATGGTCACCAGCGGTTTTTCCATGTGCTCGATCCAGGCCTTGTATTCCATGGCGGTTTTGCCTTTAAGCTCATTGACGTCGATACCGGCGCAAAACGCCTTGCCCGCCCCTTTGACGATAATGACCCGCACGTTGGTTTCCGCATCTAATTCCTCGAGAGCCTGCACGAGTTCACCGGCCAGAGGGGTGTTGAAAGTATTGAGCTGGTCCGGGCGATTCAGGGTTATCTCAGCAACAAAATCATCTCCAATTTCAGTTATAAGGTTTTCATAGCTCATGGTTGCTCCTATCTGGTTGAATTAATAGGCAGTTGCTGGGGTAAAGTCATTCTTCCTCACCTCTAGTGCTTCAAGGTCGGCGAGATCTTTTTGAGCAATTTTGCATCTAACAGATCCTTTTCTCTTCCTGTTGCCATTTTGTTTTTTATCAATTTATCGACAGAGAGGACGGGGACTTTGAGATCATCAATGTCGACGAAAATTTTATCTAAATCTGCCTCTTTAAATTCGACCGCGTCTATTTTGGTTATTATGTCAATTCTTCGCGGAACGACACCTATTTGAAAAATGAGCCCGGGTTGACTAAATTCATCTTCCCGAATTTCATTGATTGGTGCACCAAACCTTGCTAAGGCCTTATAAACTTTCTTAGAATTATTCTTATCCGGCTTTACCCAAATGTCAATGTCACCTGTAGCCCTTGGAAATCCATGCGCCGCTAGAGCATAGGCGCCTACTACAATGAATTCAACTTTCTGGTCTAATAAGCCTTGCAACATCTCTTTGTAATCTTCGTTCAACATCTGATCCCCGCACAAACACATATACATCTTTGGTTATATCCCATACCATTGCAAAAAGATCTGCACTGTCGGCCTCGATATAGCCGTCATCAGGCTTTTCAATACCATGAACCCGATTAATGATCGATCGATCCATATGCATGTTTAAAATCCTTTTCAGCGGAAGATTTCCTCGAGATCCTAACGGCATTATGATCTAAAAATATAATAAAGTCAATGGGTTTTAGGGTTTTAGTCCTCCTCTTTCCTCCTGATGCCAAGCACATCACGACAATAGCGGATACTGCGCTGAATCGTATCCATTTCTATTTTCAGGGCTTCTTGCATGTTGCCGAGGGGGATTTCCATCTCCGTTTCGATGTTAATACGGCGCATGCTGGAGCGATTCTTGATGATCTGGTAGGCGCGTTGCATATCAATATCGCCGTCGCCGACGGCCGTGCCCGTGAGCTTGAATCCGTAGCGCTGAAATTCGATCCGGTCGTCCCGGAAGTGGTTCGTAAACGCGCGGGGTGCCAGGTTTTCGATGGCCTGCATGGGATCCTCCATGACCATCAGGGCATTGACCGTGTCAATGCAGGCACCGACGGCCGGATGATCAACGAGATCCAGCAGCCAGAGGATTTCTTCCGAAAAGCTGTCGCAATGGTTCTCCACGGCGATTCTGATCCCGGCATCTTCCGCGATAGGGGCTGAAGCCTTCAAGCGGTCGGCAAAGGACGTCATCTGGGCCATGACATCGGGATGAAAGCGGCTGCCGGAAACCGGTCGCGGTCGCTTTAAATCCATGCCGACTTTGACAATGTCTGCTCCCAGGGATGTGGCTGTTGCAATGGCCGCATCGAGATCATGCTGAATCCCGATGCCCATAGCGCCCATGTCCATGGAAAAATTGTACTCCAAATAAAGCCCGCGTTCCACCGCGGCGGCGTTTACCTCTGTCAGGTAAGCCGTATCCAGATTTTCCAGGACACCGTCATCCAGATGAAGCCCGTCGAGGCCCAGGCGGACCATTTCGTCAAAGAGTTCGAAGGTGCTCAACTGCCGGGGCCAGGGCAGCTTAAAATCCGCCCAGGCCTGGCCGATGCCGTGAAGATATAAACTGTATGTGTGTAGACCAAGTAGCATAGTGTCATCCGCCCAATAACTTTCTAACGCCAAAAGACCTCTCAGAAAGGTAACATCAGGGCTTGCCTTAAAGTGGCAGATCGCTAATCCCCTACCAGTTCCTTTTCGCCTTTCCTTTTAATTTTGCCCAACGCTGCTATGGTTTTATCCGGAAGCGGGGGGGCCTGATGGTTTTTGATGATCGCTTCCAACTTTTCCTGAATCCGGGCGGCCATATCCTTGGATCCCTGATTTTGCCAATCGTCATAGGCCGAGCGTACCATCAGGTCAGGCCGCCAGAGTTCACTTTTAAAATGATTGTAGGTGTGATCCTGGTCCAGGTAGTGCCCGCCCGGTCCGACTTTTTCGATCACCTCCAGGGCCAGGCTCTCGCGGTTGACCTCTATGCCACGGATAAAACGCTTGGCCATGCCGATACTTTCGTTGCCCAGCACCAGCTGGGCGGTGGAGCAGGCCATGCCGTTATCGATATAACCGACGTCATGGATTAAATTGAGACCGGCGAGTCCCTGGGCCAGGATGGAAAACGTCGATTCGATACCGGCCTGGGCGTCGATGACTTTTGAATCGGTCGATCCTGCCAGCCCCCAGGTCGGGAGGCCGAAGGACTGGGCGACTTCGGCCTGGGCGGCAAGGGCGAGGCTCATTTCCGGTGAGGCCATGGACAGCAGGCCGGCCGCCATATCAAAGATGCTGAAATTGCAGCCCAGGCCGAAGGGGCACCCCGGCTTGCGCAGCTGAGCCATTACCAGACACATCAGTGCTTCGGCAGTGCCCTGGACAACCGCTCCGGCCAGGGTCACCGGACCGGTGGCACCGAATTGAACCGTCGGTCCCTGAATTTGAGGCAAGGACAGATCGGCAGCCACGAACAGGCGATCCACCACATCGGCCGGCCAGACCAGCGGTGAGATCGGCTCGGGATAAAAAACGATAAACGGTCGCTGCTGGAGATTTTCGAGTCCGCCGGCGACCTCGGCGGCCATCTCAAATGCCAGCTCAACACCGCGAGGCGTGTATCCCAAAAACACGATGGGTTTGGTCGTATTGCATACCACAGCCTCGAATTCATACAGATCAGCCACCGTGGGAGGGACATCCTGAGAGGAACCCATCGGCATCACCCAATCGATATTATCCAGGGCGTCGGCCACCAGGGCTCCGGTCGCTATATCGGCCACCCGGGTGGGATGAATTTCACCGCTCAGCGCATCTTTGGTTCGCGGGCTGGCCGTGGATGTGCCGTAGTAACTCTTGCGTCCTTCCACTTCCATGGCGCGGTTGCCCTCACGATCATAGATAGTCCACCCCTTGGGCGCTGTTCGGAGGCACCCGGTGACCACATGCTCCGGAACCTTGACATTTTCGCCGCTGACAAGCGCACCGGCCTGTTTGAGCATTTTGCGGGCACCTTCGTGTAAAACGTTAAATCCCACCTTTGACATGACTACAAAGGCTGCCCGCTTGATTTCCGCGATCTGGTCATCGCTTAATACCCTGAACCAGACGGATCTTTTTTCGGTTGCACCTGACTGAATCATGGCCCCTCCTTCCGTGGTTTCTGGTCACCCCCCCTTCGCCCTGCGGGCTTCGAGGGGCAGGCTGGCCGCTTGTCTCTGGGTTCTTGTCACTTGTAAAAGGGTTTTTTCCTTCCCAACTTATTTAGCGCATAAATAAGCAGCCGGTAAAGGGTTATTTTGCTTTTTCATCACTTTCCCAATGGAATTATATAACAGTTAACCCTTTGAAGGATCTAAAGAAACGCGAACCCTGCCTGCCCTGCGGAGCCTGAAAGGCGAAGCAGGGAACCCTGAACGGTGAACCCAGAACCCCCCCATACACTTATCTTGACTTGACTAAAAGAGTTTAATACATACCGTGAATACTTTATAAGTAAGAAGATTCAAGCCATTTCCCAACGTGAAAACACGGAAGGAGAACAAAATGAAGATTCTCGTCGGATATGACGGATCCAAGGTGGCTGAAGATGCATTGAAACTGGCCCGGGAGCATGCCAGGGTTTTTGGGGCCGAGGTTCATATAATCACATCTTTACGCCAGGGCCGTGAACTGCAAAAAGAGGATATCGAGAAAGCCGAAACCAAACTGGATAATTTAAAACTGAACTTCGATTTTGACAAAATCCCCTGTGAAACCTACACATCCGTTTCTTTCCAGACCTCTGGAGAAGATCTGGTTCAGTTTGCAAAAGATAACGCTATTGACTTTATCTTTATCGGCGTAAGAAAAAGGTCCAAAGTCGGCAAACTGGTGTTCGGTTCCACCGCCCAGTATGTAATTCTTGAAGCGCCATGCCCGGTTGTTTCGGTAAAATAACGGATAACTCCCGGAGGGGTACTATGAGTTACAGAGGCCTTTCAGGCGGGATCTACAAGCCGCTTTCAGAAAAGGATGTCGAAACCATTCATGAAGCGTCCCTGAATATTCTGGAGAAAACAGGCTTTACCTATGAGTCAGGCCTCGATAGTTTGCTGGCTTTGCTCGAAAACGCCGGAGCAATCGTTGATCGCAAGGCTGACCGGATTTATTTTCCCCGGGATCTAATACGGGAGCAGACGGCCAAAGCGCCCGCACAGGTCCTTCTTTACAGTCGGGATGGCCAAAACGACCTGAACCTGACCGAGGACAGGGTTCACCTTGGAACCGGTGGTGCCGCCATCAAGGTTCTTGATCTAGCAACCGAAGAACCCAGACCCAGCACGCTCAACGATTTGTACCAGCTGGGAAGGCTCGTCGACCGGCTCGAAAATATTCATTTTTTTCTGCGGCCCTGCATCCCCACCGATATCCCCGAATCCGAATATGATGTAAACACCTATTATGCCTGTTTGAAATCCACTGCCAAACATGTCATGTCCGGTGTGAACGATGTGAGCGGACTTCACCGGGTGATCGATCTGGCAGCGATAATCGCCGGTGGAAAAGACCAGCTGCAAGCCCGGCCGTTTATTTCTGTGATCACATCGTTTGCTATCAGCCCGTTAAAGCTTTGCACCCAGTCCACCCTGATCATGCAGGAGGCCATCAGAAGCAGGATACCGGTGGCCCTTTCGGCGGCTCCCATGTCCGGATCCACCTCCCCCATAACCATGGCCGGGACCCTGGCTCAGCTGCATGCCGAGCAACTGGCCGGTATTTGCATCTGCCAGCTGACCAATCCCGGCGCACCGCTCTTATACGGCGGAATTCCGGGACGGGCCAATCTCGTATCGATGGGATATCTGGGGGGTGCTGTGGAATGCGGAATGATGAATGCCGCCATCCACCAGCTGTCAAATCATATCCAGGTACCCAACTACAATTCGTCGGGGCTCACCGATTCAAAAATACCCGATGCCCAGGCGGGCTGGGAAAAAGCCGCCACAACCCTTCTGGCGGCCATGGGCGGATCCAATTTTGTGCACCACGCGGCCGGTATGCTGGAATCCATGCTGACCGTCGCCTATGAGCAATTTGTCATTGATGATGAAATCATCGGCATGTGCGGCAAGGTCCTTAAAGGAATTGATGTGGACCCCGAGCACCTGGCCCTGGATGTGATCGAGGCGGTGGGACCGGGCGGCAGTTTTATGATCAGCGACCACACCCTGGATCATTTGCGCAGCGAATATTACCTGGGCAACCGCATCAGCGATCAGAAGAACCGCGAACAGTGGGAAAAGGACGGTGCCCTGGATGCCCGGGCCCGGGGGCGGCAGATCGCCCGCAAAATCCTGGCCGCAAGGGAACAATCCTATATTCCGCCCAAGATTGATCAGGCCATTCGAGAAAGGTTTAATATTTTATTGCCTTGAATTTCCAATGTGTTTGGGTTTCAGGTGTCAGGTTTCAGTGTTCAGCACTGGCATTCCCTGACACCTGATCCGCCTCAGGCGGAAAACCTGAAACCATCAGTTTCTAAAAGCATGATGTTAGATAAAAGGCCCTGATGGCATAGGAGGATATGCTATGATCTACCACAATCGCGATCGGGAAATCAACCATATCAAAACCCGCAAGGATCACTGCTGCTATGGGATGGGGCTGGGGATCATGGTTCTTGATGATGCCTACCCGGGATTTCCCGGCGATGTGCGCAATGCCAGCGCTTTTCCTTATCCGG